>ERZ724522.56-NODE-56-length-59251-cov-35.605852_pt1 | contig 59251 bp, 93 predicted proteins | sample MGYA00376055_ERZ724522 | MGnify/ENA primary metagenome ERZ724522 (study PRJEB28724, sample SAMN07190884) | wastewater metagenome | isolation source: effluent of sewage treatment plant in Hong Hong | place: Hong Kong | collected 2016-03-17 ... | reverse complement strand
GGCGTCAGCCCCGAGATCAGCCAGAACAGGTCGGTCAGGCTCAGCATCACACCCGTTCCTTACGGTGCTTGGCGACCAGGGTCCGCACATAGGCGACGTCGGCCGGGTTGGTGACGACCACCAAGCCGGCAGGCATGAACGAGCCGCCGCCGGTGGCGCGGAGGCAGAACATCTGGTTACCGGCACGGTCGAACCGCTCCTCGACCGAATTGTAGGGCCGCGGCACCAGCCAGAACTCGACGTCGCCCGGCAGCGTCTCTGCGCGCACGAAGAACGGCTTCTCGCGCTCGGCCCGGCGCGGGATCGAGGCCGTGTCGGTGAACAGCGGCCGGAGGAGCTTCATGACCTCGACGGCAGCGCCGCGGTAGGCGGCAAGCTCGGCCGCCCCCCAATGGTTCGGCCAGATCGAGGCCGTGTCGGGGCCGTCGGAAACCGACAGCGGCGAGACGTTCGGCAGGAAACGCGCCATCAACTCGGCAACCTTCTCGGTAATCTGTCCTTCGCGGAGGCTATCCATGGTCCTGTCCCCGTTGCTATTCCGGCCACGGCGGTACGCCGTCCTTTGGCCGCTTCAAAAGGCCTGGCTCGGCGATCAGGCGCATCAGCACCCGCGTCGCGAGGTCCGGGCCGGTGGATCGTGACCGCCGGGCACCGCGCAGGCGCCCCACGGCATAGTCGGCGATGGTGGCCGGGCTCTTGCCCAGCTTCTCGGCCGCCTCGGCGCGGGTGAGCCCCGTTGCCTCGAGCCAGCGCGTGAACTCAGTCGGCATGATCATCCTTGGGAAAAGGGGTCCGGGGGCTCTACCCCGGACCGAGGCACCCATGGCCGCGGTCGGGAGGAACTCGACCGCCGGCCGCTCGCCCGGGCCGGAGCCCGGGAACCCTGGGGAGGCGGCGCCCTGTCCGCCCTCTGCCGCCTCCCCGCGCCCGGCGCTTACGCTGCCAGCGCCATCTCGCGATACTCGGCCCGCGTCAGATCGAGCATCTTGCCGCCGATGCGCTCGAAGTCTGTCGATCGGTTGTAATCGGGCAGGTCTTCGGCGGTCCGCGTCACCGCCTGCGCCAAGCCGAACAGCGACAGGTCGCCGCCCCGGATCAGGTGCTCGAGGACGGAGTTGCGCTCGCCCTCGCCGAAGCCGTGCGCCTTGCCCAGCTTCTCGATCGTCTTCACCGGGTCCTTGACCTGCACGCCGGCGAGGGCCTGCAGCTTGCCGATGTGCTCGTCCATTACCCGGTCGCTGAGCAGGTCGCGGGCGAAGTCGCGGAGCTTGAGCATCGTCGCCTTGCCGTCAGCCTGGATCGTGTCGAGTTGCAGGATCTCGGTTAGGTCCCGGCCGCGGTGCTTGGCACCGACGTGGGTGGACCGAAAGACGTCCTCGGCGCTGATCATGCCGTTCGTGCAGATCAGGCGCTCGGTGAACAGGTGCGCGGCGATCGCGCCGGCCCCGACTTCCGAGTTTGAGAAGGCGATGCCGAAGGCGATCGTGTCACCGGCCTTGACGTCGCGCAGCATCTTGCGGCTCACGAATTTAATGTGCGTTTTCGTGTCGGTGATAGCGCAGCTGACGACCTCGGCGCCGGGGACGTCCATCACCACCGGCAGGACCGTCTCGGCGAAGTGCTCATCGTCGAGGCGGGAATACTTGTCTGAGAGGAAGGCGCGGGCGGTGCCGTCGATCGTGCGCAGCATCCGCGGCTCGGGCTTCTCGTTGAACCACGTGTTGACGTTGCTGGCGAGCAGCGCCGGCTGCTCGGAGCGCATGCGGTCATAATAGCGGGTGGGGATGGCGAGACGGTCGGCGATCTGTCCGTGGGCGTGATCGTTGACCTTGAACTCGCGGGAGCCCATGGCCAGCGTGGCGTCGGGCTTCATGGTCAGCTGGCGCGTGTCGGCCACGAAGTCTTCCTTGCGGGCCTTGCGGGCTTCGATCTGCTGGGCAAGCTCAGTGAGGGAAAGCTGCGTCTTCATCGGTTGCCTCCGAGGTTGGCGTTCAAGAAACTGCAACGCCGTATTTGTTACGCTACCCCGGCTGACCCCGCAAGGGGGAAATTATGTTTTCCGCCGCCCGGCGCGCAGCCGGTAGTGAGACGCGAGCTCGTCGAGCATCCGGCGCACGGACCAATTCACGACCCGCTCGTCGCAGCCCAGATGCCGCGCCATCGCCACGATCGGCCACTCCTCCCCGATCCACTTGAGCGCCATCCACGCCCTGTCCTTGGCCAGCGCGTCGATCGCCGCCCCGAGCCGGTCCATCGCGTCGATCTTGCTGTCCGGCGTGGGGTTTGCCGCGCGCAGCGCCGCCGCCAGCGCCGGCCCGTCGATGCCGGGAATGTACCCCTGCGCCTGGTGCCGCTGCAGCGCGTCGGTGACGTACATCGAGCCGCGGGTGTAGTCGACGGCGCCCATCGGCCCGATCTGCGACAGGTGCCAGTCCATGCGGAAGCGGCACCCGGCGAGGTACTGATAAAGCTCGAGCGGGTTGCGCTTCGAGTGGAACAGCGCCTCGAGGGGCGCGGTGTTGATGTTGCGGAAGCCGACCTCGGGCTCATCGCTCCCATCGTCGCCGGGAAGCTCGACCGCCTGGACGTGCATCACGTGCCCCTCGAGGCAGATACGCGCCGACGGGGTCAGGGCCGAGACGCGCATGGCGGCCTCGATGGCGTGCTCGAGAGCGGCGCCTGGATCCTCGCGCGGCCGGCGCGGCTCCTGCGGCCGCTCAGCCCGAGGCGCCACCGGCTCGGCGCCTCTGATCTTGGCGCGGTAGGCATCCACTCGCTCGCGCTGGGCGGCAGTGGGCACGATGGCAAGGCGGGGTCGGCTCACGCGGCGTCCTCCTCGGCTACGGGCTCGGACGCATTCGACACGGGCAGAAGCTCAAACCGCTCGTTGTTCAGCGACACCCAGACCCGGCCCGGCCGCCCCATGGTGTCGTGATCCTTGGACTTCTCGACTTCCAGCTGGGTCTTGTTCTCGTCCTCGTGCGGCTTCCAGACGAGCAGCACGTGGTCGGCCTTGTTGGCCCAATGCGCGCTATCGGCGAGGTCGTACCGGCTCGGCGCCCGCTTGACGTCCTGCGGCTTGGTGACGTGGTGCGTCACGATCAGGATGAGCCCGAGGCGATCGGCCAGCCGCTTCAGCTTGACGATGCACTCGCCGACGTACTCGGTCGTCGACAGCCCCTTCGGGCGCTGGTGGACGATCTCGTTCCAGGGGTCGATCATGAACACGTTGCGGCGCCGATAGAGCGCCTGCTGCTCCATCGCCCATAGCATCCAGTCGAACGTGGGCAGCTGGTCCTGGGGCGGGGCGATGTAGGCGAGGCGCTCGCGCAGCCAGAAATCCCGCTTGGCCTGCTGATCCGGCGTCGTGCAGAAGCCGCCGAACATGCGGTACCGCAGGAACCGCTTGGCGCGCTGGATCGGGATGGCGCGATCGCCCTCACCGTGGAAGATCGACGCCCTCAGGCCCGGGTTCTGAGCCAGCAGGTTGAGCAGGAGGATCTGGGATACCGTCGAATTATGGGTCGGGATGTAGCTTCGTGAGGCGAGGTAAAGCCGGCTCGGGCTGTCGACCTGAATGCAGCGCACTGGAACGCTTTGCACAGGCCGGCACCCGACGATGCGATGGCCGATGTTGCGGCGCTGCCGCCCGCCCATTTGCACCGCCACTTTGCGCGCCAGCGAGAAGACCGGAACGTCGGCCGTAAAGCAGACGCGGAACTTCCGCGACACTACCCGCCCGTTGAGGGTCGCATCGCCCTCTAGCCACGTTGGCTTGAGCCCCAGGCCCGCCACAAGGTCGAAGGCGCCTCGCGCCAGCACTTCGCTCGTGGATGTAAACTCGCAAACCCGATCAGACGCCCGTACACTGCCATCCGTGTCCATGAGGCCGCGCAGCAACGCCAAGCGGTCCCTCACGTCGGCGCGAAGCAACGCTTCTGGGATGCGCTTGCCACCCATAAGGCCGAGCGCAATCAAGGTGCGGCCAAAGCTCACCCCGTTGCGGCCTGCCCTTCGTGGGTCGATCGAGATGTTGACAGCGGTGTCCGTCACCGGAACGACGCGCACATCGTGTCCAGCTGCGATGGCCGCCGCCCCGTAGTGCAGCGCATCGTCGTTTTGGGCCGTGATGCGGTTCCCGTTCGAGTGCCCGTCACCTAGCCACACACCAAGCAGATACGGGTCAACGCCGCCCCACCGAATGGCGCCGAAGACGGGGCCAGCTTGTGGGATCGAGTGATTGACCTTGCCGCCCCGTCCATAGGTTAACGTCCCTGCAATCTCAGCCGTGGTCTTGATGGTTGGCCGCCGCCTTGCCGTCGACTGATCCCTCGAGAGCGGCCCGCCCATCTTCGGTCGCGCCGCCGCTTCCCGACTTTGCCGATCAAGCACCGTCTCGGTCAGCCATTGGTGATTTGCATCTGCGATGATTTTCTCCCCGGTCGCGAATTCGACCTCGAAGCACGGCCGACCCGTCATCACTTCTGTCGCCGCGACGACCCGGCACGGAACCCCAAGCTCGTCGTAGACAAGATCGCCTGCCGCCAAGTCCCCCATAGTCGCCCACCCGGTCGGTGTCGGGATCGGTGTGTCCAGAGCCAACGCCTTCCCGTGCCCCGCCTGCCCGCCGACCACGATGAACTCGGGCTGGATCAGCTTCATATGCGGCTCCAGCCAGTGCATGCCGAACGACAGCACCTTCGTCGCCTTTTTCGGCTCCGCGTCGGGGAACGGCAGGAACCCGTCGGACTTCACCGGCACCGACGCCGAGACGAGCCGCGCGACCGCGTCGAGGCCGCCCACCTGCAGCACGTCGTTGGCGTCCTTGGTGCCCGCCGGATAGGTCGGCAGCCAGCAATACTCCTCGCCGATCACCTCGACGATCGCCTGCCGCAACAGCAGCCCGTCGTGGTCGCAATCCGTCGCCACAAGCACCCGCTTGAAGCGGGCCACGTCGGGCTTCAGCATCGGCTTGCCGGACCCGTCAGCGACGGTAAGGGCTCTCTCGGCCTTCGCCTTGCAGCCCTCGGCGGTAGCCGCCGCCCCGCTCGGCATGCTCACGACGTACCGCTGGCTGGCCTGCGCAAACGCGATCGCGTCGGGCTCCCCCTCCGTGATGATCAGCATCTCGTCGGGCTGCTGGTCCTCCGCGTCCTTGAGGGTGTCTTCCAGCCACAGCACCGTCTGGTCGACGCCCGCCGGGCTGCACCGCATCGTCTTGGTGCCGTCGGTCGGCCGCAGCTTCGCGTATAGCTCCCGCCCGTCCTTCGCGTACGGGAACGCGATCGCCGGCCCTTGGCTGCGCACCCCCAGCCGCGCCGCCGTGTCCACGCACAGCTTTCGATCCTCCAGCCACTTGGCTGCCCGCTCGCTGATCCCGCTCGTCATGGTGCCCCCGCAGAAGTCCGTAGCCGTGCCAGCCGCAATGGTGGCAGGCGTATTTGATCCCGACGTCGTCGACCTTCACCCCGAGGCAGGGGAGCCGCTTGTGGGCGCCCTTCCTCGTGTGGCTGCACTCGGGGCAGATCGTGTAATTCTTGCCGATCCGCCACGCCCGCCGAAACGTGATGCGGGCGTCGGCCAGAAGTTCCTCGTGCGTGGGCATGTCACGGCTCCCACTCGACAGGCTGCAGGGGCTCGACTTTGCCGGTCGGAACATCGGGGCGGCCAGACTTGCGCTTGGCGACGTCGAGCGCATCGCAGGCTCGCGCCTTGGCATCGAGGCGGCGCGCATTGTTGACGAAGGTCGTTGCTTTCCTGAGGAGAGCATAGTCCGACGGAGTTTTTCCCTCATCGGCAGCAAATGCGGCAGCAACCGCGTCGCGAAGGGCGCGCGCAATTAGTTCCGGGGGGGCTTTCGCGGTGATCTCGGCGTTAACGGCCTCGATAAGCACCTCGGCCGTCTCCTTCGCTCGACCGCGATTAATCGCATCGAGGAGTGCCGTAGGGTAGACCACGCCGACCGTCGGACCCCTCCCACCGAAGAGGTCTGTCGGAGCCGTCTTTGCCATTGCTTGCGGGGCGACGAAGTCGCCCTCTTCACTTCTAGTTCCCTTATATAAGTTACCGTGCCCCGCCGGCGGGGAACTTTTTGCCCCGCCGGCGGGGAACTCCATGGCCTCAGTTCCCCGCCCGCGGGGAACTTTTGTTCCCCGCCCGCAGGGAACTTCCCCGCCCGCGGGGAACTTTTGGGCCTCCGACTTCCCCGCCCGCGGGGAACTCCCACTCCGAATGCTGTCGCAGTAAATGGCGATTTGCTTGCGCATCTCGTCCACGTCATAGCGGGTTGGGAACGTGTACTGTGTCAGCACGCGGGCGCCCTCCTCGATCGGAGCGCGTTCGGTCTTGACGTACCCCCACGCGATCAGCTCCGACAGCTTGTTGCTGACCGTCTTCGGCTCGAGGTCAGTATCGGCCGCAATCGTCATCCGACTTGGCCAAGCGGTGCAAGTCTTGCTGTTTGACCGCTCTACCAGGGAAACAAGGATCAGGCGGTGGGAGCGGTGGAGCCGGTTGTCGACCAGGGCCGCCTTAAGAACGCCCAGGCAGGAAAGGAGAAATCCGCCGTCGCGGTGGTCCTCGATGGTCTGCCGAAAATCGCTCATTGGGCACCCCCTATCGCCGAAGCGGCTTCAAACGCCTCCACCTTGCCGATCTCAAAAGATCCATAAATGCAGCGCCTAACTGCACTCGCGATGCGGTCCTCGGATAGGACCGTATCGCCAAGCGCCTCGGCGGCACTTAGAACGGCACCAAGTGTCACGTCGGCTATTTTCGACGGGGGAAGGCGCCCGATGCGGCGGGCCACGTTGGCGCACATGCTGATTGCGGCGACATCCCCATGAAGTACGGCCTCCTGGGCGATGACTTTAAGCCCGCATCGGCAAAGGTCGATCGGTGACAGGCCGTCTAATGGGTTGACACTGGCGTCGTTTTTGCTATTTTCCATAGCGTTCATCCATGAGGGTTGGACCCGAAGCGGCCTTTGGTGCCTCCGAAAACACCCGCCGCCCCATCTCCGGACCGCCCCGCAACAGGCGGTCCACCAAAATCCCAAAGCCCCTGCAGCTGACCACTGCGGGGGCTTCGTCTTTACGAGCTACGCTATACGGGAGGCCCCGACCGGGGGCGGCCCTATAATTGCCGCAAACCGCCGGGGATGGCAACCCCGCCCCCAGCGGCCTCTTTGCATCACCCCGTCTTGCGCGCCGGCTCCGTGTGCACGAACGGCGGGCGCAACGAGAAGCGGCGCACAACCTGCGCCGGCTCCGGGTCGCCGTTGCCCACCGGCTTGATGCCGACGACGATCTTGCCGCCCGCGCCGCCGCGGCCGACGAAGGTCGGGGCCAGCCCGGCCGCGTCCGCCGGCTTCTCCGGCTCGGCCTTCGGCGCTGGCGCCGGCGTGCCCGGGCCTGGCGCTGGCGGCGGTGCTGCGGCCGCAACCGGCGGGGCGGGGGCCTTGCGTGGATCCTCGGGGGCCTCCGCCTTGTGCGGCATCACCACCGACAGCGCCTCGGCCACCACGCCGTGCTCGGGCCGGAACAAGGCGAGCGCCAGCGTCAGCCCGAACGAGGACCCGAACTCGAGCAGCGCCGCCATCAGCAGCACGAGGCCCGTCTTGACGTCTTCCCGGTCCATGCCGGTCAGCTTGGCCAGCTGCTTGGCCTGCGGGTCCGGGTCGGAGACGTAGCCGCCGCCCCGCTCGAACTTGGCCTCGAGCGCGGCGATCTCCCCAGCGACGGTCTGCGCCTCTTTGGCGGAGGCAAGCTCGGACTGAAGCTCGAGCACCCGGCTGCAGAACTTGCGCGACCAGGCCTCGACGTCCCGGCATCCGCCCGTCGCCGTCCACGTCTTCTCGAGCTTCACGCGGGCGATGTCATTCTCGATCGTGCCGACCGGGCGCGACCGCGGCAGAAACGACCGCTTGTTGCGCAGGTCCTCGAGGTCGGCCTTGGTGCCCGTCGACCGGATCGCGACGCCGGTGCGCTCGTCGTTGTAATGCGCCCGGGTCACGGACGCGAAGCCGATGGCCGCGATCGTCGAATAGGTCACGGTGACGACGAGCACAAGCGCGGCAGCGGCAGCCGGCCACCACCAGCGCCGGAACAGGAAATACAAACCGGCAATCGGCGTGATCGCCTTGAACACGTCGGAGGCGGCCGTGGCCCCTCCGAGCACCCAGGGGTTCCACTCCTCATTGCCGGCGACCATCAGGCCAAACTTGACGTTGGCGGTCATCGAGGCCGCCATGCAGGCCGCCCAGGCGAGGATCGCCATGAGGGCCAGCAGGTAACGGATGCCTTTGCTCATAGCAGGGCTCCTGCGTTTTCGGGCGCGCGCGGGGTCCGTCCGCGCGCCAGGGGGTCGAAACGCGCCTCCCGGCCGGGGCACACAAAACGCACTGCATACGTCCACTGGCCGAGCGCATCGGCCTCGTTGTCGTCGGTCACGTCCCAGCCGCGCTGGTGGCACGCCTGCAGGACGGGGTAGGTGGCCAGCATCGCCTTGGTCTTCGGCTTACCGAAGCCGGCGCGTCCGACGAAGCCCTTTTTCCACTCGCCGGCCGCGATCTGCCGGCAGGGCAGACCCTTGAAGGCGGCGACGAACTCGGTATGGGAGCACAGCCCCCACAGCTTGAGCAGGGTCGTCTGGGTCGTCTTGGTGGTCGCCGCGAGCGGCGCCTCCATGGTGATGATATCGGGCTGGAACTCGGCCACCCGGGCGATCAGCCAGAGGTGGTACGCCTTGAGAAAAGCGCCGATGTCGTCGCCGGTGGATGGGAGAAGGAAGGAGCCCGAGACGGGCTCCCCCTCGAAAGCGTCACCAAAAGCCCACCCGAGGCGGGTCGCCAGGTCAAGCGACAGCAGTCGATGACGTTGCACGCTCCACCTCCTCGAGCTCACGCGCGAGGAGACGCAGGTACGAGGCCATCTCGCCGAGTTTCTTCACCGCCGCCGGGTCGGTGTCCCAATTCTTCACGATCACCCCGGCGACCGTCTCCCCGCGCGCCACCTTGCCGGCCTTCAGCTGATCGAACGCCTCGAGCATGTTCCGGAGGCGCTGGATGTGCATGTTGCCCACCGGGCGGCCGGCGCGCGGCTTCGGGATGATCTCGTCCTCGGGGATCTTCCCGCGCACGACGGCCGCGGCGCGCGACACCGATACCTCGCCCCGTTCGACGAGTGAGATGACATTGTCGGAGCCGCGCTTGGCCACCGTCGCGGCGTCGACGACGGTCCGCGGCGACACGTCCGCCTTGGCCGCCAGGCGCTCGAACGTCTGGGCGTTAGAGGCAAGGTTGCCATAGCTCAGCAGCCGCGCCGCGGCGAGCGCCCGCTGGCTCTCGGTCAGCTGCCGGCGCAGGACGTTGCGGTCGTAGACGTACGCCGCCAGCATCTCGTCGCTGGGCGGCTGACCATCTTCGGGGTCGAGCACCTCGAAGATCGGCTCCACGCCGGCCGCCAGGCAGGCGCGATAGCGGTTGCGGCCATCGAGGATCTTGCCGTCGTACAGCGTGATCGGGTCGCGCTGGCCGTGCGTCTTGATCGACTGGACGAGCTCGTCGAACTCGGCGCCCTCGAGCAGGGGCAGGGTATCGGCGAGCGGGTGGGAGGTGTACGTCTCCATCAGGCAGTCTCCATCATGTCGACGAGGTCGGCCTTGGGCGTCAGTCCGAACGCCGACAGGCCAGGCACGAGGGTCCGCAGGAAGTCGCCGCGGCCCTCCTCGGACATCTTAGTGAGCTTCACGAGCAGCTTGAAGGCCGCCGCGTTGGCGCCGAAGTCGTTCTCGGCTTTCTTCACGATCGACCCGGCCTCCTGGTTCTCACCAGCGATTACCTCGCGCTGCTTGCCCAGAGCGTCGGCGAGCTTTTTCAGCTCGGGAAAGTTGATGTTGCTGGCGGGGTTCTGGTCGGTGATCTTCACCGCGTCGTCCTTGAGCTTCTTGGCCATGGTGCCCTCTGGAAAGGTTGGGTTGATGGGGGACGCCAACGCCACAAATCACTGTTTCAGGTGTGTCAGAAGCCGCCGCGCGATGCAATTCAAAATGGCATTTTTCAAGCGGCGTGGTGTGGCGGGGCAACAAAAAAGCCCCGGCGCGAAGCCAGGGCTCGGTGGGGCGGTATGGGTTGTGGCCTTTCTTAGCAGAACCGAGGATGCGTGATAGCAGCCTCGATCATGTTGATTGCGATTTCACGATTGACGAACTGCGAACGGCCGATGTCAACGCACGCCTCGATGCCGCTCGGAATGTGCGTGACCTTGATCCCGCTCGGGCCAGTGCCGACGTGCTGTCCGCCCCGATCTTGACGAGGCGGCCAGTGCTCCAGCTTCAACGTGCTCGGGTCCATGTCCACGGTCGTGGCCTTTCTACGGTGTCAGAAACAAACGTCGCAGGTGCAGTGCTTGCGCTTGCCGCTCTCACAGCGCGGCGACGGATCGTGCGACGGATGGAAGCTGCCTGCTTCGCCGTCGCAATAGGCGCACTTGCCAGGGCTGAGCTTGTGCCGGCGACGACGAGGAGTGCACGTTGCCGCGTCGTGGCACACGGCGCCCTCAACGGCGTTTGGGCAGTCCAAGCAATCCGCTTTCATCACACGGGCCTTTCTATGAATCAGTCGATGTTCACGACGGCGCGACCGTTTTTGACGGTCAGGCGCCCGGTCTCATCAAGGCGGTGATATGCGAGCCCCCACGGCACCTTGAAGTGGTTGGCAACAACCGTGACCTTCAGCATTGCCTCTGGCATCAGCAGGGGGCCAAAACGCTCTACAAGCTCCTCGCCCATAAACTCGCCACGCCGCTCCGTCTTGAGCGCCTTCCGCCACTCGACGAAGCCGTCATCGTCAAGGGACTTTGCGGCGTCTACCGCATCGCCAGCGACAAGCTCGTACCTTGCAACGGTATCACGCAGGGCCTGGAGCGTGTCTGCAGCGTCGAGCGCCTTCGCATAGTCCTCCGGCACTTCGTCGAATTGTCCGATCTGCATGACGGGCCTTACTACTGTGCGATGCGCCAGGAGTGGATTCCGCTCATGGCGAACTCCCGCTCGGCGTCCTTCTCCAGATCGTGCGCGGTCATCAACCATTGGTCCGTCGTGTGCCACTCGTTGCTGCCAAAGCGCCAGCTCAGAGGCAACACGCGGCGCCGCGAGCGCTCTCCACGCCAATTCGTGTAGTCGATCTCGACGGCGTTGCTCATGACGGGCCTCAGTTGGTGTGCCGGCGGTCTATCCACCGGCAATGTGCGAGTATACGTATCACGGGCCTTGCAGGTTTTCAAGTGCTGTGTTAAACGTTTTCCACTATGAGCAAACAAAAACCCTATTTGGTCGGTTGGGTCCGCAAGTCAGCGCGGCATCCGCTCGGCCCGCAACTCGCGAAGCTCCGCGAGGCTGGCGTCGAGAAGGTCTACGGGTCCGACAAGGCCGAGACGGTCATGGACGCAATCAAGCACATCAGCGGGCGCGGCCAGTCGCTCATCGTCGTCACGTCGCTTGCCCGGCTGGGATCGTCGCGCGAGGCGGTGCGGCAGGCGGTAGCAGAGACGCATGAGCGCGGCGGCGTCGTGCTCGAGCTGGGCTCCGGCCGGCGCTCGGATGACGCCAGCGTGGCCGTGCAAATGGCTCTGGACGCGGCTGATGAGATCGCGGCGGACCATCGCGCGTTCTCGCCGCGCGAGGCGCGCGCCGCTGCGGCGAAGCGCTGGATGACTGAGGAGCGGCCCCCGCGCACGTCGATCGCCAAGGCCAAGCGCATCTGGCGCGACAAAGAGAATTACCCCAAGATCAGCGATGCGTTGAGGCACCCCGACATGGCGGGGTGGCGCCTTGCTGCCATCTACAAAGAGCCGCAGCTCGGCCGCCGGCACCCTGCAAACGCGGGCTACGGCGGTCGGCCGCGGAAACCGAAGCCTGAGAACACGTAGGAGAGCTAGGGCGGCATCGAAAAATCGGCGCAACGTAGTGATTTTCTATATTGACGCGGCGAAGCGGAGCGCATATAGTAATTTTATTGAACGCGGCGAGATAGTCGAGCCGCACAGCAGCTGGGAGGCTCCAATGACCCGCATCGAAACCCTCGCTCGCCTCGCCGATCTGATGGGCCTTTCGGCCCGCGATACGGTGGCGCTGCCCACCGTTATCACCGTAGCAGCAGGCAAGGTCCGCATGGCCGAAGCGGCGTTCATCGCCGAATGCGCGGTCAACGCGCCGCTCCGCGCTTACCTCGCGCAAGTCTGCGCTACCGTCAGCCCAGCCGCGTAAGCGACCACACCGTTAGCCGGGAGGCATCCATGCGCAAGGTTCAACTTTTCTGGCGTTCTAGCCCCAAGCGTTTCGCCGATCTGCGCAAGTGGGACGCCGCGTCGTCGGCGTACTACGGCAGCAATACGCGCTTCTTGATCGAGCTTGTTTACATGCCCGATCAGGAGTGGTTCTGCCGCGTTCGGGACGCGGAGCGCGTCAGTGACGCCGACGTGCGCGCCGGCAAGCGCTCGCCGATCGTGTTCTCTGGCACGGAGGACGAATGCCTCGCCGCATGCCGGCGGGCGCTGGTGCGCGAGTATCTGGCGGTTCGCGAGCGTCGCCGCGCGAGGGTCGCAGCATGAACAGCGCACAAATCGAACTTGGGCGCGAAAACTTAGCTGCCGTGCGCGAGTGGTTTGTGTCGCATCTCTGCGGTACGCAGGTCGAGTGCGCTAGAGCCCTCGGGCTCAGTGTCATGGCGGTCAACCGTCACGTTCGGACGATCCGAGCGGAGTGGAAACGGTCAACATAAGAGGGTCCGTGGTCATTGACCCAAGTGAAGCCACCATCGGCACCCGCGTGCAAAAGCGCAGCGGCTACCGATGGCCCGGTGTGATCGTGGCAGTATTCGTCACTCTCGCAGGAGAGACGCGATATGTGGTCGAATGCACCGTGCCAGAGGTCGCTGGCGCGCTGCATATCTACAGCCGCGAGCAGCTCGAAAAACTGGACGAGTAGGAGCGGTGCCGTGATGCTACCGGAAGAACGCGAATACGTGCGGCGAATCATCGCCAGCATGCTCGACCATCCGAGCGTCTACATGGGCGGTCCGTCGCAGGGAAATTTGCGCCGTGCTGGTCAAATCATGGACGAGCTGGAGCGCTCTGGACGCTTGGTGCCGACGACATGCACTCACGACGATTACGACGGCGTGACGCACGGCATCGCTTGCCCGACGTGCGGCATGCACATGACGAAGACCGAACTGCCCGAGTTTCTGTTCAAGACGGACAACACATAGGAGAAGCAGCATGGCCAAGGTATCCACAGACCCGGCAGTCCTGTTCGTTCGGCCGCAGTCGATCGCTACCGACGACAAAGCGGCGCTCGTGTCAGCGGGCATCATCGTCGTCGAGGTTGAAGACCCGAGCAGCGTGAAGCTGATCAAGGCTCACGCCGAGGTCTCCGGCAGCGACATGATGATGGCGGCCATGAAGGCGATCAACGAGCATGGATGCGAGAGCGTCAAGGGGGCCTTCGTGAAGCACCTGATGGCTCGGATCGAGGCAAAGTGAGGAGGGCCGGGGCGATGATCTACGACCGCATCAACTTCCGCCCGCGCAAGACGGACATCAATCGCATGCTGAATGCGTTCTTGCTGCGAACGCATCGGCAGCGCCGGCGGGGTCGAGGTATCGTCAACAGGCTGCGAAAAGTGATGTACCCGAGGGCGAGGAAGGCGGGGCCGGTGTATCCGTCGATCCGGCCGAGCCGCCCTGAGTTTCCGAAAATCATCTCATGGTAGGAGACTCCTGGCGGTGGGGGGATCGGCTGCTGAGACACAGCGGGGAAAACCGGATTTTCGACTTTTCAAAAACCGCAAATCACCGTAGCGTCCCCCTTGTCAAATCGGGGGCACCCCATGCAAGCCGATCCCTACGCCTACTGGCGCTCGCTCCTTGAGCGCGTGCCAGGAGGCGAGATCCCGCAAGAGCCGCAGGCCGGCTTCTGGCGGCGGCGCATGGGCCGGGGCGGGCCATGGCAGGCCGTTGCAATCTGGCCAGACGAAGCCGTTGACGGCGGGTTGCGCTGCCTCGACGGTCTGGCCGAGATCGAGCCATGGCGGGTGTGGGACTTCGTGTGCGTCAACGCGACAACCGAGGTGGCCTATCGCGCCAAGGTTGCCGGCATCCCATACCCTGACGAGTTTCGCGTGCGCGGGGGCGCCTCCGATGATCTGACAACCGATGTCGCCAAGGCGGCGGCGATCGGTCCACCAGAGCGGAGGCACTATGGCAATCAGCAAGAGACGACCGGCGGCGGCGACGCCTGATCCCAAGCAGGCGGCTGTCGACGCGGCAGTGGCATCGGCCAAGGCGGCCGTTGCGGACAAGGCGGCCGGAAGCCACCCACCCAGCCCGCCCCCAGCCGGGCACAACGCCCCGCCGAAGGACGACACCCTGCAGGAGCACCGCGACCGCTATGCCGAGTTGCGGCAGGCCGGCGAGGCGTGGCTCAAGACCGGCATCACGGATCAGGAAACAGCCGATCTGGCGGAGGCCTGGCGGAAGCAGGTCGGATCGGCCCGGAAGAAAGCCGAGGAGGCGCGCGTCGCCGAGAAGAAACCGCACGACGAAGCGGCCAAGGCGGTGCAGAAAAAGTGGCTTCCCGTCATCGAGGCGCTCGACCGGCTCGACACCCCGATCCGCGCCAAGCTGACCGACTTCGCGGTGGCTCAGCGTGAGCGCATTCGCAAGGAGCAGGAGGCCGCCCGGGAAGCCGCGGAAGCCGCCCGGCGCGATGCCGAGCGCGCGGCGGAGCAGGCGATGTCCTCCGGTACGTTCTCGGCTCATGACCATGCCGCCGAGCTCGCCCGGCAGGCCGAGGACACCGAGGCCGCCGCCAAGGCCGCCGAGGCCAAGAAAGCGCAGATCGGCGCCGGCCAGGTCGTCGATGGGCGCAAGAAAGCCGTCAGCCTGCGGGAGTTCGAGACGATCACCGTCGGCGACCCCGTGGCGGCGCTCGCCTCGCTCTACCTTTCCGCCAAGGCGGAGCCCGGCGTGTGGCTCAACGGCGAGTGCCTCGACGGCATCCGCGAGGCCATCAAGACCCTGTTCCGTGCTGTGCGTAAGGCCAACCCCGAGGCCGCCGCGAAGTGCCCCGGGATCAGCATCACCACCGAAGAAAGGATCGTCTGATGGCCCTTGTGCAAATTGGGCCTTTGGTGCGCCGCAAGGCGATGTTCCGTTGCGCGTGCGGTGCAGAGAAGATGGTCCGTACTGATCACGTCAAGAGCGGCGCTGTAAAGTCGTGCGGATGCCATCGGCGTTCCGCCCGCCTCGTTCATGGCGCCGCCCGTAAGAGGGCTCGCGATAAGCAGTACGACGCTTGGATTACCATGCGCCAGCGTTGCGAGAACCCGGAAGCAGAGGGCTTCAAAAACTACGGCGGTCGCGGCATCAGCGTTTGCGACCGTTGGCAATCCTACACTGCCTTTCTCGCCGACATGGGGCCTAGACCGGCCCCGCACATGACGGTCGAGAGGATCAACAACGACGGCAACTATGAACCGGGGAACTGCAAATGGGCAACGCGAGCCGAGCAACTAAGGAACACGCGCCGAAGCAAGGCAAGGCGCTGACCCGCGCCGAAGCCGAGAAGCCGACCTTAATAGGCCGCATGGCCGCCAAGGCGAGCCTCGACCCGACCCGCTATGTGGCCACACTGCGCGAGACGGTGATGCCGTCGAAGGTTGCCGTCAGCAACGAGCAGCTGGCCGCCTTCCTGTCGGTGGCAGACCACTACGAGCTAAATCCACTGATCAAGGAGATTTTCGCGTTCCCGGGCAAGGGCGGCGGCATCGTCCCTGTCGTGTCGGTCGACGGCTGGATCAGCCTCATCAACCGCCAGCCGCAGAATGACGGCGTTGCCTTCGACGACGAGCTCGACGAGGCTGGAACCAGTCTCATCGCCGTCACATGCCGCATTTTCCGCAAGGACAGGAGCCACCCGACCGAGGTCACGGAATACATGGTTGAGTGCCGACGCGACACCGACGTATGGAAGAAATGGCCGCGCCGGATGTTGCGCCACAAGGCGTTGATCCAGTGCGCCCGCATCGCGTTCGGGCTGTCTGGCATCTACGACCCCGACGAGGCCGAGCGCATGGGCGCGACTGTCGGCCTCTCTGTCGACCCACCGCCTGCCGTCCCCAGCGCCCCACCGGCACCGACGGCCGCGCCGAAGGACGTCGAGGAGGCCGAGATCGTCGACCCCGAGACGGGCGAGGTTGAGGACCCAGCCGACGCCCCGCCGCTTGGCCGGTTCAAGGCGGCGCTCGCCGCGGCCGAGAACGAGGCGCAGGTGAACAAGGTCTGGGATCTGTTCGAGCCGCAGATGCCGAAGGAAGGCGACCCGGCGTTCGAGGCGTTCGCCGACGCCTACCGGACCCGCGTCGGCGAGGTGCCGTCGTGACCCGGCGCGTGGGGAGGGCTCCGGCCCTCCTCGCCGCTGCGGCCGCTCTTCCTCTGGCCGCCGGTGTCGCCCTTGTCGTGATCGCAACCCTGATGTGGCGGGAGGAGGAATGACCGAGATCGTCATGGTGCGCGAGAAGGGGCATCTCGTCCCCCGCGACCCCTACTCGCACGACGTCGTCATGGCGTTGCAGCCCGGCAAGGACGTGTTCGTGGACGTCCGCCAGGCGCGCAACCCGAAGCAGCACAAGTTGCTGTTTGCGCTCCTGCACAAGGTCGCCGCCACCGACCCGAAGGGCCGGAGCGTCGACGAGCTTCTCCGTGACTTGAAGATTGCCGCCGGCATGGCGACGCCGGTGGTCAAGGTCCACACCAACCCCCGCACCGGGGCGCCGATCGTCGACCCCGCCACCGGGGCGCCGAAGGTGACCACCTACCTCGTGCTCGAGAGCCTGGCCTTCCAGTCCATGGATCAGGCGCGGTTCCGCGAGGTCTTCGACCGCTTCGTGGGGCTGCTCTGCACCGACGTCCTCCCGGGCACCGGGCGCGATCGTCTCCTGGCCGAGGTATTGGAAACCCTGAAATGACAAACGTCACGCCCCGCTTTAAGGACCCCGCAGCCAAGGCCGGTCGCCTCCACGACGAGGCCCACCTAGCGGCGGTCCGCAAGCTGCCATGCCTGATCTGCCGGCAGCACGCCCCAAGCGAAGCCGCTCACATTCGCATGGCCGTGCTGTCCCACGGCGTGCGGCACGTTGGCATGGCACAGAAACCCCACGACTGGCTAACGGTCCCGCTTTGCGCTGCCCACCATCGCGACGGCAAGGGCGCAGAACATCGTCTCGGAACAAAAGAGTTCTGGCGCCGGGTCGGGCTCGATCCGATCGCCGTGGCAAAGAAACTCCGCGCCGCCGGCACGCACGAGGCGCGCATGGCCGTGCTGCTTGAGGTGTGGACCTTCAACGACGTGAGGGACCCCAATGTCTAGGCCCGCCGTCCGCGTCGACCTTGAGGCGCAGCTGGCGTGCGCGCGCCGCGAGCTCGCCCTGCGCGCCCAGGTCTATCCCGGCTTCGTCGAGCGCCAGAAGATGAGCCAGGCAGCGGCCGACCGCGAGCAGGCCGCCATGGCGTCGATCGTCGCCAACCTCGAATTCCAGCTGAAATACGCGGAGGCGTTCCGACGTCTCGCGCGCGAGTTGATCGCCGCCGAGAGGAGCCCGGAAGCGGCGGCGGTGCGTGAAGCATTTCCGGGCGCAACCATAGCGGACGTGAGGGACACATGACCACCAACCCCGAGCCGGAGACGATCCGGCCCGATGTCATCAACCAGGCCAGCACCGCCTTGCGCGACCTGCTGATGCCGTTGACCCCGGAGGAGCGCAAGGCCGTCATCCTCGGCTCTGCATCGGCCGTCGTGATCGAGCGCGCCATGGTGTCGGGAACCCCCGAGGCCCCGAGCCTGACCTTCGACACCGACGCCCTGTTCGCGGCGGTCGGCGAGATGATGTTCTCGCTCACGGCCGGCGCCCTGGCGGCCGGTGACGCCATCATGCGCGCTCACCAGACCCGCAGCGCGGAGCCCGAGGCCACGGCCCCGGCCGCCGTTTGAACCCAGGAGGAGAACCCCATGCAGACATTCGAGCAAGTGGTCACCGGCAAGCTCTTTGTGAGCGCCAACAGCGAAACGATCGACGGGATCGAGACGTGGCCGGTCTGGCAGGTGATGGGCGTCTGCTCCGCTCCGGAGCACCGCCCCATCAGGGACGGCGGGTCAGACCCGTGGGCCAGCGACCTTGTCATCCTGCAAGAGCTTGGGGACGCGCGCATCGACCTCCGCACCGCCTACGACTTCCGGACCGACGGCTATCTGTTCAACACGATCGAAGCGGCGGCAGCCTATTCGCAGCGGTGCGCGCGCGAGGATGCGGCCGAGAAGGCGGCCGATGGACCGGCGTTCGAGGAGGGCGATGCGTGACCCGCGCCGACGAGATCGCCGCGCAAATCGAAGGCTATCGGGGGCAATCCCCGGTCGCCGTCGCGCGCGACCTCTGGGCCCGGATCAAGGCCCGGCCCTGGGGCATGAAGACCACCCCTTACCTGCTCGAGTGCCACGCGACGCAGTGGACCCCGGACGGGGACCCGGCCGGCGACGTGGGGCGCGAGCTTGTCGCCTTGTGGCGTAGCGAGCAGCCGGAGCAGGTCCACCAGCCGGCGCCGCTCCTGATCGCGCAGCGTGAGCAGCTGACGTTTCAATTCTAACTGGAGGCACACAGCCATGGCACGGCAGTACGTTACCTGCAAATTCAACGTCTGGGACCAACGCACGTACACCTACCACAACGACGGCCCGCGCCTCGAGCCCGGCGCCAAGGTGACGGTCGAGACGGCGCGCGGCCAGACGGAGGTCATCGTCGAGGCGGTCGACGTGCCCCAGCCGAAGTTCGCGACGAAGCCCATCGTGGCCGGGTGGACGCTGGTATGACCGCGCAGCGCACGGTGTCGCTGGTGCCCCGCCGGACGGCTGACGTCGTCCCGGCCGGCGGGGCGCTAGACTTCTCCCGATACCAGCCGGGGGACACGATCATCATCACCTTCGGGCAGCTGTGCGCGATGGGGCCGGAGGCCGCCGAGGCCCTGCCGCGGGCCATCCTTACGGCCGCCCGTCGCGCCGGGCTCGACGTAACGATGATGCCGGACCAGTCCACCGGAGACTACCGGATCGACTTCACGGAGGCGCGCGATGGCCAGAAAGCATGAGGTGCTCGCCCTGCACGCCAAGGGGATGAGCTCGCCCGAGATCGCCGGCCATCTCGGGTGCATGAACGAGTACGTGCGCGCCACCCTGCAGCGCGCCGGGCTGCGCTCCCACTCGAAGCGCGGGCGCGTGCTGCCGCGGTGCCAGACGAAGGGCCTCGTGGTGGAGATCCAGCGGCATACCCCCCTGGCCGAGGACGTCATGGCGGAGCTCGGGGAGCGGGCCTCGGTCGCACTCTGCGCCAAGCTCGGCGTCGCCCCGTCGGCCGATTGGCACGTCCTGCGGGCGGTGACCTCGGGGAAGGTGTTGCATGTGACGATAGCGCGGCCGGGAGGGCGGTCATGAAGCTCCGTCGACCAAAGACACCCGCGGAGCGTGAGGCTGCGGCGATGCTTGCCCTGGCCGTTCATCGCTACGGCATGGACCCGGATCATGCCCAGGCGCTCGCTGCCCGGTTTGAGGCCGCCCTGGACGCTGCCGAGGCGCTCGGTCGCGGAACGGCCGGCCGCGACATTGCCCGGTCTGAGGCTTGGCGGCGGCGCGAGGCCAGGCTGTCGAGGGTGCACGGGGCGGTCCATCTGGTGGGGGAGGATCAATGAAGCGCATCCCCTGCCAGGTCCCGTTCTGCAAGCGCACCGCTCCCGACCGCGGTCAAGACGAGATCATCTGCGGCAAGCATTGGCGCCTCGCCGATCGGTCGCTCACGCGCCGATACAAGGCACTGGCGAAGTGGATCGAGCGCCACAAGGAGGACCCGGCGGTGGAGCGGCGCACGCTCGCCCGCCGTTGGCACACGGCCGCCCGCGCGTGGCGGCGGATCAAGACGCAGGCGATCGAAAGGGCGATGGGGATATGACGAACACCTACACAAGCATGCACGGGCTCGAGGCGACACCAATCGCGGCCCAGTGCCAGGAGATCGACGACGTGGCGTGGCTACGGCTCACGATCGGCGATCTCGAGTTGACGGTGTTCATGCCCGCGGCCCGGGCCAAGCGGCTGGCCGCCGCGATCAACGGCGCCGAGGAGATCACCAAGGCCGAGGCCGCCGATCCGGCCGACCCGATCGCGGAAGGGGAGGCCGTGTTTTGAGCGGTGAATTCTTCCACTACACCGAACTCGAGGAGGGCAGCTTGTTCCGCGCTGCCGCCTTCCTCGAGCCGTCGGAAACGATCTCCGGCGAAACGTGCGATGCCATCTATCGGCACGTCGCGGACGCTCTGCGGCGGGTGGTGGCGGCGGCCGATGGCGAGGTCTTGAAGGTCGCGCTGCCGACCCTCACGGCGGCTGCGGAGGCATGCCCGGCCGAATTGGTCCGCCTCGGCCTCGTGTCGAGCCGGGGTACCATCAAGCCCATCATGGACATCGACGAGGGCAGACGGTCGATCTCCATCACCTGGACGGCAACGCGGGGGCGGTCATGACCATTCGCAAATTCAATAACATCTCGCAAACGGGCGCCGGAACGCCCGTAAATACGGGCTCCGTGGCGCCATCGCTGGGGAGACACTTTCGGAAATTGCGAAAGGCCGAAAAAGCGAAAGCCGCTTTGCAGCGTCAACCACGCGGCCGGATGGACCCCTTCACCCGCGATCAGCTGCTCTTGATCCGCGCGGCGCTCAAGGCGAAGGGGCACACCCGCGATCTGGCGCTGCTGAACCTCGGGGTCGACAGCATGCTCCGCGGCGGCGACCTGCTCGCCCTACGGGTGCGCGACGTCGTCGACGCCCAGGGCGAGTTCCGGGCCTCCCTGGTGCTGCGGCAGGAGAAGACGAGCCGGCCGGTGCAGATCAACCTCACCCCGAAGACGCACGAGGCGCTGGCCGCGCTGATCCTCGGTGAGGACAAGCGGCCCGACGACTTCCTGTTCACTGCGACGGGGTGCCCCCACGGGCCGCGCCTGTCGACCGCCATGCTCCGGCTGCTCGTCAAGTCCTGGGCGCGGCTCTGCCATGCCGACCCGGTGCGGTACAGCAACCACTCGCTGCGCCGGACCAAGGCCGCCATCCTGTATGCCGAGACGCGGGACGTTGAGAGCATCCGCGTCCTGCTCGGCCACACGTCGCTATCCCAGACCATCGCGTACCTCGGCGTCACCGAGGCCGACGCCGGGGCGATCGCCCGGAACTTTGACGTCTGAACGAGAGGACACGCCATGCCGGAAATCGCTCACGCCCTGAACAACATCGCAATCGCCTTGCTCGTGCTCGCGTTCGTTGTCGCCGTAAAGCGGATGGCCTAGATGCCCTGGCCACATTATTGCCCGCCAACCCCACCACCACGGACACACACCATGACCGACCCCGCGAAGATCAACCCCGACCAGCCGATGACCGACGACGAGTTCCGCGCCTGGGCGCTGGGTGAGGCGCAAAGCCTCCACCGCAAGTGCGCCGAGCAAAGCGTGGACGAGTGGGTTCGTACGCAGGCCCCCGACGAGCTCACTATCGGCTCGGCGCGCGATCTCAAGAGAATGGTGCTCGGCTTTGTCGACATCGCCATAAAGGCCGGCTTCAACGCCGGTACCTCCCGCTCCGGCCCGAAGGTGAAGTGATGGAGAAGCCGACAAAGGAGCAGGTGCGCGCCGTCATCGAGGAGGTCGACACCCTTGACCTTCCCGATGGGGCGCATTGGGCGATGGTTCACGAGCGGCTCGGCCTGCCGTATGGCGACGTCTTCGAGTACATCGCAGCCGACCCGGCGTTCTTCAATGCAACGGAGGTTACTCTATGCCGAAGATGATCGACTTCCCTCGCTTGCGCGACGTCACCAGCGCAAAGCGAACGGTCGAGCAGCTTGACGAGGCCCGGCAGGAGATCGCCCGCCTCAAGCGCCGGCTGCTCGAAGCCGAGACGCTGGCGCTCGATGCCCGCCGCATCGTCGGCTGGATCGCCCACCAGGCCGGCGGCAAGATCGTCGTGACCGTGGCCACCCTCAATGCGACCTGCTCGCCCGACTTCCACGTCACGCGGACCCTGGCGGGGGACGCCATCATCACCGCGGAGAAAGCCAAGCCATGACAGACACCGCCCCCCTGCAGCAGCCGGTCGACCCTGGCCCGCCGCTCCCGGGCACCGCCTACGCCCGGTCCCAGCTGCCGATCATCCTGCGCCCGCAGGACGCCAAGTCGGCGGCCGTCACCCCGCCGGACTTCACCGGGTGCCCGTTGCGCGGTCAGATCGGGTGCCTCGCGAATATCCTGCTGCTCGAGCGCGCCATGCTCGAGGCCAGCCGGACCCAGAACCGGCCCTGGTACGACGAGCTCGTCCGCGGGCACGATCAAGAGAGCCGGTGGCTTGCTGCGTTCCTCGTCCACGAGCGCGTGCGGGGGGCGTGATGCGCTGTCGCAAGGTCCCCCACTTCACGGAAACCGACGCCCAGCGCGTCGCCGACCGCGTCAACGCTTCCGAGACGAACGACATGAGGGGCGAGAACGTGCCTTACCGTTGCGGCCAGTGCGGGCATTGGCACATCGGCCGCGTTGCGAAGGACCGCACCGCGAAGGACCGCACCCAGATCCGGTGGCCGCCGAAGCTCAAGGCGGACGCCTGTCGATGAGATCCATCATCGAGGATGCCGCCCAGCGCATCGCCCGACCTGACCGCTGGTGCCAGGGGGCGCTCGCCCGCGACAAGGACGGCGCCGAAGTCTCCCCCCGGCGCCGCACCGCCAAGCAGTGGGATATTCTTGGCGCCGTCTTCAAGGCCGCCCGCGTCGAGCCGGACGCCGAGGACGGCCCCCACTGCGGCGACGTCTGCGCCCACATCGACCTCGCCGCCCAGCGCCTCTACAAATGCCCGGCCGAGACGGTCAACGACGTGCTCGGCCATGCCGCCGTGATGGACGTCCTCCGCCTCGCCTGGCGCACAGCCGGTCCCAGATCGGGACGGCGCTAAACCCTTCCTTAACCCGGCGCGGCGCAAGGTGGCCCTCATCAACCGATGGAGGGCACCATGCACGCCTACCGCATCACCACCGACGGCACCCTCGAGGGGTTCGTCACCCGCGCCGGCTCGGCCTGGGCGTGGACCTGCACGCTTGACGGCGCCACGGGAGCCGAGCCGACCGACTGGCAGGCCACGGCGGCCCTTGTTGCTGCCTGGCGCCGCGCCCGGAAAAATCTGGTTTAACCCCCTTGCGCCCGGCAACGGAGCGGCGTAACAATTACGACGTTAAGACGTTCTGCCCCAACCTGAGAGGGACGCATGCTTGATCCCCACCCTATTCAACGCCGCTTCCCCGCCCCGCTCCCTCCGGTCCTCGGCGCTCGCCGCAAGGGCCGTGGCGCGCGGCCGTGGATTGCGACCCGCAACGGTCGCGACCTGCTCGACAGACGCGGACGCCCGCGCCGCTTTGCAACCAAGGCTGCGGCCCTACGCGCCGCCGCTTCTTCTCACCGCTAGGCCAACACAACGGGGCACCCATGGCACCACGAAAAAAGCTCACACTCTCCGACCTGAAACCGGCGATGGCCGAAGCCGCGGCGAAGCCCGCCCCGGCCGAGTTGACGATCAAGCCGACCGCTCCGCCGGCCGGCCTTGTTCCCGTCGACCCGCGCGAGATCGGGCCGTCCGTCGTCTCCGATCTGCCGCCGGCAACGCCCGATTGTAACTGCCGGCCGCCGGTGGCGTGCCTGTTCGGCGGCGTGCCGTACTGCGAGGCCCCGCAGCATGTCCGCCGCGGCTGCCTCTACGCGACGGGAGGCGACCGATGAGCGCTGACCACAGCGCCCGATGCGACCGGGTCGATGCCCGGTTCCGCCGCGCCCACGAGCTTGTTGCCATGTGGATCAACGGCAACCGCGAGCATGTGCTGAGGGAGCTGTCCTTTGCCGAGCGCCGAACCACCGGCAAGGCGGCAGCGCGCATGGTCGCCGCGATTGGCACCATTGGCGCCACCGATCCGACCGCGTTTGAAATTCTTACCGAGATCGCCCGGGAGAAGGACCGATGACCACCACCGACGTCGACCAAGCCATTGCCGAGGCCGCTATCCTGCGGCGGCTCCTCGGCGCACCGCAGCCCAACTAGCAACCCACGGGGGCACCATGACCGGAACACCAACATACGCCCAGCAACTCGCCGCGAAGGCCCGCCTTGCCGGCGTGCCGGACCACTGCATCGACGGGCTGATCCGTTACATCGTCGACGGCATCAAGCCGGGCACCTTCCTCCGGGCGGTCCTGCGGGACAGCCTCGTCGACGCGGCCTCCTATGCCGACGACATCAACCGGCACGCTCTGTTTGCCTATGCGCATTTCCTCTATTCCCACGCCCCGCGCGGGTGCTGGGGGTCGGCTGAGGCGGTGCAGGCTTGGCGCGGCACGGCGAAGACGGAGGCTGACCATGGCCAAGTATAAAATTCGCCTGGACTGGTGGGTGGCGTCCGTCTGTACCGTCGAGGTCGAGGTCCCCGACGGCGCCGACTTCGCGGCCGTCAAGGCGGAGGCCCTGCGCGTCGCCAGCGAGGAAGGCGGATACGACAACTCGCGCATGTGCTGGGACGCCTGCACGGAGACGTTCGTCGGGGACATCACGCCTTGCGACGGCGCCCCCGCGGTCGAGATCCCCGACGGCGAGGACAAGGACCCATGAGCCGCATCACCCTCACCGTCATCGTCGACGTCGCGGCCCCCGAGCGGGATGCCGCGGCCGTCGCCACCCAGGCGCTCAAGCGCGCCCTTCGCGGCATCACCCGGCGCAAGGCCGCCGGGGGCATCACGAACTATATCGTCAGCACGGAGGCACCCCATGCAGTTCAAGATTGACCGAACCGGGCTCCCGGTCGACGAGCGCATCCCGCCCGAGGCTCGGGAGCTATCCATCGAGATCCTCGAGACGTTGGCGCCTGTCGTGGACGGCCACCGGCAGCACGTCGTCGCCCTCGCCTTCACCCTGGCCGTGGCGGGGCTTTTGCGCCGCTTCGCCTTGCCGGGCTTCTCCGGTGAGGCCCTGGCGCTCGTCTCCGCCCAGCTGCGCCGCGAGGCGGAGCGGGACGGCCCCCTGCGGCTCACACACTGAGGTGCCCTATGGACTACGCTTATCGCCTGCGCAACCCGGCCGAGGATCTGGACGTCGGGGCGCAGTTCTTCCTCATCGCGGCCCACGCCAAGCCGCCGGTGTTCCAGGCACTCGAGGTCATCGAGCGCGACGGCACGAGCATCTGGGTCAAGCGGATCACGATCTCGGCTCTGGCCCGGGTGCCGGACTACAGCACGGCCGGGTCCGTCTGCGACGGGGCGGAGATCAAGCGCGAAGGGAGCCGCTAGGACGGCCGCACACGGGCACGACGTCGGGGAGGGGCAAGCCTACCGGCGAACCGCCAACGCCCGCCACGGGCCACGCCAGGCCCGGCGCGGGGCATCGCAAAGAGGAGAGGGAAGAATGGCACACGCACCCTGCAAGAAAGACCCAGCGCCGGCCCGGCGGCCGATGTTCCTCGTTGCCCTGTCGAAGACCGGCAAGGGGCAATCCGCCTGCGTCGACCGCGGCTTCGTCGCGGATGACTTTCGCCGCGAGAACGCCCACCGCGAGATCGTCCGGGTGCCCGGGCCGAAAATGGCCGAATTGATGGGGTTCCGCTCATGACAGGAATTGCAGCATTCGCCGTGGGCTGCTTGGCCGCTGGCGCGGGCGCCTACTATTTCGGCGGCGGTGAGGGTCTGGCCGTGGCCCTATGGGCCTTCGTGCTCGGCCTCATCGCCGGCAGCTTCATCGAGCACCACCACCTGCGGGCCGCTGAGGTGTCGCAAGAGCCGTGGGAGAAGATGCCGTGAATAAGATCGCCCTTGTCGCGCTGGCCCTGGCGGCATCGACCGCCGCCCGGGCTGACGCTATGACCGCCGGCCAGGCCGCGGCCGACGTCGCCAACACGTCATTCCTCACCGAGCGGTGCGGCGGGTCCCCGTGGCCCCAGACCCTTCGGGACGCCGCCGTCGGCGAGATGCTGCGCGGGGGGATGACGGCCATCGCCAAGGTGCGCCGCGCCCAGGTCGAGGCCCAGGCCAAGGCCGACGGGGTCGAGCGGGTCTGCGCCGCGCTGCGGTCGGCCTACGGAAACCGTCCATGAACATTGACCCACATCAGCGTTGCCGCCGGTGCGGGCGAACCTACGGCGAGCACAACATAGACCGGGTCAACGATCCTGGGTTCCTGGCCACGCTGCCGCCGCCAATGAAGCCCCACAAGGCTATTGTCTGGGACTTGTGGATCAACGGCGCCACCTATGCCGCATGTGGCAAGGCGATCCAGCGCTCATCAACCCTGGCGGAATACATCATCAAAGGGTGGCTGATCCGGTCCCATTGCATCAAGCACGGATGGAAACCAAGCCGCCGGCATAACTGGTAGAGCCCCAAACGCGAAAAGCCCCCGCCCCGGGGTCACCGGAGCGGGGGCTTTGTCCTTCCGGCGCACCGGAAGGGAGAGAGCTTAAAAGCGAACGCGACCACCGACCATCATCACGTCGGTCGACGGGGCAGACGGGGCCTCGTAGCGGCGCCAGGAGGCGTACAAGTCCAGCGCCCCGGCGTCGATCGCCTGCACCAGACCAGCACCGTAGAACTTCACCCCGTCGGTGGGGACGAAGCCGACGCCCGAGATCAGCGTGGCGTCGCCGGCCTGGCCATACTCGGCGAAGGCCGTGGTGGCACCGCCGAGCCCGACGTTGCGCTCGAGGCCGCCCTGCACCTGCCAGGTCATGTGCTGCACGTTGAGCTTCGTCGCCTGGCCGGCGGTCGGCTGGCCGATGGCGCCGTTGACGAACACGCCGGTCGCGACGTGCATCAGCGAGGCGGAGCCCGCGGCGTACTCGAGGCCGCCTGTGCGCACGTAGCCGATGCCGGCAGCGCCCTTGAAGCCGATCGCCTCACCCGACCAGCGCAGCGCGACATCCCAGGCGTCGCTGGCCGCCTGCCACGAGGCCGAGGCCACGAAGCCGCCGAAAACCGGGCTGGTCCACTTCACGAGGTCAGCGCGGCCGTCGTTGTAGCCGACGTCAGGGATGCCGACGGTGCCGTTGTGCGGCGCCAGGCTGAGCATCTTCGACGCCACCACGGTATTCGCGACGCTCATCGCGGCGACGTCCTTCGCGGCCGTGGTCGTGTGGCCAAGGTCGACGCGGCCGGCCACCGTCTCGATCCACACCCGGCTCTCGCGGATGGTCAGGTCGGAGTGGTCGGCGCCGATGCCGACCTCGATCTGGAAGCCGACGGCGCCGAAGCCCGTCTTGCCGGAGCCGGTCATCCCGAACTTCGTCGGGTCGATCTGATTGGAGACGATGCGGCGCTCGCTCTGGCCGTCGGCGCGGATCACGGTCAGCGCCTCGTTGACGCTGCCGTACACCGTCAGGCTCACCTTCCGGTTCCCCTTGCGGGCGGCGGTCGCCTCGAGCTCAGCGATGCGCTCCTCGAGGTCGGCGCAGCAGTTGCCGCCCAGGTCCGCGGCGCGGGCGTTCTGGCCGAAGAACACGACGCCGGCCACCATGAGGAAGGCGGCGGCGATCGCGGTATAGATCAGATTGGTGCCGTGGTGCCGCGCCGGGCGGCGGCTCTTGCGCTTGGTGTGCATGGTCGCTCCTTGTGATGTTGGAGAGGCACGCACAACCGAAGCCTCACCGCCGGGTTAGCCCGGGCAGGGACGGCCACGCAATGGTCACGGGTGCCAAATGATGATTTTTGCCGGGACGGGTTGCCTATCGGTTACGCACCACGCCCGGCGCCGCGGCAAGGTTGCTTCTGTGGGCCTGGAGTGCCGCATCCCCAACAAACAGCATCATGGCCCCGGCGAGCAGCGCCCAGGACGCCCAGCGCGGCAGCACCAGGCGTGACTGGCGCAGAGCCACGGCCGCGACCCTCAGGGCGCGATCGAGGCAGCTTTCTTGAGCACCTCGATAGCGTCCGCGTCGATCTTCCCGGCCAGGAAGGCGATCACGAGCACCACGGCTAGGAAGGTGCGCAGCCCCGAGTTGATCTCCTTCCAGAGCTCGGTCCGGTCGGTCGGCGGCGCCTTCGCCGGCTTGGCCGTCTCGAGCTTCTCGATCCGGCGCTCGTGATGGTCCAGGCGGTCGCGGAAGACCGTCAGCCAGACCCCGTGCTCCCCGAGGGCATTGGCCACATACTTCCCCCAGCCATTTGTGACGTCCGGCGGCGAGGGCGCGTGCCGCGGTTGAGGCGGCGGCCACAGGTTGCTCATGGTGTTTTCGCGTCCAGGCTTGCATGGGCATGGTCACCTCGCCAGCACCTTGAGCCCCGCGGAGCAAACCGCGCGACGCTTGAGGATGAGCCGGGCGAACGCCTGCTGTTGCTCTCGGTTGGCACTTTCGCGGCGCATCTCATCGTCGAGGTAAGTATCCTTGCTGCGGTCGCGCTCGACCCACGCCGGCGCCTTTGGATCGCCGTCGGTGAAGCACTCTGGCGCGAAGCGCGGCTTGACGGGCGCCGCGCTGACGATCGTTACCGGCGGCGGGGTGTTGCCCGCTACAAGGTCGGCAAGGCCGCACCCGCCCAGCATGAGCGTCGCGGTCGCGGCAATGATAGAGCCCTTCACTTCGCACCCCCCTTTGTCTCGGCCGGGAACAGCAGCGGGTTGGACTTCAAGGCCCGGATTTCGGCCTCGAGCGCGAGAACCCGCTCGCGCTCCCCCGTGGCGGCATCGGCCATCTCGCGCGCTTGCGCCTCGGCCTCGGCCGCCGCCTCGTTGCGCGCGGCTTGCGCGGCCGTCGCGGTCGCGTTGCTGTCCGCGATCGCCTTCTCGTAGCGCGCCGCCGTCTCGCCGCGCACCAGCGCCACCAGTCCGGCAAAGCCCGCTGACAGCGCGAACGCGATCAGCCCGACGGCGAGCAGCGTCAGCAGGGCCGGCGCCACGCTCTTGAGCGCCCGGCCGGTCAGCCAGGCAAACGGATTGACGAGCGGCATGATCACACCCCCAGCGTCGTGAGCTTGCGGACGCGCTCGGCCACGATGTGCCGGGCCGGCGCGGTGATGGCGATCGCGATGCCGACGGCCGCGAGGACGTCGGGGCTCGACAGGATCGCCAGCGCGAAGTCGAGGGACAGCAGCGATTTGCCGGCGGCGCGGAAGTCCGAGAGCACGCGGAACATCGGCACCATCGGAACCAGCCGCCCCATCCAGTCGACCATGACCGCCGCCTGCACGGTGCTCGACTGCGCCGCCGTCTCGGGCGGCTCCTCGTGCGCCCGGGGTGTGCGCTCCTCCGGCGGCCCGATGTCCTCGACCACCGACACCTCCCACGGGCTGCCGAGCGGCAGATCATGGGCGCGGGCGAGTGCGAACGTCTCGACGCGCTCGGTGCGCGCCATCCAGTTCTCACCGAAGGTGTTGAAGTTGCGCAGCGTCGGGTATCGCGCCCTCTGAGCCGCGGCCAGCGCCTTGACGACGTCGAGCGCCGGCTGTGCGCGGGCGGTCGCCACCGTCACGTCGCCGATGCGGCCGTCCACGCGATCGACCTTGACGGCCATCTGTAGCTGCCGCCCGGCGATGTCGACGCCACAGTTCACCGCCGTATTGAAGGTGAACTCGGCGACGCCGGGCTCGAGGTCGTCACACCGGCAGGCGTCCCAATACTGCCGGCGATAGATCGCGGCGAGCTCGTCGTCGCCGATGCGCCAGACGTCCTGCGTCTCGAGCCCGCGCGCGTGGCGCCAGGCGTCGTATTCACGCTGCAGGATGCCCATGCCGGTGCGGCCGCCCGGGTCCTTGGGGTGGTCGTCGAACGCCATGCCGTCGGGGTGATCGGGGACAGGGATCATCGCCCCCGTCTCGCCGCACCGCAGGGTGCCCCGGTCGAGCACGTAGGCGCCGAGCGGCCAGGGGACGAGCCCCTTGCGGTGACGCTTGGCGTTGAGGTCGGACGTCACGATCAGGCGCACGTAAGGCCCGCCGGCCGGCTGCGGGTAGCCCGTCTCCTCGTGAAGCACGAACGCCAGGGCGCCCGCGAAGCGTTGCGCCTCGCGGGCCGGGTCAACGGTCTGCATGGGGTCCCCCTTGGTCAGTACCGGCTGCACAGCTCGGCCACGGCGGCAGGCACCGGTGGCCACTTGCTGTCGAGCGCGAAGTCGGCATCGGCCGCGGCCACGAGGGCGCGGTAAGCCGCCCGCATGTCTTGCACCCAGACGAGAGCCGCGGCGTAGGCCGCCTGGTCGGCGGCGTTCATGACGCCAGCCGCACGGGCCGCCGTCATGTTCATCTGCGTCGTGGCCGGCGCGACGGCGTAGATGCGGCCCTCGCACTCGGCGCGCGCGGCCAGGCGGATTTGCTCGCCCGCGCTGGCTGCGATCCAGTCCCCAGTCGCGCTCTGCACCCAGCCGATGACGCCGTACTGTGCCAGCACCGCCTGCAGCTCGGCGGCGCCTTCGTTGCCGTCCGGGTCTTTCGGCCAAGCGGTCGGAGAGAACCCGGCCGCCAGGAACGTGGCATAAGCCGCATCGGCGTCGAGACTGGTGACGTAGCCGCGGCGGGCCGATCCCCAGACCCGGCCATCGCCGCCCTTCCAGTACCAGTTGGCCGGATCAAATTTCGTGATTGCCACCATTGCGTGCTCCCAAGGTTAGATGTACTGGCCGCCGTTCGCGGTGGTGCCGGCCACGGTGCCGGGCAGGAAATTGACACCGGCGCCGGCCACATAGATGTCGCCGTTGATGTTGGCCTCGTAGCGATTGCCGGTGACGGTGACGCCGCCGGACACCGAGACCGACACGCTTTGCAGGATGAGGACGCCACCGGAGTGATAGGACACCGCCGCCGCCCACGAGTAGGTGACATTGGTGGTCCACGCCAAGGTCGTCGCTCCGGCGACACCTCCAATAGCCCCGCCGTTGGCGTAGAGCGCCGCACTGGCGTTGCAGGCAAAGGTGATGACGCCGGTGAGCATCACGGAGCCGTTGAGTTCGGCTGCGATGCAGTACGTGGCGCCGGCACCGGCGTAGCGGCATGTGTTGATATTGAGGGTACCACCCGAGCTGGCACTCATCTGGTAGCCGGTCGCCGTGCTCGTGCAGCCGGTCACTGTGACGTTGCTGGCCACAGAGGAGAGCGCCGACGTGAGAATATAGTTCTGCGGATTCGCGGTATCGCCAAGGATTGTGAAGGCGCCAGCGACGCCCACAAACGCATAGCCCGCATAGGAGCCGGCGAGGCCGAAGCGCAGCGTGAAGGCAGCGCCCGAGGAGTTGTAATTCGAGTTCGCGTAGGTGACGGCGCCGGCAATGGTCAGGAAGGCGTGCGCGGCGTCGTTGGCGCTGCCGTCGTTGGCATCGTTGCCGTCGGAGCGGATCCACAGCGTCAGCGTGCCGGTCGGGGCTTTCCGCAAATACTTCGTTGATGACATCAGCTGCAGGTTCGTGCCGTCGTCGACCAGCAGGATGACGTCGCCGGCCTTGAAGTCGCCGGCCTGAATGTCGCGCCCGCCGTTGGCGACGATCGTCCGCGCGCCCTTGCCGTTGACGTTCATCGTCGGCGACGCGGCGATGTCGTGGGCGAGCTTGACGAAGTAGATGATGCCGGCGGCGTAGGCGGAGATCGCCGGGGCCGGCGTGATGACCAGGGCCGAGCCGGTCGCGCCCGTGTCGACGGCATAGATGACGCGGCTCGAGGTGGACTGCGAGCTCGCCATGACGCTGACGAGTTGGTATTTCGCGCCATCCCACGCCAGGATGCCGATCGCCGAGGCCGGCCAGTCGCCGTTGGTAAGATCGGTCCCGTTCGGCCACTTGACCGCCACCGCCCCGATCCCGTTGACGTCGATCGTGGTCGCACCCGTAACGCCGGCCGCCCCCTTGAGGACGACCAGCAGGTTCGGACGGGTCGCCGGCACGGGCACCAGCGTCACCACCAGGGCGTTCGCGGTGCCGCTATCGGCGGCGCTGATGACTTTGCCGGTCTGCACCGCCTTGGCGGCTTGCGCCAGGTCGGCCACATCGGGCGTCAGCCCGGCGGCCGTGATGAGAGCGAGCAGCTCGCGCTGGGTGTGCTCGACAGCTTCGGCGGGGACGTAGCTACCCTCGAGCCCGGCCAGGGCGTTGCCGTTGGAGTAGGCTGCGTCCGCGTCGGCGTTGTGGATGCCGGCAACGGCCGGCGTGGCACCCTCGACGTAGGGGGGCTGGTACAGCATTGATCAGGCTCCCGTGTAGCTGAAGACCAGGCGCGTATGCGCCGGCTTGAGGCGATTGAGTAAGCACTCGAGATCATCGGCGCGGCGAATGGCGAGCAGCGGTTGCCCCTTGCCCGTGCGCTGCCCGGCCCCGACGCCGCGGCCGACGGCGAACCGCTGCAGGCGCGGGCCGCCGACGGTGACGTTCCAGACGAAGCGGATGAGGGGGGAGCCGCAGCTCGAGCCCGCGATCCGCGAGCGGCCGTCGACCCCGACGCCAGGCCCGGGACCGCACGGGGTCAATCCGCACTGCAGCGGGCGGTGCTCGGTGATGGCAATATCGGTGTAGCCGAACCACGTCGCGATCTCGTAGAAGTAGGACCGCGACGCACCGCCGATGGCGGCCAGCTTGACGCAGAGATCGTCAAGTCCGCAGGCGTCGGGCAGCCCGTAGTCGTCCAGCCATTCCGGCATCGTCTCGGTCGCCGAGTAACACAGCCACTCGGTGAGCAGCGCGCACGCCCGGTCCTCGACGTCGCGCGCGATCTCGGCGATGGCGAGCGTCTGCTGGCCCATGCGGGTGTCGCGATCGGCGACCGCGTCCCACGCCCAGCCGGGCGGATATTTCCCGGCGACAGCCTGGAACGTCCGCTCGAGGGCGTCGTCGGGTGAGAGCCCGCACGGCATCGGCTGATCGGAGGCCGGCCCCCCGGGGCAGACGTCAGACATAGACCACCTCCTCGAGCGCCGGCAGGCGCCCGCTCGCCATCAGCGTGTCCGCCGGGCTGACGATGGTGTGATCCAGACTGCCCGTCGCCCGCGAGATCGCTGCCCACAGCTGCCCCTCCTTGAGCGTGAAGGGATCGAGCGGCAGCGAGACGCGGCAGGCGCGGCGGAAGACGTCGCGCAACTCGGTGATGACGCGCCGCTGCGCCGCCGTCGACAGAGCCGGCAGGCCGCTGACCGTGACCGTCACCGGCACAATGACCGGGGCGCTCACGACCATCTGCGCCACCGTCACGGGGCGCACGTCGTCGATGTAGGCGCGCACGGCCTCGAGCTCGGAGCCCATCGGCACGCCGTCGGGGGTGCCGTTGGCATCCGCCATCACCCAAAGGCTGACCGTGCCGACCCCCAGCGCCCCCGGCGCCACCCAAGCCCGGGTGATGCCCGGCACCGCCATGGCCCATGCGATGTAATCGTGGGCGGCTCCGCCGTGCGGCGGGTTACGCAAGCGGAACAGGATGCGCGCCCGATAGCTCTCGTGGTCCTCGACGTCGGCGCCGCCGCCGATGCCGTCGGCGTCAACCGTGGCCGACGTGAGCGCGACGGCCGCCGCGCCCATCGTCGCGGCCGGGACCGTGTTCGATCCGGGTCCGGTCGCCGCGGCCGTGATCGCGACACTGCCGAGGCCGGCGCCGCTCAGGATCAGCACCGCGTCGGTGGTGTAGATCGCCCCGTCCGATCTCGTGAAGACCGTCCCGGGGTCGATCGTCGCGCCGACGGGTCCGACGATGTCGAGCACGCCGCGGGCGGCTGTCGCCGGGCGCCGGTTGAGCGCGTACTGCTCGCCGATCGCGTCGAGCATGTCACCGTCGGCGGTCGTCGCGAATTTCTGCCGCGACACCCACCTGATGAACTCATACAATTCGAAGCTCTCGCCGCCGAGCACCTTGGCGGTGACGGCTTGCGTGTTCGGCCACACAGCAGCATCGGTTCCGGGCAGATCGGCGCGCAGCCGGGCACGCGCCCGCTGCACCGCCTCCTCGAGGGTCGGCGTGGTAAACATGGCGGTGTCCTTTGGCTTAGCGGGTGCCCGAGCGGGCGAGCGCGGCGACCTGATCCCAGAGCACTTCAAAGCGGCTGGCGTATCGGCGCGCGCCGTCGCGGCTGAACCCGTCGATCCCGAGCGCCAGCGCCGACGCCGTGGGATCGACGAGCGGCAGGCGAATGCCCTCGGCCCGCACGTCGAAGCGGGCGACGGCGCCCTGGCGCTTGATTGGGTCGAGCGCCAGGTGCGTGTATTCGACGGCGCGCGCGAGCGTCTCGGTGGTCAGCGGCGCGCGACGCAGGGTCCACAGCCACGATCCCAGGTCGTCCTCGCCGAGGTCGCGCCGCACGTCGACGCTATCACCCCACCAGCCGCGCGGGTCCGGGTCGAGCTCGTCGAGGGGGTCCTGATCCTCGCGGAGCCGCCGGTCGGAGAACAGCTGAATGATGATCGCCGTGTGCAGCCCCCGCTTGGCGGTGAGCCCCATGCGGTTGCGCACCTCGTCCGGCTCAGCCAGTCCGTAGTCGAAATGCAGCTCGGGGCCGATGTTTTGCACGAGCAGGATGTCGGGGGAAAGGAAGGGCATCGCCTCGCACGCCTCGTTCTCCCGGAGGCGGATTTGCCAGGTCATCGTCTAGGACCCCTCTTGCTGGGCCAGGGCGCGGCGCTGGCGGCCGTTTGCGAAGGGGGCGCTAGGGTAAGCCGCCTCGACGTCAAACGGCCGCCAGTGAGCGTCCTGGGGGCTATTTCAGGAACCGGAGCTTGTACGACGCCCGCTGATACAGATTGGCGAGCTCGTCGATCAGCGCGCGCACGGCCTCGTCATCCGAGATGGCGTTGCGGTTCTCGCAAATCCAATCCTCCTCGGCGGAGATGTACGACGGCAGGGTGTCCAGGCTCGGCTGCGCGAGCACGACCACCGGGCCGATCGGCTCCCCCGTCTCACCCTGGTGGCACTCGACGATCTCGTCTAGCTTGTCGAGGATCGCGTCGTAGAACTCCCCCAGCGCCACATGCTGTGCGTAGGACGGCCCCCGCCAATGCAGGAGATGGGCCGCGTTGCGGGTCGCGAAAACCCGCGCCACCAGCTGTTCGATCATGCCGCGTGCGTTCCGATGCTGTCGGTGTGGACCCCGTTCTGGGTGATGTTGCCAACCACGGTGATGCCCCCGCCCGTGATCTCGATCGAGCAGCCGCCGACCTTGAGCAGGATCGACGTGGCACCCTCGACCGTCACCGCCTTGCCGTTCGCCTTCACGCTGACGTTGCCGTCCGCATCCAGGTCGACGTAGCTCCCGGCGGTGTCGTACTGGCGCGACCCGCCCTCGCGCAGCCCCTTGGGCCGATGGTTCTGGTGCTCGGACCCGATGACGATCGGCGCGTCCCGTGCGTTGAGCGCCAGCACCAATCCCTCAGAGCCGGCCGGCGCGTGGCTCGAGAACCCGTGCGTCTGGGCGCGATAGACCTCGGTATGCGTCTCGTCGGCCACCCCGTCGTAGTCGACGAACTGTTGCGAGCCGCTGTCGTCCGTCTTCTTGAGCGTGACCCGGGATAGGCGCCCCCGGTTCTCGTCGTCGCCGTCGCTCCAATCGAGGCTCATGACCCTCTCCCCTTGAAGTTGCTGCCGGTACCCTTCGTCCACGCCTTCGCGCTGCGGCTCTTGCCGGCGCCCTTGCCGCCCAGCGCCGACGGGTGGCACAGCTCGAGCGTCGAGATCGTGCCGATGTGATCGTTCTGGGACAGCTCGACGGTGTTGATGGCCAGATCCTCGGACAGGTGCCCGAGGACGGTTTCGCAGAACACCAGCTTGCCGACCGTCCACAGATCGCCGCCCTCGTCGCGGAACCCGACCAGCGTGGCGTTGAAGTGGACGCTCTCGCCGATCCGCTTGTCCCGCGCCTGATCGGCCCGGGTCTTTGCCCGGCCCTTGTCCATGTGATGATCGGGCATGAAGCGCAGAACGCGACCCTTGCGGGCGCCGCCGTCGGTCGCCTCCTCCTTGATCCGAGTATTCGCCTTGCCGTGGCCCTTGGCCCGCTGCGACTTCACCTTGACCTTCTCGTGCCGGTCCCGGTCGCTGAACTTGACCCGCGCCCGCTTGAGGTTGATGCCCTCGACGATGGCGCCGGCGTGCCGCTCCTTGCCGCCCTTGCCGATCGCGACCGTGCCGTCACGCTGCGCGGTCGCGAAGACGCCGTGCGAGCGCGCGTGGCGGTCGATGAACTTGGCGACCTTCTCGCCCGGATTGGCGCGCACGACGTCGATCGGCGGCAGCTTTTCCGTCGCCCGGAACCGGGTGTTGTTGCCGGTGTCGTTGGCGATCTGATCGAGGGACTTCTTTTTCCACTCATGCGTGCCGTGATCGACCGAGCAGTCTACCGCGTCTTGCGACTTCGACCGGCCGGCGACGCGCAACTCGTGCGCCTGCTCGTCGAAATGAATGTCCAGATCGTTGATGAACCCGTCCACAAGCAGCGTGCCGGTGGCCAACAGCTGGCAGGGCGTGCCGGGCTCGAACCGCCAGGCGTTGCTCATCAGATCGGGCGCCTCATCGGAGGCCACGATCTCAAACGTGATCTCCTGCGACCCGAAGGTGTATTTGACCGACATCGACTTCCAGGCCGTGTACGGCATCCCGCCGACGACGAGGGTCACGACCTCGGCTTGCATCAGACGACCTCCCGCAGGTTGCGCTCGCCGCGCGTCAGCGCCACGTTGACCGGACCGGCCAAGGCGGCGAACGCGCGGGGCATGTAGGACGGATGGCGCACGCGGTTGCGTGCCACCAGATCGGGCGCCTGGTTGGCGTCGCTATAGAGCCGCCAGGCCCAAACGATCGCCGACGCCTCGCCCTTGGCTTCCAGGGTGATGATGGACTGTAGATCGGCCAGCTTGCGGCTGATCGCCAGCGCCGCCCGCCCGCGCACGTCCCCAAGGGCCGCCACGAGCGGCCCGTCGGCCGTCGCGATCTCGTCGTCCAGGGCCTCGGCGATCCGCGCCCGCCACAGGACCGCCGTCTCGCGGTCAGGAAAGTCGGCCGCCGCCACGGCAACCGCCAACTCGACCAACGCCAGGCGCCGCACCAGGGCGTTGACCGCCGTCACGTTGGCGGCGTCCTGCGCCTCAGCGATGCCGTCGGAGGCCGGCAGCGGATCGGGGCGGCCGTAGGACGTCAGCGGCCACAGCGCCCGGATCGCGGCGAGCTCGTCGACGGCGCCGACGCGCAGCGTGTTGACGATGTCCGCCATGGCCACCGGCAGCGACGGCACCGCCGCGCGGCTCGTCGTCGACAGGTCCGTGCCGGTATCGGCCGCAACCACGTCCGGCCCGGCCGCGGCCACGTCGTCGACCTGGTAGGCGAGGTCGGTCAGCTGCCGCAACAGCACCGGCGCCGCCTCGACGGTCATCACCACGCTGGATCGGGCATCGTCGATCGCCGCTATGGCCCCGCGGATCGCCCCCGCCGCCGACGCGATCAGCCAGGCGTCCGCGCGCACGGTGCTGTAGACCGCCGAGAAGGCGCCCACCACCCAGCCCACGGCCGCCAGCGCCGCGCCGCCGACCAAGGCCTCGAGCAGCCCGATCGGCGACGCGAACAAGCTGGCGCCGTTGTCGACGAACTCGAGCTTGAAGGCGATGTAGCCCTGGCGGTCGAGCTCCTGCGAACGCTTGCACGACTTGCACCGCACGGTGACGCCGCCGTCGGTCGGCAGCACCAGCGTGCCCGGGCCGCGCCGCCGGCACGCGCCGACCAGGGCTGCCTTGAGCCCCAGCGCCGCGTCGCCCGCCACGTAGGCGTGGAACGAGTAGTGCGGCGCGGCCTCGCCCATGTCCTCGACGAACGGCGCGTCGCGGTTCGGGAACTGGTGAACGACGAGGCGGCGCCCGTAGTCCGCCTCGTCGCTTTCAACGTAGAACGGCACCCCGCGGAAGGAGGCCGGACGCAACGCGGTGCGCCAATCAATGCAGCTGCTCATCGCTTGGCTCCTGTTGCGTTACCGGATGCCGGGGGGCTGGCGTTGGCGGGACCGCCGAAGGACGACCGGCTGACCGCCCCCGCGACGGCCGCGGCGATGGTCGGGCCGAGCGCCGTGATCGCGGCGACGATCGCGGCCGACGCCATGTCGACGCGCCCACCGACGAGGTCGGCCCCCGCGGTTTCGGCCTCGACGATGGGGCCGTTGATCGCCTCGGGGGTTAGGTTCTCAAGGCCGGTCGAGATCGGCCCCGTCTGGTCGTACAGCTGGAAGCGGTCAAACGCCCCCGGCGGGAACGTCCGGGGCACGCCCAGCGCATCCGGCCCCGGCGAGGAGAAGTCGAACCACGCCTTCTGCGGCGCAAATCGCCCCCCCCATGGGTCGTACTTGCCCTGACCGAGCATGTAATCGACCCACCCGGTAAAGCCGCCTTCCGTGAGCGCCTGCCGGGCGACGGCCCCTTGCTCACGCTGCTGGCGCTCTAGGTCCCGGTTCCCCGCGTAAATATCCTGCGCCCACTTCGGAGCCCAGCTCGGCAGCTTCTCACTGTCGGCGATAATGGCGCGGAGAGCAGTTGCCGCCAGATTGAGCGCGTCGGCGAGCATCGTCGCCCAGCCCGCGAGCGTCTCGAGGGTCCCGGCGGCCCCACCGGCGCCGTCGGGGTTCTCGGATTTCCAGCCGAGGATCTTGAACAGGTTATCGGCCACTGCCACGAGGTCGGCCCCGAGCCCCTTCGCCGTCTCGCCCAGCGCGCTGAATGAGGCAAACATGCCCTTGCCGGCATTGGTCCCGGAGAAGTTTTTAAACGCCTCCGTGACCTCGCCCCAATGCTCGAGCGCATACCAGCCCCCGCCGAGCACGGTTCCCATCGCCGTGAAGCGCGCGACCTTGCCCAGCATGCCGACGAACGTGCCGAGGCCCATCAGGGCGTTGCCGGTCATCGCCGCGCCGGCCAGGCGGGTTGCGGCGCCGACCTTCGTGATGCCGGTCGCCGCGCGCGCCGCGAGCAGCGGATACAGCTGCAGCGCCGCCAGCCCGCGCACCATCCCGAGCCCGAGGAGGCCAAGCGACTTCACGCTACTGGCGATCGCGCCGGCTGCGAAGACGCCGACAGGAAGCGCGGCCAGGCCGATCAGCCCGGCAGTGACGCCCTGAACAACCTTCGGATCGACGTACTGCAAGGATCGGAACATATTTCCGGCCTCGCGGAAGGCCGTCGTCAGGACGCCGCCGGTACCCTTGTTCGACATCACGTTCCAGAACGCCGCCATGTTGCCCATCATGCGGTCGTACTGGTAGCTGATCGACTTCCACGCCCCGACGATCTTGTACCGGGCATCGATGGCGTCGGCGCCCTCGATGTCGGCGGCCCGCGTGATGGTGCCGGAGCCTTTGCGGTGGAACCAAAGCTGACCCGCGGACGCCCTGCGAATGTGGTCAAGCCGCTCGGCGTAGTGGCTGGCCTGGTAGAGCAGGTCCATGCCCTTGGCGATGTGCTCGGAGCCCCAGATGCGGTTCATCAGCCAGGTGTTGTCCTTGTGCTTCGACAGCACGGACAGCATCTTGTTGGGGTCGATCTTTCCGCCAAGACCAGCAAGCCACTGGCGCTCGATCTCCATCAGCTGGGCGCGGTCGGTCCCCTCGAACTTGTTGCCGCCCTTGCCCTTGCCCTTGCCCTTGCCCTTGCCACCCTTGCCGAAGTAGTCCGGGCGCGACATCGTCTCGAGGTACCGCTTGTGGAACTCACGGCGCCCCTCGAACGAGGTCATGTCTAGGCCCTTGAACAGGTGGTCGAGCCCCTTCCCCTTGGGGTCGAAGCCGCCAGCTGCCAGCGCCCGCCTCAGGGCCTCGCCGGGCGCCTTGCCCTCGAGCTTCTTGGGGTCGATGACCATATAGTCGAGCGGCGATAGTCCTTGCGCCGACATCGCCTTGAGCGCCGGGTCCTTCGGGGCTGCCACGCGCAGCATGGTCGTCTTCAGGGCCGTGCCGATCTCGCCGCCCTCGAACTGGCCGCCGAGGGTCTGCACGAACGCCGACGCCGTCTCGAAGTCCATGCCCAGCATCGACGCCACGGGGGCGAAGGATTTCATGGCCGCCCCGAATGCGTGGGCACCGCCCATCATGCCCTTCGCAGCGACGAGATAGGACCGCTCGATGCGCTCGATATCGTGCTTGCTGGTGGCGTCGAGCTTGAAGGAGCGCGCCAGCGCGTTGACCTCCTTCACCTGGTCCTTCATTTCCGTGCCGGTGATGCGCGAGGTTTTCGCCGCCACACGGCTGATCTGGTCGAAGCCCTTCATGGAGCCGACCAGCTGCTGATACGCCTCGGCCGCGTGCAGCACCTTCTCGGGGTGGATGCCGAACTCGTCGGTGATGGCGTTGAACCGCGCCTGGTGCTGCGACCACTCCCTGGCCGACATCACGTTGAGCGCCTGCACCTGCCGCGCCTTGCGGTCGTACTCGACCAGCTGGTGCGTGACGTGCGCCAGGCCCATCGCGCCGGCCATCCCGCCCCCGATGATCGGGATCGAGTTAACCTTGGACGCGAAGCCCGCATAAGACGCCTTGAGCCCGTCAAGGTGACGCTGCGACGTCATCGCAATCTGCTTGACCGAGCCGCTCATGCGAGAGAGCGGCCCGGTCAGGTTGTCGACCGCCTGAATGACGGCCCGTGTCGTCAGGGTTTGCGAGGCCATCGCCTATCTCCGTTGCGCCTGCCGCTTTCGGTGCGCGACTGCGCGGCGATACCACCAGTGGATCTGCCGCACCGTCATGGCCTCGACCGTGATCGGGTCAAACCCGAGATCGAACACGAGGCCGTCCATCAGGCCGATGAGTTTCCCGGCTCATCCGCCTCCGACATAAGGTGATCGTTGAGCCCGCCGACGATCGCCATGAAGTCGTTGCGCGGCAGCGTGCCCAGCAGGATCGCGTCGATGTTCGAGAGGCGCGCGATCCACTGCGCGGCCACCGCGAAGTCCGGCGTGGCAGTCCGCTGCGTGCCGTCCGTCGACAGCGTCAGCGGCAGCTTGTTGAGCGCGATGTAGTCCGACCCGACCGGGTCGCGCAGCACGATCTCGTTCACGTCGCCCTTGTGGGTCGAGAGCGGCTTGGACAGGCGAATGGTCTTCGGCATGGTGTGCCCTCCATGGGTGGAAACAGAAAAGGGGGGTGGACGGGATTATCCCCGCCCACCCCCCACCAGCGCGGGACCGCGCTGAAACTCACACGCTTAGTTCGTGATGACCTTGGTCATCATCGAGGCGATCTTCAGCCCCTTGATCTCGCCGTCCTCGCTGTTGATCTCGGGGCGCCCGACAATCGAGCACTTCGAGAACAGGTAAGTCCGGTTCATGTCGATCAGCTGGATGGTCGCGTCGACGTGGCACGCCCTCGTCAGCGTCTCGAGGTCGAGGCCGCACTTGTCTCCGATCGTGATGTCCGCCTCGGCCGGCACCGCCTTCGTGGTGGTGTAGATGGTGCCATCGTAATTGGCCTTGGCCTCCTTCTCGACGTTGGTCGGCCGGATCGTCACCGACGAGCGCGCCGAGTAGGTCACGCCGTCGATCGTGAGAGCCAACCTTCCTCCTGAATTGTCGCAGCAGGGGATCGTCATGGTTTGTTTTCTCCTTGCAGTTTCGGCAGTTGGTGTCCGGCCAAGCCGAGAAGGCGGCGGCGACCCGGGAAAGGATCGCCGCCCTCGAGGCCCTTCTCCGTTAGGCCGCCATGGCCGCCGGGTACTGGAGGTGGCTCACATAATTCACGGCAATGATCCTCAAGGCGTTGACCTGATCGGCGGGCAGATAGATGTCCAGCCGGTTGGCGTCGACCTTGTTGCGCTCGACGATGAGCACCTGCGAGAACAGGTCGAAATTCTCGACCACCGCGAGATCGACGAGCTCCTGATAGCCGTGCAGGATGGTATCGCGTACCGCCATCGGGGTCGCGAGGCCCTGCACGCCCAGGGGGTTCTCGTCGGCCAGCGCCGCGCGCCCCCAGGTCCCCGTCACCTTGGCCTTGAGGTAGCGGATGGCGTACATATTCTGGGCCAGCGTGTTGACGTCCAGCCACGACGCATCCGGGCTCCCCCAGACGTTGGTGCGATAGGTCGTGATGATGCGGTCGATCCGCACCGCCCCGGCCTTGTCGACGCTGAGCCCCGAGATGCCGTCATAGTAGAGCGAATTGCGGCTCGTGATGTTGAAGCGGTCGCCCTTGGCCTTCGGCGGCAGGATGCCAATCAGCTGGAGCGACTGGAGCGGCCGCGACAGCTCCGGGGCGTCCTGCAGATGCGCGGCCATGCGCCCGCCGAGCGCGCCGACGATCGACCACAGCGGGGACTGGTATTTGTAGACCCCGAGGACCGTCAGGTGCGGATCGTTGAGCGTCAGGCCGAACGTCGCCAGGTTGGCCACCGTGTCGGACTTCGCCGTGGCATAGTGCCCGTACAGCTGCTGCATCGGGCTCCACCGGCCCGAGGCGCCGTTGAGGAAGTTCGACGCGGCGCCGAGGTTGTCGGTGTCGGCGTAGGGGCTGACGATCCAGTCGAACTCATCGTCGCCCAGTGCAGCCAGCGCCGACGTGATGTCCGGATCGCCGTCGCCGCCGGAGAACTGGACCACGGTCATGATCTTCGCCGACGTAGGGTTCTCGCCAGGACGATACACCGGCTCGATGCGCAGGCTGTTGCCGGCCAGGCCCTTGTGCTTCGCGGTCAGCGTGATCACCGCGCCGCTGGCCGTGGCCGACGCGAGCACCAGGCGCTTCTCGGTGATGGCCAGCGTGATCGCCGCGGCGAGGCGGGTCGCCAGCGTGGCCGTGGTGTCGGTCGAATAAGCGATGCAGCGCACATGCACGTCGCCGATCCACACGCCGACCGTCTGCGCCGACAGGATCGACGCGATGTTGCCGATGGTGATGGTGGCGGTCGCGGCGACGCCGGCCGCGTCATCATCGAGCGGCAGCGCCCAGATCTCCTGGAACGGCGCATTGGCGCGGGCCGCATAGTACATGGCCGTCAGCATCGAGTTGCTGCCGAACAGCACCTCAGGGTCGCTGACGATCATCACCGGCTCGCCGGCCGTCGCCGTGCCGGCCGTGATCTTCTGGCCGACCAGCAGGAGCCGCGCGTTGGACTGGTACGGGGCCTGCGCCGGGTTGATCTCCGCATACCAGAGGGGCACGCGGATATTGCCGGGGATGTCGGAAAATTGGATGGTCATCTAGGCGGCTCCCGTTAGTCGTTGATCGCGACGGCGGCGGCCGACGGCGGCCCCTTGGTGATGGTGACGTCGCCCATGCGCTCCAGCTGACGCCAATAGGTGCTGTCCATCACCGGGGCGCCCTCGAGCGGAAGCGGCTGAAAGCCGGTGTCGGGATTGCGCACATGCGCCCCCGGCTTGGGCTTGGCGTAGATCATCATAGCGAGGTGACCTTTCATGTTTGCCAGTTGACGTTGACGCGGCTCCCGGGGGCGGCGTCCAGCGTGGGCTGGCCCGTCTTGGGGTCCGTTGCGGGACGCGCCGTGTAGAAGCCGGCGGCGATCCGCCGAAGCTCCGCCAGGCCGACCGTCGGGGTTCCGGTGACGGAGGCCCGCAGCTGCGCGGCCACCAGGGTGAACTCGGGCTCGGTCGATAGCCGCTCCTCGAGGGCCTGGAGGTAGGGAACGCCGCCCAGGAGCGGCGCATTCGGGGCAGGCGGCGGCGTGCCGATCGTGGCGCGCACCCCGCAGTCGATGGCGGTGCGAACAGTCATCGTGATCTGCCGCATGGCAACCCGATTGCTCTGCTCGGCGGCCCGGCCCGGCACCGAGGAGTATTCCGTCACCGCCTTGACCAGCGCCGACCACGGGGCGGTGGTCGCGGCGTACGGATTGGTGAGCGCCTGCCAGACCTGCCACTCGAAGATGTCGAGCACGGCCTCGAGCTCGGGGTCGGTGGTGATGATCTTCGAGGCGCCCTTGGTGAAGGTCGTCACCGCCAGGTCGATCACCAGTTTCGTTTCGGCCGCCGAGAATGACGGGCCACCCTGGCCGGTGTTGGCCTGCACCAGCGTCGTCTCATCCGAGTAGACGATGATGGCCGGCACCGTGACCTCGCCCTCGTCGAGGTTGAGCGGGTCCATCTTGCTGTCGAAGACGAGCGGCCCCGCCATGGTCGCCGGGGCGTCCGGGTTGCCGATCAGCGCGGCCACGGTCGCGGTGCGCAGCTGGAGACGGATCAGGCTCATGGGGTCCTCACGACTTCGCGGACGTGCGGCCCAGCTGCTCGAGCGGCACGCGCACCATGTCGGCCATTGCCCGCTCGGGGTTCAGCGCACGATACAACTCGCCGTCTTCCTCGATCAGAAATTCGTCGCCCTGCGCCACGGGATAGCGGAGGTCGCTGCGCCGGATCGTCAGCACGGGCTGCGGCAGCACCAACGTCATGTTGTGCTGGCCCTTGTGGTGGATCGCCACCTCGGCCTCGTGGCGCCGGTGCCCCCCGGCGTTGCGGTCGAAGACCGCGCGCACCGCATACCGGGGGCGCTTCGGGTCCTCACCCGGGGGCATGTTGGGCTCGCGGACGGTCGGGATATGCCAGACCGTCTCCCCGAACTCGTCGCGCGCCGCCTGGCCGATCTCGCGCAGCGCCGCGCGGAAGACGCTCACAGCACCACCCGCACGTGAATGGCCCGCTTCAAGGTCCGCTCGGGCATCGCGTAGGCGCCCGCCGCGGCCGGGGTGGCGTCCTCGACGACGATGGTGTTGTTGATCACGTAGGCATCGCCCACGGCCGCCGCGCTGGCGTCGAGAACCGCGATCGTCTGCCCCAGGGGGGCGTCGATGCCGGTTGCCGTCACCGTCGGCGTCTTCGGGCTCGAGGCATCGGCGGCCCACGTCGACGTCTTGAGGCGCGCGTCATTGGCGGCCAGCCAATCGGTCCACACAATGCCGACGTCGATCGTGTCGCCCTGGCGGATCAGGATCTCGTCGCCGTCGACGCTGGGCGGCGGGGCGCCGGCCTGGGCGAGCGCGATCGCGGAGGGCTCGGGGGAGCCGGCCGGGCACACGGCGCGGCGCGGGGGCTTGGTCGTCGCGGGCGTTGTGACGATCATCGTCTGGCCTCACAGGGGTTGCAGGATTGCGGCCGGCCCCCACTCACCGAGGGCACGGGAGCGGCGGGGGCCGGCCGCTTGGCGCGCAGGGTGTGCGGACGCCAATCTCAGGAGGCGGGCGGAGCCTCGGCGGTCAGCCCGCGCTTTTTCACCACCGTCCGCGGATCGGACGGCGGGGCGGTCGGGGCGCTGTCGACACGCGGCGCGGGGTCCTCCGCCACGATCTTGACCAGACCGCGGTCGGCCCACTGCTGGGCGATCTCCGGCGGCAGGTCGAAGGCCGGGTTGCCGCTGGTGTTGTCGTCGAGGTTGATGTCGCCTTCGACCGTCTTGCCGCTGATCGTGACGATGCCGGGAACCAGCAGGATCGGTGTTTTGCCGTTGCGATAGACCCGGGACGCCTGCCCCTTGGCGACGCGCGCGGCGTCGTCTTGGAGATCGCCCGGCGTGGCGGCCCGCTCGAGCGCCAGCGTGGCGCGGATGGTGACATACCCCACCTGCACATTGACGATCTCGCCCATCTCGCCGACGGTGCGCGTCTCCTTCTGGATGTGATCGGGAGCAACGCCCTTCGGGGCGGGGTAGGAGCCGACGATCGGCTCGAGTGCAACGACTTTGGTCATGGTGATGTGCCCTCTGTGTTGTGGGATCAGCCGACGGTGAGGCTGTACGACTTGGTCGCCTTGCGGCCGTTCGCGTCGGTGGCGACGATGTCAAAGGTGTGCGGGCCGCCCGCGCTGGCAACCGTGCCGCTGATGACGCCGGTGCTCGCGTTGAGCGACAGGCCAGCCGGGAGCGCATCGCCATCGGCCACCGCGAAGGTGTAGGGGGAGATGCCGCCGGTCACGTCGATATCGGCCGAATAAGCCACCGCGTGCGTCGCGGCAGTCAGGCTCGACGGCGAGAAGGTGAAGGACGGCTCGACGAAGCCGCAGGCCTCGAGCACGCGAGCGTCGGCGGCGTGGATCGACATCGTCTCGTGACCGGACACGGCCGGGTCGGCCGCCTCGAGGCTGGCGCTGCTGTCCTCGACCAGGCGGCGCTCGCCGACGGCCGCGCCGAAGCCCGACGGGCTGGCCTTGGTCTTGACGTCGACCACCGGGGCCGCACCCGGCGAGATGGAAGTGGTGCGCTGCATAGGGATCTCCTGAAACGGGTTTGAGCCCCTCCCCGCGAGGGGGAGGGGATTGCGATCGTCAGCGGACCTTGAGGGTGCCGGTCGCGTTCGGGCGCCGCATCGACAGCATGGGCGCCGACTGCGTCAGCACCTCCACGCCCGACGGGTCCCACACGTTGCGGGCCTTCACGAACATCTTCTGGGCGCGGATGCCCGCGTCCATGTCGAGGATCGCGCCCTGGAGGCGGCGCCCCTCCATGCCGCTGTTCTCGCCCTCGTTGGCGATGAACACGACGCGGTCGGGGTCCATGATCGGCTTCGCGGCGCCGGTCTCGTCCTCGAAGTAGCCGTCGTACGTCCAGATGTCGTACTGGCTCGACAGTCGGCCGCGGAACTGCGCCTTGCGCGACGCGGAGCGCGGGCCGACGTCGATCCCGGCATTCTGGGTGCCAGGCGACAGGTTGGTCAGCTTCGACAGCAGGGCGCGGAAGGCGTCATCCGCCGACAGCAAATCCCACAGCGCGCCGCACATGAGCAGCGTGTCGACCACGGCGCCGCGCGACGTCTGGTTGATCGTCAGGGCGTGAGCCTGGATGTCCTTGAGCGGCGTGCGCCCGTTGGCGTTCCAGGCCACCGCGGCGGTGGCGTCGTTGTTCGGGTTCCGCTCGAAGTCCACCGTGGCCGACGGATAGTCGAGGCCGCCATCGGTGTCGGTGATGGTGATCTTGGCGTCGAACAGGGCGTCGCGCGCCATGATCTCGAGCCGGTTGTCGATCATCGACAGGTGCGTGGCGATCTGCTTCGCCACCAGCATGTCGACGCGCGTCTGCGGGTCGAAGGCGCCGCCGTAGGGCTCGCCCGGCAGGCGGGTCTGCCCGTCCTGCGGACGCACCGTGTCGGCCAGCTTGATGTAGCCGGGCCGCATCGCGTAGGTGCGGTATCCGGTGCGCCGCGTCGGCACGCCCTGGGCGAGCGGCGACACGAACGGGGCGACGCGCTGGCCACCCTCGACGATGTCGTGCTCGACGGTCTGGGTCGTGAACAGGCGCTCGGTCCCGAAGAACGTCTGGTGAAGGAACGAGAACCCGGGGTCGATGGACTGGACGATTGCGTCCATCTCCCAGGTTGAATAGCGGTCGATCACAGGGGCATTCATGCCAGGGCTCCCTTAGAACTTGCTCGAGTGGATGGGGGCGTCGAGCAGGATGCCGACGGTGCGGAGGTGGAGGCGCACGGTGTTGGCCGTGTGGCCGGTGCCGTAGACCAACGCCGTCTCGTTGAACGTGCCCTCGACATAGACCGAGTGCACGCTGTCGGCGCTGCCGGTGTCGATGTCCTCGGGGAGGATCGCCACCGGATACTGCGAGCCGTCGCTGGCCGCAGCGAGGCAGACGACGAGCTTGCCGAGATCGGCACCAGCGGCGGTGATGCCGCCCATGATGGTGCCGGCCTTGAGCACGCCCTGGCTGCCCTTGATCTGGAAGCGCGCCCGCGCCTCCGGCTTGCCGGGCAGTACCAGCTGATTATAGACGAGGGCCGAGACGGTGCCGCCCGCTGCGGGGTGCGGCAGGCCCGAACGATGCATGGTCATGGGTTAGGGTCCTCCGGGGGTCAGATCTTCCGCGCAATCTTGCCGATCTCGGTCAGCTGCGCGACGCGCGCCTCACGAGCCGCGGCCTCGCTGGCCGGCGGAGTGTTGGGGCCGACGTCCGGCGACACGGCCGCGAGGCGCTGCTGATGCGCGGCGCCCGGGGCTGCGGCCGGCTTCGGCTCGGGAACGGCGGCCATCAGGCCCTTGGCGTCCTCGACCGACATCGCGGGGTTGCCGGCGAGCTTGGCGGCGAAGGCAGGGCCGGCGTGGCCGGCGGCCTCCATGATGGCCGTCGCGTCCTTGCGGCCGGCCGCGTAGCCCTCGGCGATGCCGTCGGCCTTGGCCTTCGTCTTCGCCTCGGCGAGAGCAGCATCGAGGCCCTCGATCTCGTTCAGCTTTGCCATTTGACCGGCACTCCTTCGATCATTGCCAGGTTGGTTTTCTTGCGGTTGACCTCGGCGGCGAGGGTGGTCCGCGCTTGCTCGTAGGTCGCGACCGCGTCCACGAGCCCGAGTGATAGGGCCTGATCGGCCCCGTAGACCCGGGCCTCAGTGGCCCGGATCGCCTCCGCGCTCATCGGCCGGCGGCGCACCACGCGGTCGATGAACTCCGAGTACATAGCGTCGATCGACGCCTGGATCTCCACCCGCACGTCCTCGGGCAGAGGCTCGAACGAATTGCCGGCGGCCTTCATGGCGCCGGCGTGGATGAAGGTCACGCGCACGCCCTTCTTGGCCATCGCGCCCGACAGGTCGGTGTGCATCGTGACGACGCCAACCGAGCCGACGCGAGCCGACGGCGCCGCGTAGACCTTCGAGCACGAGGCCGCGATGGCGTAGGCCGCCGAGCAGCACGCGGTATTGGCCAGGGCGACAATCGGCACGCGGGCGCCGATCTCGGCCAGGGTGTCGCAGAACTCGAAGCAGCCGGCAGCCTCGCCGCCCGGGCTGTCGATGTCGAGCAGGATGCCCTTGACCTCATGCGTGCGCAGCGCGTCGCCCTCACGCACGGTCCATCCGTCATGTACCGCGCGCATCAGCGTGTTCTCGAGGTGCGTGTAGGACTGGAGCCCGCACGAGGCGTCGAACGCATCGCCGCGGTGTACGAGCCCGCCGACAATCGGGTACGTCAGCACCCCGTCGGTCAGGGAGGCCGAGAACGGCCGCCGCTCGGGCGGCTTCTCGGACGCGGCCAGGTCTAGCGGCGCCGCAACGCCCATCCGCTCGGCGAGCAGGGACGAGACGAGCGCCGCATAGTCGGGCGTGGCCAGCTGCGGCTTGTTGTAAAGCCGGTGGGCCAGGTACGGCAGGTCTGCCATGGTGGGTTCTCCAAACGGGTGCGGCCCGCCGCATGGGGGACACGGCGGGCCGCGGAACGGGACGCGCGGGGCGATGGGGGCACCTGGGGCAACGTCCCGAACGACTTACTCGGCGCCGCCGCCGCTGGCCTGGTCGCCCGGCTCGCGCGCGGTCGACTGCGGAGCGGAAACGCCGGGGTAAACGAGGGTCGGGTCGACCCCCTGATAGTTGAGGCCGAGCCGCTTGCGCTCGTCGGCTTCCTGGCGGCGCTGCCTGAGAATGTCGTCCCACGCTTTGCCCTCGGATGCCGCCTCCTCCTCCTGGGTTGTGAGGCCCATGGCCAGCGCCATCTGAACCCCCTGCCGCTCCTTGACCGGATCAATGATCGGCTTGCCCCACGAAACGAAGGTTCCGCGGACCAGCCAATGCCGCTTAGAAATCCAGTTTTCGAGCGTCGGATCGGAGCCGTCGGGCATGGGCAGAAAGCCCGACAGGATCGCTTCTTCCATCCATGCACCCACGAATTGCATGGCAAATTTGCTATTGATCATTTCGCGGCGCACCAAATTCGACCGCCAAATATCCGCGAGGGACATGCGAGCGGCCGAGTATGAAGTGCCTGAAAAGTCTCGCGAAAGGCTTTCGTAGGCCACGCCGAGCCCGGCGGCCAGCTGACGTAGGATCGCCTTCTCGAACTTGTCGTACTCCGCGCCGGGGATTGCGGTGTTCACAACCTTGAGTTTCTCACCCGGCAAAAGGTGGGAAATGCGGCTCCCGTTGTACCGCAGCCCGATCGCCTGGTGGTAGGGCGCGACCATCTTCATGTGTTGCATAGCCGCAGCGGTTAGGTTGTTACCCCAACCCTGGCCTTCGGCGCCGACCAGCGCCATGGCCTCGTCGTGATCAAGATCGCTCTCGATGACGGCTGCAAAGGACGCCTGCATCACCGCGCGCTCGAGCTCGGTGTCGGAGTAGGCCCCGAGCACCTTCATCTGCTTCATCACCGACACCATGGAGCCCACGCCGCGGCTCATCGCCGGACGGTGCTCGTCGTAGAGGTGCAGCACGATCGGGCGGCCCCACTCGGTCAGCCGGGGGACCCGCTCATAGTTCATCGTGTTGTCGCGGAACATCTGCACCGCGGCGCGCGTCGCCGGGTAGGTCTTGCGAATGTAGTAGGCCAGCGGCTCCGCCATGCGGTCGCGCTCGATGCCGTTGATCACCTCGACGCCGGTGTTGGCCGGGTCGACGACTTTGCCCGGGTCCGTCAGCCGTTCCGGCTCGATCAGGTGGAGGCAGGTGTAATACCCCTCCCAGCCAGGCTTGGCGGCAATCAGGCCCAGCGCCTCGCCCTCGACGTGAAGGCCGGCGAGAACCTGGTGCATCAGGAACGTGAAGGTCGACTTGCGGCCGGCATCGGCGCCGAACCACGGCCCTTCCGCGTACCGGCGCCACTCCTCCTGCGCCAGGCGCTCCCACTCGTGCGCCTTGTCCTCGTCCAGCCCGAGGGGGCGGGCGGCGATGTCCAGGCTCAGCGCGTAGCTCTTGCCGATGATGTTGTCCCGCTGCAACCGCAGCGCGTTGGCGCCGTACGGGTCCTGCCAGGACAACTCGCGGGCGCGCGCCTTGTTGGTCTGGAAGTCGGGACGGTGGTCATCGTCGGCGTTGCGCAGGCCGGGCCGCCACGATTGCAGGTCATTCTGGGCGCGGCCGTGCCGCAGAGCATCGGCATAGGCGAACGTGCCGTCGAGCGGCGGCTGGATGGCGTAGGACGGGGCGCTGTCCCCAACGATCGCCTTGCTCATCGCCTTACCGCTCCCCAGATCGGCGGCCCGCGCCGCACTCGCTTGCCCGGTTGCAGGTTCGGCAGCGCCGCCGCCGCCGGGTCGTCGCACTGCGCCCGCATGGTGTTGTAAAGCCCGATCAGTGCCGTGCACTCCTCGGGCTTGTACTCGACCTCATAGTTGTCGTACCGGACCCGGACCCGCTTGCCCTGGGTCTGCGCCACCATCACCGCGTTGAGCAGGTTCTTGCAGACGTCGAGACAGCTCATCGCCGACCAGTCGACCGTCAGGGCGTTATCGCCGGCTCCCGTCATCGTGCCGCTCCTTCCTGCTCATGATCGCCCGCGCCTCAGCCGCGCGGCGGGTCCGCCCCGGGGCCGGCCGCCTCATGCGGCACGCTTCGCAAGCGCCCCGGCCGACGCGGCCAGCGCCTCGACCGTCGGCAGCTGCTTGAAGGCGGCCAGCGCCTCCGGCTCCTCGAGCCGCCAGATGCCGCGCGCGCGCAACCCCTGCTCGACCTTCTGCTCGAGCCGCACCCGCATGGCGGTGGCGATCTTGAGCCGCTGACGCTTGAGCCCGCGCGCCGAGTAGGCCGGCAGGGCCGGCTTGGTCGACGCTCGGCGGCGCGGCGCCTGGCCGGCCATCATGGCCCCGAACAGCGCCCCGATGGATGAAAGTGCCCGCATGGTGTGCCCTCCTGTTGCGGTTCAAAGCCCCTTGTTGCGGCGGGCGATGGCCGCCTGCTCGCGTGCGTAGTCGTCCCAGACGTGCCGCGGCTTCGGCGGCTCGTGCGCCGACGGAGCCGGGGGCGGTGCCGGGATGGCCTGCATCTCCGGCCGCGTCTCCGGCTTGGCGTTGGCCTCGCGCGCGGCGACGCCGGCCAGAGCCAGGGACGACGCCCGGCGCTCGAACTCCGCAGGCCGGGGGCCGGCATAGAAGTTGTCGAGCCCGGCGTTGGCCACGCGCCGCATCAACTCACCCTGCCCGGCGGGCGTGATGCCCGTCGCGACGTCCTCGGCAATGTGCGCGGTGACCGAATTTGGCACCGGCTCGAGCCGCCCGGCTTCGCGGGCCTGCGCCTGCTCCTTGGCCAGATCCGCGATCGACTTCTCGTTGTCGAGCTTCTCGACGAGGCCCGTCGGGTCGATCATCTTCGCGGCCGTCTTCAAGGCCCCAGCAGCCCCCTCGGCGCGCGCGGACTGCACGATGGCCGCCACGCCGGCGACCACGCCCACGCCAAGCGCCAGCTTGCCGAGGAGCCCCGGGCCACCCTTCGGCCCCTTCTTGGCCGGTGCGGTCAGCTGGAGCGCCTGCTTGGTGAGGTTGCCGCCGACCGTCTTGGCCGGAGCCGTCAGCGCGCGGGCCTTCTCGATCGACGCCAGGTGCGCCGCGTTCGGACCGGACGTCGGAAGCGCCCGGGCCAGGCCGCGCTCACCGAGCAGCGTCGTGGCCGCGAACAGCGACGCAGAGGACGCCTGCATCAGCGCCTCCTTGGCCACCTCGTTCTTCACGTTCGGCGCCGCGACGAAGCGCGAGAAGCCGCCCTCCGCCACCAGCATGCCGGCGATCAGCGCCGCCCATGGGCCTTTGGTCTTCGTCAGCGCCAGCTTGTCGGCCGTGGCCACGGACCCGATCAGCTGCTTTTTCGCAATCGTCTTCGCGGTTCCCTTGCCCTTCTCGAACGCCTTGAGCGACTTGTCGACGTCCTTCGCGAGCTTGGCCAAGTTCGCGGCCCGCGAGGCGACGGAAGCCGCCTCGGTCGCCTTGACGCTGGATGCGATCTTGTGGCCGACGGCAGCGCCGGCAAGCGGAAACACGACGTTGAGGCCGGTCTTGATCGCCTGCTGGCGCTCCTCGCCGGCCTGGCGCACCTTCTCTGCGGCCGCCTCATCCTTGCGCTTCTGGGCCTCGCCTGCAATGCGCTCCTTCTCGGCCTCGGCCTTGACGCGCTCCGTCTCGACGCGCGCCCGTTCCGCTTCCGCGGCGGCCTCCTCGCGCTTGGCCTTCGCGGTAGCCTCGGTGGCCGCCGCCTCGCTGCGCGCCTTCTCGGCCTTCCACTCGCGGTATTTCGCGAACATCTCACGCGTCTGCGGGCCGTCGATGCCGTCGACCGGCATCAGGAACCCCTCGGAAACAGCCTGCTCTTGCAGTCGCCGGAGGTTCTCATCGACAGGCCGCGTGGCCGTCGCTCGATCTTTCGCCACTGGCCGCTCCCGCTCACTGCGCCCTTGCCGCCGCTCCGCCGATCGTCCGCCGCCCGTGGGGCGATGCCCAGGCTCGGGGCGGGGGATCGGATCGGGGCGGGGGCTCGGGCTGACCATCGTCTCATCCTCCGGTGAACAGCTTGGCGACCGCCGAGACGTCCGCCGTCGGGGTCGGTGTGAACATCTCGCGGAGGCGTGCCGCGTGATTGACGTTGAGGCTCTTGTGCGCCGCGTCGGCGTACACGTTCAGATCGAGCGCCTCGTTCCTCTTGCCCGGCGGCTTGTAATATTCCCGCCGGGGATAGCCTTTCGCGTCGTAGACCGTGCGCACCTTCTCGACGATCAGCTGCTCCATCCACGGCTCGTCGAAGGGCTCACGCTCCGGGATGTGCAGGAACCCGGGGCCGGGCTCGGCGATACCCAGGCGGCCGAAAATTTCATCCTTCAGCGCGTACGTGCCAACGATGAACAGCCGGAGCCCGCCCTTGAGCCTCATGTCCGACTTTTTCCAGGCCGGCTTGCCCTCGCCGTCCTCGCCCTTGATCGCCCACCAGCGCCGGCCCACGGCCACGTGCCGAGCCGAGAACGCATAGACGCGCTGGGTCATGAAGCCGCTATCGATCGCCGCCGCCTCGATGCCCAGGTGGCGCCCGGACGGATGCGGGAGCCGCACCATCAGGATCTCCGCGAGCTCGGCCCACGGCGGGTCACTTTCGGGGGCGCCCCAGATCGTCAGGTGATCGAGGATCCACGCCTCACCATCGGCGCCGTACGCCTTGATCAGCACCTCGAGGCGGTCGCCCTGCACGTCCACGCCGGCGGTCAGCACGCACGCCCCACGCGGCACCGATGCCTTCGGGAACGTCTCGCGGCGCTCCAGAAGCTCCTGCACCGTGACCTTCGCGGCCTGGTCGCCGTCGTACGCCTCGCCCAGCACGCCGTTCCAGAACTCCTGCATGGCGGCCGGCTTACCCTCGGCGTCCTCGTACTCGCGCACGATCTCCGGCAGCGACGCCCAGGGCGAATAGATCGCCCAGATGTGGAAGCCGGCGGTGCCGTTGAACTCGGCGGTGGCGACCCAGCGGCCCTTGCGGACAGCCGCCTTGACCTCGTGATCGGGCCAGAGGCACCCGCAGTCGGCGCAGGCATAGGCGGCCGTGTCCGGCTTGCCCTTCGTCCACACGACCCGGTCCCAGACCAGATATTGCTCGGTGCCGCACTCCGGGCACGGCACGAAGAACCGGCGCTGGTCGGACTTCTCGTACGCCTCGGCGATGCGCGACAGCCCCTTGAGGGTCGGCGTGCTCGTTTGCAGCAGCTTGGCGCCCACCGCCTTGAAGGTCTGGGTGCGCCGGGCCGCCAGCTTGACCGGGTCGCCCTCCTGCCCGGCGACCGCCGGATAGGCATCGACCTCGTCGGCGAGAACGAATTTCAGGGAGCGCATGCGCAGCGACGTCGGGCTGTTGGCGCCGTTGATCGTCAGCGAGCCGCCCGGAAACGACTTGTACCGCTTCGTGTTGCCGCCCGACCGCGACTTCTCCGCCGCCACGCGCTCGGCCAGGACCGGGGTCGCGGCGATCGCCGTGTCGAGCTTGTCCTTCACGAACGCCTCGCCCATCTCGATCGTGGGCTGGATCATCATCATCGGCGCCGGCTTGTGGTGGATGCAGTAGCCGATGACGTTCAGCAGGAATTGCGTGTTGTGCGTCGGGACGAACCAGCGCGAACAGAGGAACAGGTGGCTGGAGCTGTCTACTTGGATACAGCGGGTCGGCACCGGCGCAACACGCTCGACGGACACAATACGCCGACGGTCGGTCTCCGACTGCCGCCGCTCCGACGTCCGTGCAGGTAGGCGTGAAACCTTGCGCGCCATGCGAAACACGGGACGATCGGCGTAGGCCAGAAAGGAAATACGCCACGCCGTTCCACACGGGCGCGGCACGCCATTTACGACCGCTGCGACGGTCTTCTCACGCGCCGTATGCTTGATGCCAAGGGTTCCGAGAAGCTCGCACACATCGGCCGCCAGCGCGGCATTCGACAAGGTGATTTCGCAGCGCCCGCGCTTTGTGACGTGGCCATCGCTGTCCATGATGCCCTGAAGCAGCGCGAGACGATCCGCGACCTCGGCGCGCAGGTAGGTGCGAGGAATGCACTTCCCATGCCTATAGAGCCCAAGGAAACCGAGCACGAAACCAAACTTTACCGACGTTCCGTCGTTGCCCTTGCCGGGATCGATGACGACGCGGTTGCAGGTGCGCTTCCGGTCCACGGAGTAGCGATGGCCGGCATTGAGGATCTGGACCTCGACGTGCGCCAAATCAGCGTCACCGACCGACAGAGCCGCCACGTCGGAATTTCCGTCCCCAAGCCAGTAGCCGAACAAGTACGGGTCGAGCAGCAGGTCGCTGCGACGCCCAGAGATGGCCTTGGTCACGGGCACCGCGTAGCGATTGCGAACCTTGCCGCTGCGGACATAGTTGCACCCTTCCGCCAGGTCCTCGACGCCCAGCGTCCGGCGCACACCCGCGCCCTCGCCGTCATCAACGGTCCAGAGGTGATCCTTGTCGCAAACGACGGACGCGCCATCGGAAAACGTCACGCGGTAGCACGGCAGCAGGCGCACGTCGGAGACGAATGTGACACGACAGACGGAGCCCGTCTCGTCATACAACTCGTCGCCGAGACGCACATCGCCCATTGACGTCCAGCCGTGCGGCGTCGGGAGGGGCGTGTCGAGTGCCAGCCCCTTCCCGACCTGCGCCGAGCTTTGCCAGACGATCGTGTGGACGTGCGGGTCGAGCAGCGTGTCCTGGGGCTCCGCCTGGTAGGGCGCCCGATCGCTGCGATACCGCCCCGGCTCCGCCGCATTGTCGGGGAGCATCATGTGCAGGTTCGCCCACTCGCTCACCGTGTAGCCCGGGGGCACTTCCAGCCCCTCGAGCAATCCTGAGATGACTGCCCCCATAGTGCCCCCGTCTCACAGCCCGGCCAGAGCCTCCCGCAACTCGCGGGCGATATGCCCGACCTCCTTCTCGATCGCCTTGATGCACTCGGTCGGGTCGCTGATCGAGGCCAGCATCGGCCCGAGCCGCGCCGGCAGCGTATTGAGCCGCGCCACCAGCACCCGCCCGGCGTTGGCCGCGTCCCGCTTGACCTCGTCGACCGGCACCAGCGACCCCTTGAGCCGCTCATGGTTCAGCGCCGCGATCTTGGCGTCCGCGATGGTTTTCGCCGCGCGCGCCTTCAGCATTGCCTCGGCGGTCCCCGTAGCCGGGTGATCGTCGCGGGACGGGGGAGGCGAAACCGGCGCCTCCCCCTGGGCGGCGGTGGGAGGCGAGGCCGTCTCCCCCTTGGCCGCTTTCGCAACGATGGCCCGCTCCCGGGCCGCGGGGCTCTGCCCGGCGCGCACAGTCAAGGCGTGGTCGTAGTCGATCAGCCCGTGAGCGACCCTTCGCAGCTGCCGCTTCTGCAGCATGTTGTCGATGACGTTCGGTGAGATGCCCCATTCCTTGGCGAGCTTCTCGCGCGTGATCGTTCGGATGGCCCCCATTGATCCCCCTCGAGAAAATCTGGCGCGATGGACTGGACGCCCCCCACAATGGGCGTAATGTGGCGGCCGTAACAGTTACGGAGATGGACGCCATGCCCCGCGCCAGACTGAACCCCTTCGAGGCCCAGGTTTACGCCGGTGCGGTTGCGTTCGCCGCCTTTCTGTTCGAGGGGCGCCACGGCCGCCATAAGGCCGAGGCCGCCACGGAAGCCGAGGCGGTTGCAGCCGCCGCGGCCCTTCGCAACGCCCACCCCGCCAACGGCCGCCCGGTGATGATCTACGCCATCGACGGGTTCGGCAACTCAGCCATGATCGGCACCATCCCAGCAGGAGACACCACCATGACCGCCCACGAAGAGATCGCCCAGGCCGCCGCCATGTTCGCCAAGCCCAACACCGACAACGTCCCCGCCCCGGCCAAGCCGGCGAAGGCGCGCAAAGAAAAGCCAGCCCTGATGACGCGCGAGGAGCGCGCCGCTGCCCGGACCACAAAGCGCCCGGTAAAGCCGACCGCCAAGAAAGCCACGGAGGGGGCCGAGAAGGCCGCTCGCCCGGCGAAGGCTACTGCCCCCGCCCCTAAGGCGAAGAAAGCCGCCAGCGACGCGCCTGCGGCTCCTGGCAACGCCTTCTCGATGGACCCGCCCGCCTACGCGACCGGCTGGAAGCAGGTCAAGGGCGTTCAGCATCAGGACCACAAGGGCTGGCACGTCGAGATCGGCAAAGATGAGCGGGGCAACTGGTGGGCGAAGCTGACGAGCCCGAAGGGGCATCACTTCGACGGCTCGGGCGCCACGTTCCGCCGCGCGATCAAGGACGCCGCCGCGAAGACTTGAAGCCTCACACCCCCGCCGCACTTTCCGGGCAGGGCTCCGCAAGGGGCTCCGGCCCTTCTCTTTCCGCTCCAGGCACATCGCCGAACTCGCACGTCCCGAGCGCCTCGACGGCCCGCTTGGGGTCGCCCTTGACGAAGACGAGCACGTTCTGATGCGTCTTGCCGAGCTTGCGCGAGGCATCGAACTGCCGGCCGGCCCGGATTGGCAGGGACCCGGCAGCCGTCACGAGGATGGCCTCGTTGTAATATCCGAGCCCGGCGGCCCGGAACGCCTCGACGGTGTCGCCGACGAAATTCCGATAGCAGCCGTCCTTGCCGCGGACGTCGCCGACGACAAAGCACGCGAAGCGGTCCTCCTTGAGGAGTGAGCACGCCGCCTCGATGATCTCGCCATAAGCCTGCCGAAATTGGTCATAGGCCAGCGTCGACAGGTCGGCCGGGTCCGTGCTGTAGACCTCGAGGTCGGCATATGGCGGGCAGCTGAACACGAAGTCGGCCGCCACGTCCGCACAGATCGTCGCGATGTCCCGGCTGTCGCCCTGGCGCCATTCGGGAAGCGGGTCGGCCGCAATCGCCCGCTGGGCCACGTTGGCCGCAACCTGCTCGCCGCGGAGCTCGACCCCGACATAGGGCCGGCCGAGATGCGAGGCGACGATGCCACGCACCGAGCCGCCCGCGAAAGGGTCAAGGACGGTACCGCCGGCAGGCGAGAACCAGCGATAAGCCAGCTCGCACAAAACAGGGTCGAAAATCGACGTGCCCGACGTCGCCGTCTCGCTGCGCTCTCCGTTCTGCACACGATAGCCGTCGAATTGCGCCGCCTTGCCCGTCCATGTCAGACCGCCGCTGCCGACAACATGCTCGCCGCGCATGAGATCTTGCCCGAAGGTCCGGGCCGCCCCCTTAGCCATCAATCGCTCTCCCCCGCCCGTCACCGCGCGCTCGGTCCTTGCTGTATGTCATGCTGGGCCGGGGCGCCCCGCCTGGGCTTGCCCCCCCCCCTGCCGCATACCGCTCGCGGCTGGCGTTGCCCCCCCCGTTCGGGATCAGGTCGCCGCCTCGGCCGAGTTCCGACTGGATGCCTAGCCCAAGCCAGGCCCGCTTGCGATCCTGCCACCAGCCCTCGCGGGCATTCAGGACCGAGAAAGGGGGGAGGCCGAAGCGGTCGGCCAGCTTCGCCTTAGCCTCGCCGGGCGCCATCGGCGGCGACGCGCCGGTTGCGGCAGGCGCATCTGGGTCGAACGCCAGAAGCTCGTCAAGCTGATCGGTATCGAAGCCCAGCGCCCCCAGGTCAAAGCCGGCGTCGTTCAGCCCCGAAATTTCGAGCGCCAGCAGGTCCTTGTCCCAGCTTGTCTCCTCGGCCACCCGGTTGTCGGCGATGCGGTAGGCCCGCACGTCGTCGGGGTCCATGTCATGGGCGACGTGGACCGGCACCGTCTTGAGCCCGAGAAGCTCCGCCGCCTTGCGCCGCGTATGCCCGGCGATGATCACGCCCTCGGTATCGACCACGATCGGCTGGCGCCACCCGTAGGTCCGCAGGCTTTCGGCCACTTTCGCAACCGCCTTTTCCGGACACACCCGAGGATTGGTGTCGTACGGGATCACCTTGTCGATCGGCCAAGTCTCGATTTCCACGTTTGCCCCCGGTGAAATTGTTGAGCCAGGCCAAGGTGTTACCGCATAATCCGGACCCTTTGCCTACGCATCTATCGGGCGCCGCGCTGCC
>ERZ724522.55-NODE-55-length-59380-cov-35.841483_pt1 | contig 59380 bp, 89 predicted proteins | sample MGYA00376055_ERZ724522 | MGnify/ENA primary metagenome ERZ724522 (study PRJEB28724, sample SAMN07190884) | wastewater metagenome | isolation source: effluent of sewage treatment plant in Hong Hong | place: Hong Kong | collected 2016-03-17 ... | reverse complement strand
TCTTCGTCTTCAGCTGCCCACGTCTTCAACTTTTTCGCGTTCACTTCCGGCATCGGAGTCTCCTTCGCAAATCCTACAAGTAAAAACTGGGGCTGTCACTGTACCTTAAAACGCATTTTGCGACCATCGCGCCAAATCCAGCCCGGCACTCCCCACAACGGCCGCCACGGTGTAACAACAGCGCGGTCGTTTGGGCGATTTGGAGGATGCGACCACTGCATTCCATGGAGGTCCGCCGGCACTTTGGGGTCAGGCGGCATCACGAACAATTGGTTTGGGAACGCGAGCTGCCCGTGCATAGCAAGCGAGTCTGGCGCTACACGTTTATCAAGTGGGCGATTCCCGATGTCGTTTACGTGCTCAGTCCAGCGCTTCATTAAATCCGGCACTTGCGGCCAAACAGCTTGAAAAATGTCGCCCTGGACGGCGTTGTAGGCGTGACTAGCGTGCCATTTCGCCGCGCGGTCAACGATGTACTTTTGCGTTCGCAGCGATTCGACAGCTTCACGCAACGTGTCGTCTCGCGAAAGCTTCTCTTGCTCTGCTTTTACGAAAGACGCGTTCACAACCGTTACCAATGCGGCAACAAGCACAGGTCCAAAGTTTGTTTTCAGGTCATCGGCATCCGCACGAGCGCGAATTCTTGCCTTTTCCTGAATAAGCACTTCGTTTGTAAGCGCTGGAGGAATCGCTCCGTCGAGATGTTCGAACGTGTGCTGCGCGCGCCGTGCACCCTCAAGCGCAGCTTCTTCAGCAATACGCTTAATGTCGAGAATCAACGCAGAAACAAGCCTTCCCTGCCCAAGAGAAAGCGCTGCGCGAATTGATCTATCGACGTAGACGATTGCATTCCGACTGTTCCCAGCTGCATACGCTGTTTGGCGAATCTCGTTAACGAGCCCGTCGAAAAGTGCGTGCGTTGCGCTGTCTGAACGCCGGTCAATCAACCGGTTGATGTCGGTTTGAAAACGCCGCAGTGCTCGGTGTGTCATGCGTCAACCTTCGGGCGATGCTGCCTACGCCACCACCACAAACGCAGACCGAACAACCCACGCACCCACAGAAAGAAAAGCACGCGACCGAGCTTCCATGCGTGCTCAGCATCAAGGCCCAACGCTTGAGCACCCTGCCCATTCGAAATGTAGATGTCGACGCTATCGGTTGTTGGAACAACTAAAACAGAGCGCCCATCACTTTGTTCAATCAGCGTCGCTTGCACGATCTTCCTCGTGGATGTTGTCGTGACACGAAACACACAGCGTCACAATGTTGTTCTTGTCGTTGGACTTCGCTTTGGCTTTCAGCCAGCGCGAAACGGGGTTTTGTAAACCGCCTTTGTGGTGAACGATCAAGTTTTGGTTTTGCCCGCACTTCTTACACGTGTACTCGTCGCGCCGCATGACCGCGAGTACCAGTGTTGGCGGTAAACCGCCTTTACCACCAGTAGCAAGTGTCGCGTTTCGACTACGCGCTTCACGATTCAACACGAGCAATGCCTTGTTTTCGTCCGGCGGCAAAAGCTCGCGTTCTTGCAATCGCTGCGTTCGCCGACTGTGCTTCATAATTGTGCGAAGTTCTGCGCCCATTGCGACCCTCAGTGATACAAACGCGCGCCGTGTTTACCGGCCTTGAATGCTTTGTAGAGTGAGTAGAGTTTACCGAGTTTTCCTGTGTGCGAGATTTTCCACTTCCCAACGTTCATTTTGTCGATGTAGACCTTCTTCCCGTCAGGCGTGTAGTAGAAAATACCGCCCTTTTTGCCTTTGTGTAATTGCCCAGGAGGACCAGCTTTCGCTGCAGCCTCTTTCACGATTTCTGTCGGATTCGGCGGTCGGATTCCCTTAACAGCCATCAGCGCAAAGGTTCCCCAACCAGCCATGCCGCCTTCAATGTGACGCGCGGCTTCTTTCTTCTGCTCGTCTGGTGGTACGAGAGAGAACCCAAACTTCTCGAAAAGCCTGTTTGTGTAATCCGCGATCTTCTGGTTTCTCTCGACTGTTTTTTTCTTTTGTGCTTCCTCGGCGACCTTTTTCTTCTCGGCTTTTTCCTTCTTGTGTGCTTCCCATTTGTCGGACCAACGCTTTACAACCGCGCGAACACGATTCGGCAAACGCTCAGCTTCTGTCTTGTGAATCTCTTCGATGTTGTCAGCTGCTTGCTCTGCTGCTTGTTCGTGTTCCTTGATGATCGACTGCGTTTCTGTAACGAGATTCTCTGCTTTAGCGATTTCCTCGCGCGCCTGCGCCCGGTCAGCAAGCGGAACTTTTTTGTAGTCCTTCTTCAGTTTTCGAAGATGCTCTTTGTGTTTTCGAAGAAGCTCGCGGTTTTTAGCAATGTTCTCTTTGGCTTTCTTTCGCACTTCCGCTTGCGCTGCGACTTGCTGCACAAGCGTGAGTTTCTTCGGCGGGAGTTTTCGACCAGTGATCTTGTAAAAGACTTTTCCAAGCCACTCTCGTCGTTTCTCTGCGCGCTTCTCTGCCTCTTTCGCCGCAAGTTCCTTCGCGCGCTTTTTGTCGAGTTCCTCAAGCTCTTTTCTGCGCTTGATGTAGCGTTTAATGGCGATTTTATCTGAGCGAAGCTTGCGACCAACCGAGCGCAACCCGCGCACATAAGCGTCGCCAGGACCAGCAGAGCGCTTGTAGTATTCAGCTTCGCGCGCAAGACGCGCTTTCTTCGCGCGTTTCTCCGTGCGTGACTCTTCTCGCTCAATCTTTTCGTGCGCACCCACAGCCTTCTTTTGGGCGCGCGCTTTTTTTCGCGCAGTAATGCCGGCAGCTTTATCGGCTTTTGCGTCGCGCTTTTCTTGCTTTACACGAGCTTCCTCTGCCAGCTCTGCCTCGTGAGCAGCGGGATCAGCGTAGCCAGAAGATGCAGCAGCTCTAGCTTCTGAAGCCGACGTTTCATGCTGTCGAGCACGAGCTTCTTCTTGGTCTGCTTCAGCAGAATGCGTGTTTCGACGATGCTCCTCGGCGCGCTCTTTCTCGGTTTTTGCGGCGAGATGGTGGCCTTTCGCTTTTTCTTCAGCGGCCTGCGCAGAAAGCGTCCGGCCTTCGGCACGGTGCTTCTTTGCCTCTTCCTCTGCACTGGTTGCCTCCTGAATATGTATCCGGTGACGTTCTTCTGCTTCTGCTGCAGCATCTTCCGCTTTCTTGAGCTGCTTCAAACGAAGCTCTCGTGCACGCTCACGCGCTTCCTGTGCAGCCGCTTCGTGCTGGGCTCCTGGGTCCTTCACCGGCGCATGCGGCGTTCCGTACTTTCTGATATTCGCGGCCATCGCGCGATGTTCAGCAGCCTGTTTTTTCGCATATTCCGACGCTGCGACGCGGCCCTTCTTCTTCAAATACTTGGCGCGACGCTCAGCAACACGCGCCTGCTCGTCGAAGTCATTTTCGATTTTGCCAAACTCGCCTTGCTGGCGTGCCAGACGAAGCTTTGCTTGAGCTTCTTTCGCTTTAGCTCTAGCCGCTCTGCGATAGTTCTTTGCCAGCTGCGCGTTACCTTTCGCTTTCTGTTCCGCGGCGAGCTGGAACAGATACTTCGCTGACTTGAACGATGCTTTGGCTTCGTCTTTGTAGGCCATTACCTGCCGTGCCTTGCTTGCGACAGGAGCATGCGCTCCAAGTCGGACTTTGGCTTAGCAGTTGGCGCAATCGTTGTGTTCTGCAATTCCAGCTCTGCCGGGTACGAACACCAGAGAATTTCAGTTCTATGCGAAGACTTACGCATTTCGTCTGTGCGCATAGCAAACGCGACCTGCTTCTCCACGCGACGCCAGGACGAAAGAGCGCTGTTGTACAGGTCGTTGTCGTAACCGCTTAGCGCGACACGCGCACCGCGTTGAACAGCTCCGCACACAGACTCCAACAAGAGCATGTGCTGTTCAATCGTCATCTCGTGTGCGTACATTCCAGTGCTTGTACGCGTTGCTGGAACGTACGGAGGATCACAGTAAATGAAGCAGTCACCGCGCCCGTAGTAATCCACCACTTCAACAGCGTCCTGATTCAGAATGTGCGCATCTCGTAGGCTGTGCGCGTAGCGTTCGAGGTATTCAATCGACGCATAAGCACCATCGCTAACCCAAACATCGTGCTCCGGGTTTACGCGCGCCCAATTTCCGGGAGTTCTTGGGTCTTGCGCACCAAACGAAAAACGCGAGCGCACCCAAAAACGTCGGGCTTCTTCTAGCGCGTCGTCAGAGTGCTCTAACGCCTGCACGAACTCGTCTTGTGCGTACGGTGTGAGCGCACACACACGAGAAAGTTCTGCGGGCCTTTCACGAAGAACGAGGAAAAAATTGACAAGACTTGCGTGTAAATCATTTACGATCGCTCGTGAATACACACCGCGCGGCAGCTGGAAAAACACAGCACCGGAGCCAAAGAACGGCTCGATCCACACAGACGCTTTCGCGAAATGCGGAATCAAGTACCGAGCGTTTCGCCCTTTACCGCCCAAACGCTTTATCGGCGCGGCGTTTCTGTCGTTGAGCGCTTTCATGTTGGCAGCGTTGTACCACCGCCAACCTTCGGGTTGTCGACACCCGGTCCTCGATTGATTTCGACAACTGCCCACGAAGGCGAGCTGCGGGCAACCGCTTTTTCTGCCTCTGGCAAATGCTGCTTGCACACAAAGGCAGAAGTTGTCAGCACATGCGGCCCGTGCGTGAGCTGCACGAACATGTTCTGCATCCCAACAGGGTCGCTATCGCACATAACGTCGAACACAGGATCACGCTTCCGTAACTCGTCCACAGGCACAAGCACGCGGATCACCGCTAGTGGGCGTGAAGGACAAACCAAACAACGCGCGCCTGGTGGAAACGCGTGCTTTGTGTGGAATTCCTCTGGCGTAATGAGCCCGCCCTGAAAACGACGACGATGTTGCATTTACTTCTTCTCTCCGTACAAGTGCACTAGACGACCCCAACCAGCGCCCGGAACAAGCCCGATGGTTCGATCATCGATGGTCAAATCAACGTTCGGTTTACCCTGGCGGCCGTCGTCAACAGCGTCGAACACACCAGGGAGTTTCTCATCTACAAAACGAAGCATTTGCGCGTAGCGCGCTTCGTGAATCGGTCTGTTGGTTAACCACACAGCAGGGTCAACACGAACAGCGCCCGTTTGTACCAACGGATCGAGCAGCCGGTCTTCGCGCAACGCACGGTTCGCTCTCATTGAGTACAAAAGCAAAATGTGCCCAGCGCGGCGCAGGCAAAAAAGCCCCTGCTTTGCGCCCGGAATAAACTGCAGCGGCGTTGTTGTGTCGCTGAATAACAACGGCGGTTCAACAACAACACCGTCAAATTCGAGTGCAATGCGCAGCATTATTTTTTCCGCTTCGCTGCGCGAGCAACTTTGTCGTCCGTCAACGCACGTGGGTCGAGTACGCGAAAGCGGCGCGCCTTCGTTGCTTTGTCAATCGCGCAGTCAACAAGGCCGCGTTTCACGCAATCCATCAGCATGTCGTAACTGAGCGAATACCAATACTGAACTGTGCTCGCTGAAACCCACGCGTCAGCAGGTTGCAACACATCCACAAAACGAAAGCGCACACCGTAGCGCACGTCCTCCCAAAACGTTGTCGGGTCTGGTGGGGGCGGCGGTTTCGGCAACGCGTCTTCGTTACCTTTCGTAACGGCGAACGCGTCAACGGCAGGAGCTTGTACCCGTGCTTTTCCTGCTGACACGTACACAGCACGGCCGTTGATGTACATACGCGTGCTCATGGTTCCTCGTCGCCAAGATCGTTTTCGAGTTCCGTCATATCTTCTTCGTCTTGAAGATCGTCCGGCTCCTCGTCATCTACTTCGCCTTCGTCAGCGCCAGCTTCCGGCTCTTCCCCAGCAGGAGCTTCACCGCCACCACCCTCTTGCGCCATTTGTTGCGCTGCCATGTCTTGCAGCTTCTTCAGTTCTTCTTCTTGTGCTGTTGTGATCTTGTGCAGCTCTGCGGGCACGTCTTGAATCCCAAAGTACGGAGCCACAAAACGAACAGCTGCTTCTGGACCAACAACACCCTTTTCTTTCGCGAGCGTCGCTGCCTGCACTGCCTTGTTTGCGTCGTCGAGCGTCGGTTGGAAGTACGGCCCCCACTGCAGGTTAATCACGTCAGAGCCGCCCATTTTTCGCTCTTGAAAAGACACAGCACCCGTTTTCGGATCAGTGATGACCTTCGGTGGAAGCGCCAGTCGCGGCACTCCAAGAGTACCGTCAGGAAGCCTCCGCGGAACAAGCGCAGCTTTGCAAACACGAAGCACAATCCGCAGCAGTTTCTTGACGCCGCGCTCTCCGTACTGCTCACGAAGAACGTCGGCCTTTTCCAGCATGCTCGAATAGTCCCGGTCAATTTCTGTGGCTGTCTTCGTCACTGACGAAGACTGGTCGAGCACGACACGCGCCGTTCTACAAATCAATTTCTCGAAACGGTCTGCCAGCTCAAGCGCGGATCGTGGACCCTGCCCGTTAATCTCCATGTACTGCGCAGTGCCGTTGTTGAGCTTGATGGCAACGCCAGAGCCTTTCTGAATATCCGAAAGGTCGTCCTCTGAAACGACGAGAAGCGTTGGGTCGCAGTTTGCGAGAATGCCACGGTTTGCCTGAGAAATCAGAGCGTCCATTGCGCGGATCATTTCGTGGCAACCGTGCAAGTCGCAGTCGCCGTCAATCTCTCCCTGCACTTCTTGGTTTTGAATCCAAACAACAGGGCAAAATCCGAGATTGTGTTGAACCGCGACACTAGGCGGCACTTCTTCGGGGTTCTGGTCTTCAGGTAGTTTTCGCCAAATGCGGTCACTAACCGCATCAACTTCGCGCCGGTAGAAGTACCTGTGCTCAATTTGCTCCCCTTTTTTGTTGTAGGAGAACTCTGAAAACGGGAACTCGAACACAAAGCGCTCGACTTCTTGGTCGATCGGGTCTGTGAATTCCGGTGTGCTGAAACGTGGGTCGAACACTTCAAAAACCGGCACACCATTCAGCAGTTTGAACCCCAAACCAACAGAGCCCATTGACCCGCCGTAGTTACGCGCGACAATCAATCGCGCCCACAAACTTCCGACTTCAGCAACAGCCTCCAAAAAGTCTTCTGTGTCCTGATCACCAGGAACGTCGATTTTCGGGTGCCTACGCTGTGAGAAAAGCAAACTCGTGAAGCGTTCAACGATCACGCGCCCCAAATGATACGGAGCTGTCGGTTTGCGGTAACGCAGCGGAAGCGTTTGCTCTGTCACATTTTCGAATCCGGGTGGCGTGTACCCCTGAATCGAAATCTGTGCGGACATGTCGTCAGGCTGCACGGCAGAACCGTCCCACGAGACAGTGCACGTGCTGTAGTGGTCGCAACGAAAGAACGAGTACAAAGAGTTCAAGCGTTGCTGGCGCGCAGTGAACATCTGTGTTCGCTGCATGCCGCCCGCCAAGTCATTCATTGCGCCGCGCGCAGCAGTTCCGTCGAATTTAACTGACATTGTTTACTCCGTTAACGACTGCATACGCATCGCTAATTCGTTTCTGAACACACACTTGGAGCCTTTCCAGCAGCCTATCGTGCTCGTGATAAGGTGCAAAGAACGTAACTCGAATTCCCTTTGCTGTAAGTCGAACGCTCCTCAAGTCGCATTCGTCGCTGAATTCGACGAGCACAGCCATCGCAGCCTCGCCGCAAAGTGATGACGGAAACAACCACGGAACAGGTGAAAATGTGTGAACACATCTCGTCAACATACCATCACCTGTTCAGCAGAAACGAAACCTGGCCTGTTTGGGCTTTTGAACGCGAACGTTTAGCGCTTAACCGAATACCCTCACGCGCAATCCAAGACGCCATAAGATAGTCGGAAGTGTGCGTTCCCGGCACGTAGTTCAGCATGCCGTCAATCCATTCCTGAACATCCTGCGTTAACGGGCGACCATCCGAGGATGGAATAATCCACTTCCCGTTCTCAAGTTCAACAGCGAGCGACTCAACACCAAATGACGGGTCGTACTTGTTCTTGCCTGTGTTGAACGGCTTAACAGGTACAGCAGTGGAATTCTTCGTAAACTGAACGATGAACTCTTGCGCGGCGTTGTCTTCAACGAAGATGATTGACTGGTATCTGCGGTGCGTATCAACAATGCGCTGCAGAATTTCAGGACCGGTCCAGTTACCGCCCTCGACGCACAAAACTTCTCGCGACTCGTCAGGGTGAACGGCGACAGTAAAGAGCACGGTTTTGTGGTTCTTGCTGCCTTTTTTCTTGCCTGTTGCGAGGTCAACGCCTGTGTATGTTGCGTAACCAGGTGGCACGAAATTCAAATACCCAGGCATCGAGCGGCCGTCGCCAAGCTCTAGTGCGCGGCGAATCCACTCCGTCGCAAAGCGTGAGCCCTCTTCATCGCGCGCCACACACATGAGCTGACGAGAAAATTCGCGAGTTCCCATTACAACGCGAGCTTCTTCGATACGAGCTAGCGGCCAGCGCTCCGGCCAAGAACTCTGCCCGTCCTCAGTGAGCACAGGGAACGACACAGAAAAAAACCCAGGCGTTGCCGCCATGCGATGCATGATGTCGTCTGGATGCCACGCAGTACCGATAAAGCGCACGGCGCTGTTGGCGGTCAGACGACCAGCAATCGTCGCGTTGTACCACTCGTGTAATTCGTCGCGAGCATGCGGTGTTCGAGTGTTTTCGTAGTCGAGAATGTCGTCCAGAATCACTTCGTCAAAGCGAGCACCGAGAACGTTTCCGTGCACACCGACAGCTTGAACGGAGTAGTCCTTACTCGGCGTTCCGTCTGTGCGTTCCACACTCAAGGCGAACTCGCTCCAAGTTCTGCCGGGCTTCAGATTCGGAAAAATCTCAGCAAGAACAGAGTCCCCGCGCATTGCCTTCTCGATGTATTGCTGGATGGCACGTAACGGTTTCTTCGCTTGGCCTGCAGTGTTGCTCACGATAGCGATGCGCAGGTTCGGATTTCTGCCTAAGCGCCACAGGATGCGAAACACAGAAAACGCGTTCGTTTTCCCACTTTCGATGTGGCTCCAGAGCACGAGCTTCTTGTGCTCTGTCGCGAAACGTTGAAACGCCAGGTGTGTGTTCGACTGAACAACGGGCTTTCCCGAACGCTCGTCCAAACCGACCAGCTCAATGAACTCGTCGATCGAGCGGCGTGCTGCGGAAACACGGAGCGCATGGTAGTTTTGTAGACTGGCCGATAGCTCAGTCTTTACGACATCTTCGTCGATTTTTTCGTGTTTAGGGTGTGGATACCTCCCAGTTGTCATAGACTGCAACGTAGCATGCCAAGGTCGCAATACACAAAAGAACTTTACGACGCGCTTCTGGACTTCTTTCGGTCAGAAGGCCCCATCTATTCGAAAGCAGCCAAGCACGCCAAGTGCACAGACACACTTGCCAAAAGTGCGTACGAAAAAGGGTGGCGCGGACTTCCGTGGGCAAAGCCCATTGTTGAAGTGCTGCAAGAAGAAGAAAACGTAGTTCGCGCAGCAAGACTGAAAGCTGTTGAAGAACAAGCCCGGCTCGAAGAAGAAGTGCGGCTCGAAGCGAGAAAAGACGCGCTGGAAGCCCGCAAATCAGAAGCTCAAGGCGCGAAGCTCTCGCGAGGAAACGCCATTCGTTTGAGTATCGCGAGCACACGACTCTTGATGACAATGGAAAAAATTGTCGCTGAAGTGCAAACAAGGTTTAACGATAACGGCGACGTACAAGAAATCCCACTATCAGAACTTCGAAAGTGGCTTCAGCTGATTCCACAAACAGTCAAAGACGCGCAGCAAACGATGCAAATGGCGTTGCAGATTGAGCGTGTTGTCACCGGCGAACCAATTGCAATTCTCGGCGTGAAGCTAGATCAGCTAACACCAGAACAAATGATCGCGCAGCTCTCAGGAATTAACAGAACGATTCAACGACTTGGCGAATTACCGCCAGAATTGGAAGCAGAGTACGACACGGTGTCGTGACGCAGCACAAAGAGCAGCCTCAAATCGTCCGCTGAAATTCTCGCGTCGGCAGTGGACAGGCTTACGCCTTGGTCCGTGACCGCTTCGCCCATGACAGGCGACAGGACACCGGTGCCGCGCACGGTGGGGTGGCAGTTGTGCGCCTCCGTTCCGCGCTTGCACAGATGCCCCGCCCATCGAAACTCTCTCCACGTGAACCAATGTAGTAACTCGTGCATGACTGCATAACGCAGCTCCTCGTCCCCGTGCGTGCACACAGGGTCGACGTTGACGTACCGCGCACCCAACACGTACTCACCCCCCGATTGCGCGCACCCGTGTGCATCGAACGTGCGCACATGCACATCGATGTGTGGTGCGGTCGCGTCGACTTCCTCCCACCGCCACCCCGTTGCATCCATGCGCTTCCACAAAAGCCGCAGAGCTTTACGGTGCTGTGAGTGCCAGCCCGTGAGATCCGTGCCGTCTTCCACCGACACATACAAAATGCGAGAAGGACGAGGCAAAACGCTTTCGGACTGCGGCAGGCAGGCGAACAAAAGCGAGCACAGAAAGTAAGAGAAGAGAAAGATCAAAGAGCAATACACACGGGACAAGCGCATGTGTGGTGATCCTTTCGCGTTACATCGGCCCGAAGCCGGGCACGTACAGCGATACCGTTTCAATGACGGCAGGCGTGTGCCAGTTCGTACCCGCGCACAACACGTCCAACCCGCCGCTCGGCACGATGGGTGCGAGGATGTCGTTGCGCACTGTGAAAGAGGCGTGGTTAACGGTGCCTGCATTGATGCGCCATCGGAAGAAGCTGGGACCAGTGCCCAACTCCATTGCCATTTCGACAGTATTCGTCCTCGCCCACGTGATGACGCTGTTCGCGGTCTGCGAGTATTTCGAGCCGGTGTTTAGATAAATGTATCTGCTCGAAGCATCGATCCAGACGCCGAACACAGGCGATCCACCAGCGTCACAGAGGATCTGTCCCTCTGTCGTGGCGTCCATCTCCGTGAGTGCGGCTATCGCGCGAAATCGCACGTAGAATCCAAGACGCCCTTTGAACGCAGCCTGCACCGCTTGCGTCGCGCCGATCGTGAGCCGTTCCGCTGCACGAGTGGCAGTGGCTCCTCCGCTCGTAATGATGGCGGAGGTTGGGTACTTGCCAGCCTCGAACTGCACGAAATCCAAGTCGCAGTCGCGCGCACCGGCGGAGCTGGCGAGTGTTGCGTTTGCGCGGCCGTCCCACGGATTGACGTAGGCAGTCTGTCCTGCGGGGTAGTTAAACACCGCGCTCGCAACACGTCCCCATGCTGCGCTTGCCGTTCCGCCTGTCGCAGCCCCTGTTGTGCCTGCGTAGGCACCCACAACCTGATACGCTCCCGAACCAAGCCCCCGCGCTGCCCACGCTGACAGAACGTGGTTGCCAGTTATGGGTCCGATTGCTTCGTAACGAGAATACGCACCGCTTGCCGACTGCCCACGTATTGCGTTCGCTGTTCCGTCAGGACTAGTGCGGCCCGTGGTGTATGTGCACGCAGCCCCTGTTGTGCCAGAAGCCAAATTCGCGCTGCGTGAGCGTCCGTACAGATTCGTGCGTGCCGGTTCGATAAAAACACCGTAGTTGTACGTGCTCGCCAACCTACCGATTCGGCCCACGTCGTTACTACCAATACCGGCAGTAACAATCGTGCTGTCGCCCGTCTGCACCGTGTGCCCCGAACTTGCACGCGCGAATGTGAGGCCCGTTGGCAACACAAGAGCACCCGGTGATTGTTGGGTGAAATCCCACGTGAACAACGGTGGGAAGCGGTATGGCTCCAGACTGCCGCCAGGCCCAGCTGTCCAGTTAATGAAGCGCGGCATGGCTAGTCCTCCGCGACGGTCTGGATAAGCACGCCGGTAGGACTTCCTGAAGCGCTCGAACGACGAAACCAAATCTTCAGCACTCGCTGAAGCAGAATGACGCCAGCCGTAAGCGTGCCTGGGGTCAGCGTGTAATGAACTGTCGTGCCATCGAGAGAAACGTCGACAGCCTCAGTGGCGTGCAAATTCACAAGCTGAATGGACTTTGGCGGAAACGTCAAAGTCACAGACGCGGCGGCCTGAAAAGCTGTGATTGCACTGGCGTCGAATGAGGATCTTTGAATTGCCATGTGCGCAGCGTACCACTAAAAGCGCCAGGCAAAAACTAAGCAAACTTGCCGTGCACACGACGGTGCTTTGCTTCGAACTGCGCGTTCTTGATGGAATGTGCCATTCCCGGCTTCCGACTTCGCGCGTGTGCGAGGGCGCTCATCATCGAGTCGTGCATCCCCACGTTCGCTCGCGCGGTTACTTTGTCGCGCGCGTGGTACAGAACGTTTCCAACCGACTGAGTAACGCCCTGCACCGGTGCTCGAACTGCAGCCAGTGCGAGCCCGATCGCTGGGTGAATCTGGGCACCTTGTTGGTAGCCGGCGACGGCTCCACGAAACGTCCCACCAAGCAAACCTGAACCGGCTGCGTGCCCAAAGCTGGAATAGTACGTAGAACCAAGCCCGCGACGGTACTGCTGCATCGACATTGAGCACTCAACCTTTCAGGTGAACCGCCCATGAATGCGGCGGTGCTTTGCTTCGAACTGTGCGTTCTTGACAGCACCGCCGACCGTTTGCTTTTTGGCTCTGGCAGCCACGAGCGCGTCCACCATCGCGTTGTGGCGTTTTGCAGAGCGGTATCCGTGAACGTAACCGCCAAGCTGCCCAAGAGTCCCGAGCGACTGTGAAATTCCGTGTGTGCCGAGCACATGATCTGCAGCGGCTCCAAGCGCAGCACCGCCCCACCCACCAATCGCACCGTGCAACAATGTGCGCCCCACGACAGAACGCTTTGCAGGACCAGAACCGTGCTGAGCTTCGTAAGCGTCTGTTTCGCGGTTGTGTCGCCGCGCTCCGTGAGCCCCAACAGCAGCGCCAACCGCGCCAGCAACCGCAGCAGGGGCAAAATCTTGTGAACCGACCATGTGCAGCGCGCCAGCTGTCAAAGCAGCACTCATAGCACCGTGCAATGCTGCTCTTCCAACAACACTTCTACGTGCGTGCGGGTCTGAAGGATCGAAAGCCATGTCCTACTCCTTAGGCAAAACGACCGTGAATACGTCGGTGCTTTGCTTCGAATGCTGCGTTTTTAACCTGATTTGCGAGACTTGGAGCTTTCGCCCGAGCCGCAGAAAGTGCTGCTTCCACCGACTTTGCAACGTGCGAAGTAACATGTGCCTGCGCTTGTCGCGCATGGCTTACGGCTTTTCCTGCATGGTGAGCAGCTTTTCCGAGTCCTGGAGCTTTCGGGTCTGTGCCTTCACGATGTTCGAAGCGCTTCAAACCACCGAGAGAACCAGCGCCTTTCCCGGCTTTGATTCGCTCCGCACGATGTTTAGCCATGTTCGTCAGAAACTCTTCGTGCACCACTTGTGCGGTGCCGCTCAGAAGTCCTTTGAACATGCCCATGGCTGCACCGACACCAGCGCCAGGAAGCGCGCCAGCACCAGCGGCAACAGCGCCAAGAGCTGCACCGGTGGCTGCTCCTGTTGCACCCTTGATGGCGATGTGTCGCCCAATAACGTCCCAGCGGTGACCCATGGCAGCCTCCTACCTTCTACGCAAACCGTCCGTGAATGCGGCGATGCTTCGCTTCGAACTGCGCGTTGTGCAACTGCATCGCGGTCGTGAAACGTTGTGCGCGACGATGCAGACCCACAATGTGTCGTTGCTTATCGGCTTTCGCTGCAGCAATCGCAGCCGAGAGTTCTCGGTGCTTGTTCAGCATGTGGTTTGCGGCGTTCAACGGCCCGGCACCCGCTGCACCACCCATCGCTCCGACAAGCGCGCCAACAGGACCGTGCGTGTGGTAGCCGGCAACGCCGCCAGCGAGAGCGCCAAGCGCTGCTCCACGCACTGCGCCACGCGCACCTGCGCCAACAGTCTCGGCAACTCTTCGAACAGGATGAATCGGCATAAAACCTACCTCCTAGACAAACTTACCACACCGCGAAAGAATTAACGAGTAACAGGGTGGTGTGAGCGCCAGAGTTTTCTCCATGCAGGATACGCAAGAAACAAAGCGACACCAACGAGAGCGGACCAGCTTTTGTGTGTGAGAAAGTACGCACACCAAAGAATCTCTTTCGAAACGAAATACCGCGTAGCCAACCGGTGACATTCCACAGTTGGTTTTTCTCTAGAAGCTTCTCGTTCAGCGAGCCTGTCAGCGACCTGTGCATGAGCGAACGAAAGAAGCACTGCAGCACTACCGACCCATTCCACAAGACCTTTCCCAGAAACAACTGCTACACACGACAGAACAACTGCCACGACAAACAGCTCCACTTTCCACGTACGCATAGAGAATTCTTTCCTACAACGAAAGGCAAAAGCCAAGAAGAATTTTCTTGACACCCAACCTTTCCATCCCCCCTAATACCCCCCATCCCAGTCACGACGAACGGTGCAGGAAGTAAGAGTTCTCATTGAGAACTCGCACTTCAACGCTACGCTACCATCTTAAAAAACGCGGGCTAGCAAGGAGAAGCGAGAGCGCAGCGAACGCTTCTCCGCAGCGTTAAAGCCCGCAGAGGGAAAAGTCGGCAGACTTTTCCCGCCTCCGGGGAACTTTTTGGTGCGAAATAAATAGTGTTGGCAAACGACATTTCCACACACCACGTTACCGGGTAACGTTCCCCAAAATTCCCTGAGAGTTGTTCGTAAAATTCTGAGATTTTTTTTTGAGTTCGACTAAAAAGTCGTCTCCAAAACAGTTCAATTTAGAACTGTAGGTTCGTATCCTACCCCGATTCCTCAGCACACATTCCACATTCGCAGGTGGCTACCTCACGCCCACCCGGCATGTAGGTATACAGGGGTATACCCCCCTAAAAGGGTTACAGTGTAGGCACTCCTAGAATTACGTAAACCGAAACTCCCACACTGAACATGCGAGCACCGCTTTCTAATTACACACGCCAGAAACTCGCAAGGCAGAGGTAGCGCACTGCACATATACACAGCGCGAGAACAGAGAACGCGTTTCAAACTACACACACCAGAAACTCGCGCCTAAAGCGTTTCTAATTACGCATGCAGAAAACTCTCCTACTGAACACGCGAACAGTGGGAGAAACTCCCGCCTACGTGTGAAGAATTCTCACTGTGTATACAGAATTCACACTAGAGCTAAGTGCGCGAATTCATTAGAGAAATAGAGGTTGGGTGTGCCCCCTCTTCACACTCATAAAAACCTACCTAGAGCCCGGTGTGTGCATACCCTCCCAAATTCCTCAATAGTTTCGCCAGCTGTTGAAACGTTGGCAAGCGTTGAAACGTTGGCAAGCTGTGTGCATTACTCCTAAACAAGCGCAACTGGCCCGGCTAGGCGCTCAGCTTCCCCTACCTTGTAGGCAAGCTACAGGTTTACCCTGTGCTGTTCTTTCACACCCCCGCACCCTTCGCGAGCTTGCCCGCACGTAGTGCCTCTTGCGCTCTAAGCGCACACTACCTCAGCACTCCAAGCGTGTGTGCAAGCTCGCACTAGTAAGTAGGCTCTAGCAGTGTGTGTTCTCTCTCTCTCTCTTTGTGTGCCTTGTGCGCACATATTCCAGGAACGTAAGCACTGAGGGCTCCTTGCCTACACATACGCAAAACAGCGCTCCTATGCTCGAATTGCTGCGAACCTAGGGGCAAGTGTGTGTACTGAACACGTGTTCAGTGTGCACTGTGCGAAACTGTTTGTGTGTGTGCTTTGCGGGTTGTGTGTGAGTGAAAACTCCCGAAACTGTATGAGTGCCTTGTGGGAACCTACCTACAAGTGAAACCCGTAACCACATAAAGAGCCGCTGTAGTTCCCTTCCGTACTTAGTAGAAAAGGGTGGGGATAACGCAGCTGGTTCCGCACGTTAAAGCCATTCGGCGTGCGGCATACAGTGAAAAGAAACACTTTCCCGGTGTGCAGTTTGAAACTGCGCGACCCTCCCTCTCGTTTCGGGAGTGACTCCGCGGAAGGTGAGAAGCGTTGCATGTGGAGTGCTTTCGCGTAGCGCAGCGCGTTTGTGTGCACACTGCACACAACAAACTCCATTCAAGAGGGAAACATGGAAAGAGAAGCCCAGCGGGAAGTGTGGCCATGCTAGCGGCCACACCAGTGATTCTTGGTGCGGTGAAAGCCGCACCTGTGGTTCTTTGCGCGGCGAAAGCTGCATGGAATTACCACTACATACGCGAGGTATTAATTCTCGCACGGATACGTTGGCCCGGTTATGTACCGTGACCGGGTAATGCCTGAAAACGTGCTTCGTGCGGTGTATTCACAGAAAACACTCGATTGGTTCGGGTGAATACACCGCACGGTGCACGGAAACACCGTCAACAAAGGGGAAAACAGTGGAATACCATATCGACACTCTGTCAACAGGCTATGGGATGGGATGGGTGGGGGTGGGGCGCGTGTGTGACAACGCGCGTTTACGAACAGCCCGTGGGCTTTGACCGTCTCCCGGACGACCATCTCTTCCCAACGCGGAAGGACGCGGTGGTGTGTTGTTTGACCATCTGGGCGAACGAAGGTGGAGAGGTCGCGACCCGCGCCAACATTGCGTTGGCACGGCTAGAGATGGGCGCAGACTTGACCGTAGCGCTGAAAAGCGCGGGGATCTTTCATCAGGAACGATAAGAAGAACTGTCCAATTACGGCGAAACTAGTGGAGGAACAATGAAACTGCGAATTTGGGTCGGTACATTCGACCCCTGGTTTTACAAGGGTCGAGGATGGGTTCAGAGCGGCCAAGGCCGCGAAGGGTTCTATCTGTGGACAGAAGTCCATATCACGCCAGAAGAAGAAAAGTTGCTGGAAGAAACCTTTCTCGTGCCCGACAGCGTGAAAGCGCGCGCGGGCGTGAAGCGTGAAGACTACCGCTGCGTGACCCGGTAACTCGCCGGGACACACACACACATTGTTGGAGTGCTTCGACCCATGCTTTCCAAGCGAGAGCATGGGTCGGTGCATTCGTGCATCGAGAAAAAAGGGGATTGGTCATGGGAAAGAAATCAGCGGCAGAAAAAGCAATCGAACATGTAAAGCGGGCGACGGAAAAGGCCGTCGCCGAAATTGTGAGCACAGTTCCACCACCCGCACGGGTGGTGACGGCAGAAGCACCAACGGCAGCACCACCGGCGGAACCGAAGTCGGAACCGCCTCCACCAGCAAACGGCGACGGTACGTTCGACGCGCACGCCGTATCTTTGGCCGGGCTTGTACCCGGAATGTCCGCCCACGAATACGGGCGGACGCGACCGGCGATGCCATTCCCGACGCCATGGCGGCGAGAGTCGGGCACCATGATCTTGAACATCCCAAGCGGGTCGTTTGCGACGCTTGGGATGCCGAAAGGTAGCCCTGGCTATCAGTTATACAGGCGTGAAACGACGGTGTATGTGGACTTGCTCAATGGGCGTGATCCGTTGAGCAAGAAAGTTGACCCTAACGCACCGGTGCGTGACCGAAAGCCATTCGGTACGCGCAAGCACGATGCACTGGTCGGCATTCATGCCGACATCTCCAAGTTGTCGGAACGCCTAAAGGAAGCACACGATCATGGTCGTGTGTCGGCACTCATTGCCGACTTGGACGCGGCCGCACATGCGGTCGGCATCGCGGCGGAAGGTTTCAAGGCCTTTCCGCACGACTTCGTGTGGGAGGTCAAGATTGAGGAGCCGCGCGTGGAGCGCGACTTCAAGGTTAATGACAGGGCGGAAGTCCGGCCGAAGTTCCGACAGGAGTTGTCGGAACTAACAGGGTGTGATCTCGAAGAGTTGTCGTTGCCGGTTACCATCGTGAAGGTGGTCCCGGCCATGAAATCAGCGGTCGTAATGACCGCGGACGGTACGAAAGTGCCGGTCGCACTGAAGTATCTTCAATAGCCCCAACAGCTCCAACAGACCAACTATCCGACACTTGCGTACATGATTTTGTGTACGCATTGAAAAACTGCCCCTTTCGGGGTGGTCACAAACCTTTCGACACCTGCAGAACAGCCTCCAACGGTCTGCAGGTGTCCCCCTTCGGCCCCCACAAAGAGCCCTTCGACCGTTTTCCTCCCCCCTTTGGCGGTCGAAGGGCTCTTTGTAGTGACCGGGAGGACAACCATGTTTGTGTGTTTGAGAACAGAGCACGGCTCAGAGCGAAAGCTCGACTTCAACGACCGGGTATTGGTTGGTCGTCGAGAGATCAAAGCAGGGGAGATTCCAGCGGGACTCCCGTTCGAGTTGAACGGTGAGCTTGTTCACCGTTCAAGCGAAGACATCGCGAGATGTTCGAGAGTGCAAAAGGCACTCTCGAACGGCCTTCGGGAATCATGTCCGCGAACAGCGAAGAACGTAACTGCGGACATTCCACCGGAGACTTCCGGGTTCACGTCCGGCGTGCGCGCGCAGAAAGGAGTGGTGGAGCTCTCCGCCACCACTGCGAACGGCCACATTCGACTGACTTGGCAGGTCGACCTGCCCGGACGTGATCGAAAGCTCTGGAAACATATCGACAGAGCAATGAAGATGTGCCTGGTCGAGAACGGTGCGCAAGAGCACATCGCTGGCGACATGAAATTCTGGCTCATGCGCACTGTTGACTTTGAATACTTCCGCACCGCTGCGGTCACCCTGCTCGGTGACCTTGGAATTTGGGTGCGCTAGTGCGGTGCCTTTTCTGCGGTGTTGTGCGAGACGAAAACCCAGCGCACGTATTCTTCTTGTACGATGAAACATGCAAATGCGCGTGTTCGTGCGAAAAGAAAGGTCGGCCCTTTCTCGAACACAATGACGCATGTGAGATCAAACAGTGCGCGCGACGCATGCGGGAGCAATGGACGCTATGATGCAACAGCTCCCGGAGTCACTGTTCTATACGTTTTCCGCGAGGAACGGCGGAGTAGCCCTGTGAAAAAAATCATTCTGCCTGACAGCGTGTATGAGGGCTCGATTGAGAGCACGTTGCGCGCAACCGCAGTGTATTTCGGTCACCGTAGTTTCGAGACAAACCCAAACGTACACATCGAGCATGAAATTGAATACTGGGTAGATCCTTGGACGGAAGTCCGCTCAGGATCTCCGCACACCTTCGTCCGTCCGAAACTTCTCACGGCTCTCGGCACAATCTGCCAACAGTTCGATTTAACAAAAGTCGTGAACATGACGCCTGACGGATTTGCCGTCGACACAGAAGAATTGCTGCGTTGGTCGAGAAGCTCTGGACATCGACTCGGACTAGTCCGTCAAACAAGAAATCAACGAATGACGACGATGAAGGATACGTATCGACTTGTTCAACGAATCGTGTTGATTCATCGACTCAGCGAATTGTTACTCGTCGAGTCTGTCTGGGCTCGACACTAAAGTCAGAAGCTCAAAAACGAGAATTTCTTTCTCGTTGGCACAATTCCTTTTGTTGTTTGTAAAGGGGAAAAAACGCATGGAAATACCAACGCTCTTGTTTCGAGTGTGCCCACAACTCGACAAGAAAGCCGTTCAGTGGTTGTGGGTACTGACTCCGTTGTGTCCTCGGTTGGCAGTCGAACCAATCACCGACGAACTTCGCCCGGTTGCTGTGGGCGATGTTGCAGTAAAAATCATCTCTGTGCGGTCAACTTACAGCACTTCGTTAGGGTCACTGTTCGAGTTTCGTAGTCGGTTCAAAAACGTCTTACGCGCGAAACTGCCGTTGTTGACGGTGACAACGCTTTCGCGTCTTCGACCGGCGAGCCTGTTCTACGATGTGCCGCAGGATCTTTACTTAGCCCTTTCGTCAAAACACACTCTGCGTTTTTCGGTGCACTGATGAAAACTCCTGACTCTCCGCAACGCACGGAAACGCACGTTCGTCTGAATAAGCAGTTCGGTTTTCTCGACCTGCTGAACAGCGACAAACCAGAACCGCTCGACAACATCACCTTCAAGTTGTTGAGCAAAGCGCTGAGCATGTCGTTCAGCGTACCGCCGCAGTGCGCTGCAAGTGCACACACTCTTGCAACGCACGAGGAAACATTGCGGCGCTACTGCGTCGATGACGATTTGGTGAGTCTTATAACATACCAACCGAACCGCTGGCTCCTCAATAATCACGGCTTTCGCCAGATTGACGATGAAAGCTTCGCCGTACTTGCGCGTGACGCGAACGTGGACGACATCCACGTCCGCTCAATGGTTCACGAACGATTCACACTCTACGCACTCAGTGTTGTGCATTGGTTTTCGACGCACCTGCTTGTCAAAGCGTGTGACATCACGCCGCTGTAGTGCCATGGAAACCAAAATCATGACCGCTCCCTATGACTCAGACTACGTAGCAACATCCATCTTTCGTCACACAAAAGCGCTATACGCAGCTGTCCCAAAAGACACGGAATTGTGCTACGCGATCGATAACGACTGTGTGTTTGTGCGGGTCAAAAACCAGTACATCGCAGCGCTTGACCAGCTGTTAGAGGTAGACCTGTACGTTTTGTGGGAGCGAACTGCCAACGTAGAGCCCATCGATTACAAATCATGGCGCTCGGTCAACGAGATTGTTGAATACAAGATTCAACTAGACAGCGCGAGATCGCCGAAGATTGCAGAAATCTACGACGAAGTTGTCGAACAGCCGGCGCATCATCCGGGCCGCATAGTTCCGAACACTCGCATTGTCGGTGTGTGCTTAGTCGAATATCTCAAAAGACACCTGCTGCTAGAGCAGGCTCTCTTCTTACTGACAGACGGAGGAAAAAAATGAGCATCAAACAAATTCTCACGGTCGCACTGTGCTCGCCTGGCATCAAGCCCGGCGACTGGAATCTCCCTGTTTTGTTCTGGGGGGCTCCTGGAATCGGCAAGACAGCCATCGTCACGGAAACCTGCCTGTCGTTCGGCTCTCGAAGTTTCGTGCTTTCCCCCGGTGAGATGGGCGACGGTGCTTTCGGTGTTGTTCCAGTTCCACTTCAGACTGAGCGCGGTACACGTTTGATGTACCCACAACCAGAATGGGTGGACGACCTTGGCAACGACGGCGTGCTCTTTCTCGACGAGCTGTCGAGTGCGCCGCCACACTTGCATCCTCCGCTTCTTGGACTCCTTTTGGAGAAACGCATTGGAGGCGCGAAGCTCGCGCCCACAGTTCGTGTGGTCGGTGCTGCGAATCCCGTCGAGGATGCAGCGAATGGCTTTGAACTCGCAAAGCCGACGCTGAACCGCATGGGTCACTTTCAGTGGCCTGCACAAGAGGTAGACACGTTCAGAAACTACCTGTCCGCGAAGAACTGGCAAGCCGTTCGTCACGTGAAGGACGAAGAGCTTGTCAAAATACGCGATGCACAACGTGCCGCTGTGCTCGCGAACTACAGCGCGCACTGGGCTGTAGCCCAGGCACTTGTCGGAAACTTTCTGCGTGTAAAGCCGACACTCAAGAACGTTGTACCGCAAACGGTGCGCGGGTTTGTCGACTACGCATATCCAACAGACCGATCGTGGGATATGACAGCATGCGCAATCGCTGGCGCACTCGCGCACGGCTACACCTTTGAAATCATCGACCTGCTGGTTGCAGGTTTCGTTGGTAGCGGGGTCGCAACAGAGTTTGCGGCTTTTCGCCTGCAGTTGGACTTGCCTGACCCGGCTGACGTGCTCGACGGAAAAATTCCATTTACACACAACCCGAATCGCTTGGATCGCTCCTATGCAATTCTCGATTCGTGCGCTGCGCTTGTCCGTTCTCCGGCGTGTGCGAATCGAAAGCCGCGCGCTGACCGGCTCTGGAAGTTGTTGGAGGGATTGTCGGACAGCGCACCAGACATTGCACTGCGACCGGCGAAGACACTCATCGACTCGGGCTTCATTCACACCAGCGTGACCGGGAAGTTCGCAGGCTTCGTCGCGGCGGTGAAGTGATGAATCTCACCCCGGAGTTGAAACTGGCCGCGGGTCGACACGCCGCGATGAAACGGTTTCCGTATCTTGCGCAGATGCTCCTTGCAATGTCGAGTGTGCGTGTTCCTGACGGAACACTCGACACGATGGCTGTAACAGAAAACGCGGTGCTTCTCTGGGACGCGAAGGATGTTCTGGCGTTGACCGTGGAACAAGTTGCGACATCTCTCGTGCACGAGTGTTTGCACCTACTGAACTTTCACGCGAAGCGCCGACGTGACAGAGATCACAAGCTCTGGAATTCTGCGTGTGACCTCGCAATCAACTGCGACTTGCGCGCAGCTGGTTGCGACATGATTGCCAACACGCCGAAGGCAATGCTTCTGCCGGAGATGTTTGAACTGCCTGATAAGTTGACAGCGGAAGCGTACTACGACCTGCTTCAAACATCACCGAAGGCGAAAAAACCACGGCCGTGTTGCGGCAGCGGTGCGGGTCACAAACACGCGGCCGAGGACAACATCCCGAACGGGGGAGCGCAGGGGTCTGACGAAAATGCCCCTGGTCGTTCTGCTGCAGAACTAGACGCGGTGCGTTCGATCGTTGCGCAAGCGGTCGTTGCGCACGAACAGAAAAACAAAGGCACTGTCCCAAACAACATGCTTGTGTGGGCAGGACAGCAAGTCAAAAAACCTGTTGTTCGTTGGCAGGACATTTTGCGCAGCAAGGTTCGTGGTGCGCTTGCCGCGACTGCCGGAAGCACGCACACGACCTACGCAAAGCCTGCTCGCAAACAAGCTGGACTTGGTTTCGGTCTTGGTGTCCCTGTGCTGACCGCCACGATTGCACGCAAGCCGCGCGTTGTTGTCGCTATCGATACAAGCGGCAGCATGCTTTATGGCAACGCACTCGGAGACGCAGTTTCCGAACTGAGTGGAATCTTTCAAACGATGCAGTGCCCAGTAGAAGTGATGACAGCTGATGCGAAGCTGCAGGTGTCTGTGCACACGCAGTCGCTCAAATCTGCGTGCGACACTTTGAAGGGTGGTGGCGGGACTTCCTTCCTGCCTGTGCTGAACCACATCGGCGCGCGGTCGAAAGACCGCCCATCACTGCTGATTTACATGACGGACGGCGAGGGTGACTGCCCGAGTGTCAAACCCGCAAACCTGGCGGATGTTCGTGTCGTGTGGCTGATTTGCGGTCGCGGAATGTCGCAGCCGTGGGGGGAAAACATCTATGCGTTACCGCAGAAAGAAACGTAAGCGTTGTCCACGCACGCAGAACTTCGACGTCACATGGGAGCGTGTTTTCGCCATGTGCGATCTTTGGAAGCACTTTAGTGCACGAGGAACGCTTGTGCATACGCATCACATGAGTCGTTTGAAAACACGTCGTGTGGCGACACATTTTTCGAAAAAACAGCATTGCGGTTTGTATGAACAGCCTTTCTTCAGAAACGGAAAGGTTGTGTGCGTGAGGATCCTCATGTCGGACCCTTGTCTGTTCTACAAACACTACAACCAAGAACTCAGCCAAAGGTTGCGAGCATGTCTCGAAGCGTTCATCATCGCGAACTGCGCGTAGATTTACAGGCGCGCCTTGTTCAAACGCTGGTTTCTTGTTGGGCATGTGACAGGAAACACGAACCGCTAACGACGAACTACGTGCGTCTCGAAACAATGCGCAAGCATTTTCGACAAAGGAATCTGTATTCGCGCACAGCTATGTTCCGTGACGGCTTAGTGCTTGTGCATCTCACGAGAAGAATCAGAACTGCGCAGCTCGCATGCCCGGTGATGTTTCTCAAAAGCTATAGAAACGATCTGACGAAATCCTCGATTGAAGTGCTCGAACGAGCAATCGTTTTGTACGAGGATCTTCTATGACAACCAACGAGCGAAAAGACGCGATACGTACGATGCGAGAGCTGTGTCGCACACACAGCAGTTTCGTTAAGACCATGCGTGTTAAACGGTGGGTGCGTTACACCCGCGTGTGCGACATGCTCGGTTGCGGCTTTGTTGAACTACACGAAAACCGAGGCTGCGGTCTTGTTATCGAAGCGTCGATTCAGTGGGTGTGGCTCAAAAGTCCTACAAGCTTTCTTCGATCGTTCGAACTGAAACTCGTAGAGATGCCCGAAGTGATCGCGGTACTGCACGCGCACATCGTTACAATTTCGGTGGAAAGCTAGTGTACAAACTATTGCAGGTGTGTTAAGTGTGGAGGGTAAGTGAGCGACGAGAAAGAAGAGGACGTCATGGCGCAAATCCTCGTAAAAGATAAGGAATTCAAGATTTCTGGTGTTACCGCGGGTGACCTGCTCCGCGCAATGCGTGACGCTGGACCTGCGGATGATGTGCCCGACGTTGCATGTTGGGCGGATATGCTTGCCTGTGCACTCAGACGGCGCGGCGTGACTGTGCAACTGACCATTCTGTAAAACCTAAAACAAGCGAGAAAAAAATGAGCTTGATTGCTACCGACAGCCACGAGGCTGCGAACGGGTCGATTGTGTATTGGCGAATCGCTGGCGGTGTGAGTGCCCAACGACTCACAGAAGCTTGGGCAGCTGCTGGCCTTGACGCAGCAAAACTCCCGCGCATTCCAGAACCACTCACCACCTTGCGAAAAGTCCTCAAAGAGATCGAGTCGGAAGACACAGACGTTAAGTCTGTGGAGCGAGAAACGACTACACTGGCTGGCTTTGCGGTGCTGAAAAAACTCAAGACCAGTTCAGGAAAAGCAATGTGGGTAACGCAGTGGGAAGCACTGCTCGACACAAGTGGTGCGCTCGTGTTGTCCAACGTGGACAACACCCCGTTCGACGAAGACCTGGCAGAGTTGCTGCAATCGAAGTTTGCATTGGAGCGCAAACTTCTGCCGCATACCACACTCAGCGTGTGGCTTGTGTCGTTGGTACATGATTGCGCGGCTGTGGGCTTGCGCGAGAACGGCGGGTTGTATTTCGTCCCCAAGCCAAACATGCAGCTGTGGCGCAAGTATGTCGGGGTTCTCAATCAAGTCTCCAAGATTCGCACGTTCGAGATTCCGGCGTTGACTTCGACACAGGCCGCAGAGGCAGTGCTCGACGCGTTGATGAACGAGTCCCAAGGACTTGTTGAAAAGATCGACGACGAAATTGAAACCGTCGGTGTTCGTGCGCTGCGTGCACGCGAACAATCGTTGGACACCTACTTGAACAAGCTCGCGAGTTACACAAGTGTGGTCGGAGACAAACTCGCGAACGTTCAGAAGAACGTCGAAGAACTCAAGAACCGCCTCACGGCCGCGATTATCTCGAACTTGGACATCTGAGAATGCCATGAGTGACAAGTACGAGTACGACATCTATATCGTTGACGACGCAAGCACGCACGACATGTACATCATTAACGAGCTTGATGTGAGAGCGCGAAAAGGCTGGGAGCTTGTGAACGTCGTGTTCGTTCCGCGCGGCCTCAACGGGCAGTTGTGGCACTACATGCGGAGGCACCTGACATGACTTCCGTGTGGAAAAAGACCGACCGTGAACGCGGAAAAGAATGGTTTGCCGCTCTCGTCACGAAACAGAGAAACATGCTCGGTGACGAGTTTGTTCTCGGTACGTTCGACCACCTCGACTGGGGATTCGAGAATCGACCCAGCGCGCAGTTTCTTAACGGTGCAGATGACGCGCGTATTGCTTGGGAATTGAACGTTTCTTTGGGAATCGACGAATGAACGTGCTCGTTGTTTGCGGAGCGCGTTCTCTGCACCGATGTCAAAAACGCACGGCACCGATCACACATTGCGGTTTGCGCGTTTACACGGAATCTGGACTGCGCGTTTCTCGTGGCAAGGCGACCGCTTCGAAGAGATGAGCTGAAAGGAAAGGTGACGAGATGATCTTTGCATCAATGCTCGCGTTGAAGTGCTGCGTTGTTTCTTTGGTAGCGTCGTGGGCAGGTTGGTATGTTACGACGTGGACTTACAATAAGTCGCTCCGCGGCTCGCTGATGGAGATGATACTCGGTTGGTACGTAGTTTCGTTCTACGTTCTGATCGTTAGTAGTTTGATCGTGCTGCCGATTGTCGCGCTGCTCAATCTGCTTCGTGTTGGGGGCTTGTTGTGAACATCCTGCTCGTCACGGGCTCGCGAAGTCTGACCAAGCAAGTCGGTGCCGAGGATGCGGTAGAAACCATCCTTCGACGCTTTGAGTATCGCATCGATCTCGTGGTCGCAGGTGACGCAAACGGTCCTGATCGATTGGCGCTGCGACACGCGCACTCGTTCGATTGCGGATACGAACGCTGGACACTCAGCGGGTTCATTCAATGCGAGGGCGAATCGTGGGAGTGGTCACAGTGGCAGCGGAACGACCCGCTTGTACGCAACCGCCGCATGGTCGAACACGTTTGCGACAAGTATCTCGATTACGGCGAAAACGTCCTCTGCGTCGGCTTTGTCGATCCCGACTCACGCACGCATGGGACCGATCACACGCTACGCCTGGCGCGTCAGGCGGGGATCTGGACAGCTCGCTACGCCTGGCGCGGCGAGCGGTTTGAGGAGGAGTCGTGAGTATCAAGAGTCAACAAGCCACCGTCTTCTTCGTCGAGTGCGATAAGTGCGGAGCACATTCCGAGCGCTTCTCTCTTTTTGAAGATGAGGCCAGAACGGAAGCTGAACGCGAAGGATTTCAGACAGATGGAGACGATCGCGATTCGTGCGAACGGTGCAGTGCTGCGGCGTGCGCGCACGCGCGGGAGACTGAGCCGTGAGCGGCTGGGAAACCATTCGTCGTCGTCGGTATTACGACGACGAATTCAACAGCATCATTGGCGAAATCACGCGATACCCGTGGAGCCGTGGATACTCGTGGGGAGTGACGTTTCGCGCTGGCGGCGAAGACTACGACGCCGAAAGTGGTGAGTCTTTGACGATTAAAGATTCGCAAATTGCCTGCGACGCTGCAGCAGCGACGGGCTTGGCAGAATTCAGAGAGCGCACAGGAATCCAGGACAAGATTGCTGTGCAACTCACGGAGAAAGACTGAGATGGCACGCACTGATAAATTGGTTGAAGAAGCGAAACGTGTGCTGCAGCAATCTACGCGGTGCGATTGCTCGGAAGTGTTGAGCAAGCTTCTGGAAGAAGTCGAAGTGCTGCTGGCGGTCTACGAAGCCGCAGAAGACTTTGTGAACAAAAGCGAAGACGAGAAGTATTCGTACACCGACGAACAGTGTGCTTACGACGCGCTGGTTGAAGTGCTGGAGAATAGCTATGAGTGATTCTTACGTGCGGTGTGTGTTGAAGTTCGCGCTAGACGCCGAGAGGCAGCGGCTGCACATGCGCGGAGTGCCCGCACGATGATGCGCCGATACGTAAACGGCAAGCATGTCGGGGCGCTGTACGGTGTCGGCATCTTGCTCGTACTTCATTCGATCAAACACAACGACAGCACGATAGCGACTATCGCTGCAATCGTGCTGTTAACAGGGTTCATTTACGACGTAATCATTCAGTTCTACGCGTTGGAGTAGTTGCATGAACATCAGTCTCATCAAGCGCGCGCGTTGCCTGAGCAAAGAAGCTCCATGTGGTTTACGCGCGACAGCGTTGTACGCAACGACCATGGCGTACATCGAAAGCTGTTATGTGGCTCCAACTCGCCTGTCGAGTTTGGAACGCGCACTCGAAGCTTTGTGTGCGCATGTGCAGGACACACTCACCGACGATCAGTTCGCAGCCTATCAAGAGCGTTTGCGCGAGGACGAGAGTGCCGATGCCTGATTCGTACGGTAGCCGCAAGTTCGCTGACGGCTTCTGTGCGTGTGTAAGAGGCATTTGCTCCCTACCGAAAGCGCGCGCTCGAAGACAGCACATGAAGCTGTGCTGGTTCGAAGAGCGGACAGGCCGCATCAACACAGGGGCAATCGAAGGCTGGTCGGTTGGTTTGCGAGTTTCCGCGAACATCAAAGAACTCGAAACAGCAGTTATCGCCGCAGTTGAACTCATCGACAACAACAAAGAGGAATATCGAACAGAATGCAAAACTCACAAGACAGTTCAGGAAGCGAAACGCTGGTGCAAGAGAAGACTTCAGATGTGGAAGAAGAAACACGATTCTTCCCTGTCATCCGAATCTTCGTTGCAGGTGTCGCACACCACCAACGGCTGCACGACCTCGGCACTCTCGCGAAGGACGAAAGGCTGACGCTCGCGCGCGAACCTACGAACGAGTGGGACAAAAACGCGGTGAAGATTCTTCGTGGTGACCGCTTGATCGGCTACGTACCAGCAGAAACGGCGCGTTGGGTGTCGCGCATTCTTGCAGCGGGTCATCGCATGCGTGCCACTGTTTCAGACGTGCAGCATTTCAACGTCGCAGTTGTGCTGCACATTGAAGGGAGAAAATAGAAACGGCGACCCTGTGGCGCAAGGTCGCCGTTTCTACTGGAAAGGGAAAAGCCAGTTACCTTTCTGCGCTGTGCGCAAGGTCGTTTTTACGACCCGAAAAAAGACAAAGCAACAAGAAAAAACAAGGTGAACCATGTTTGTGTGTCAGAAGTGTGGAAGTCTCGTTGGTCCTGGGATTCGTGCGCACACAGTAGTTACGCAACGCAAACGGGCCGCGCCGTACCACGACGACTCACCACGGCAGATCGCGCGAGAAGAGAAGTGGTGTCCGCATTGCGCTGTGCTCGCAGGTCACATCAAAGTGGCAGGGCAACGAATCGAGCAATACAAAACTAGCGACGGTCGTCGGGGGTGGCGGCTTGTTGATGTGAGATGACAACATGTTGTCATCTCACATACGTCAGGTTGTTGCAGGCGTTGCTCGCAAGTGGTCACGGAAGATTCCGTGGGTCAGTTGTGAGGATGTCGAACAACACATCTGGGAAGAGCTGCTGAGTAGCAAGCAACTCTCACCCAGCTATGCACAGGTCGTTGCGCAAAGAAGCGCGCGACGTTTTGTTGCCAAAAACAGCGTGCCTGTTTCTGGCTCCGTCCGTGAGGCTGCGTACCGTGCGCAGTTGTTGTCGGTTGTCTCTGTGGCTTTGGAAGCAACAGAGCTTCAGAGTCAGCAGACAGCTGCAGACGACGAGCTGCACAAACTCCGCATCGAACGTCTTGTTCGCGCGCGGCTTGTGGAGTTGCTCGGGCAGAAAGACACTGTGTTTCTGCTGCTAGGCCAGCAGTTCTCGCCACGAGAACTCGCCGACCACTACAACACGACCGCTCGCGCGGTTTCAGATAAACTGTGGCGGCTGCAGTGCAAATGCAGGTCTGACTTCGAACTCCAACTACTGTGGGGACTTCTGTGAAGCTTGAACAAATCCAAACAGCGGCACTTGTTCCGCAAGCACGTAACGCAAACAAGATGGAAGCGAGTCAGTTTCTCGCTCTCAAGAGTGCAATCCAGAACGCAGGCTTTCTGCAACCGATTGTTGTAAGCTTGTGGGAAGGTCGCTACCACATTGTTGACGGTCACCACAGAGTCAAAGCAGCCAACGAACTGAAGATGGACCTCATACCGGCTCACGTGGGCGCGTGGAGTCCTGAAGTTCAAGAACTGCTCGCACTCGGTTTGAACAAAAACCGGGGGAAGATCGCAGAGAATGTCGCGGAACAAATCATTGTCGAGTTGTACGCTGACGGCTTCATCGACGAGAAGCTGTTGACGTTCACCGGCTATTCGAAAGCACAGCTTGACGCGATGCTTGTTCTGCCGGAACTGCCCGCCCCGCCTCAAGCGACAGACGTTGTACCAGACGTTACGCCTGATGTGGACGCGCGCCCGTTCAAGCTCACACTCTCGTTTGCGACGAAAGCTGAACGTGACGAAGCCAAACGCCTTTTCAAAGAGGCTTCCGGCGGCGCAAAAGACGTTACGCTGGGCGCAAAGAACTTGCTCGGGATGACAGAATGAAACACCCCACACCGAAGCCAGACCTGCAACGTCGTCGAGGCTTGCAGTACGACCTCATCAAGTGGAACGCGGAGAAAGCTGACTTGTGGCCGGTGCCACAACTAGCAGCATTCCTACACATTTCTACAACGTCGATTTATCGCTACGGTGACGACGGAAAGGTGACGCTGAAAAAGATTGGCGCGCGTCGCTGGATCACCATTGAGAGCGCCCGGAAATTTTGGGGAGCGCTTGTGCGCGATTTTGACCCATTAAAACTCGCTGAAGATGAACAGGACACCCATGGATGACATACCAGAACTCCCGAAACGACGATACCAGTGGCATGAAACCATCGAAGGTCGTGACACCATTGTTGGGTTTGCTGTCTACCCGCATGAGTCGCAAGACGTTCGCCCGCTGTTCGTAACAACAAACGAAGCTTTCGCGTTCGGCTACGCGCAAGACGTTGGTGCAGAAGTGCGTCGGTGTGTTGCTCTCATTGGCGACGAAACACTGTGGAAGCAAACCGGCTGCTACAATTTCGACGCCTTGATGCGTTTTGCTGCTGCCGGTTACGAGCAAAAGGATGCGCTTGAGGACGCGCAAAGCACCATCAAAGACCTTTGCCGTGAACGTGACGACTTGCAAGCGTTGCACGACGAAGTGTGTCAGCGAAGCGATCAAGCAAAGATCAGAGCCGAAGAAGAAATGCGCGTTGCTCAGAGTATGATTCGTCTGCTTTCAGCGAAACTCCGCGACACACTGCTAGAGACTGGGAAACCGCTCGCAGTCGTTAACCAGCTGCTCGGCTCACTACTCGACGAGGCTGAGTGATGGGTGTGCTAGCAACGCTCGGTTTATGTGCAGCGGTAAGTCTTTGCGCGTTCGCGCTTCACGCAGCGCATCCACCGCCTCATTCGTACGAACACAGACAGCGCGCACATGCTCTTGTGGATTTAGCGTTGTTGTTCGGTGTTGCGTTTGTCAGCTACAGCTTGATTGTGGTTGTTGATAAACTGCGAAGATGAAACTCACACGACAAAACGTTTGGGCACACGTTGATGCAGCCACGAATGACGAACTCACGTGGCTGTTTCACTTTCTGGTGTTGCCGCAGAAGTACAATCCGTTCGGTAAAACAGAGGTCTTTTCTGCCTTCGACGTGTACGCGAAACGCTTTTACGCAGGGCTCATTCCTATTGTCGAACAAGGCGCGCGTGATGCTGGCATCGAGTTGAACATCAACGACACACGGCCAAGCGTAAACGTGCGACCTACCCACTTGCCATGGTTGCGTGACTACCAGCTAGACGTTGTGGCCGATTGTTTGGAGAAGCAGATCGGCATTGTTGACGCGCCAACAGGCAGCGGAAAGACGAACATCATTGTTGCAGTGTGCGCTTGCTTGGAAGGTGACGTGCTGATCGTTGTGCCTCGTGTGGATCTTTTGTGGCAAACGAAAGAACGTTACGAGAGCTTGCTCAATGAGCGCTGCGGTGTGTGGGGCGATGGTGCGTACGAACCACGACGCGTTGTTGTTGCCACTTTCGATACACTCTACAAAGGTCTTGCTGTTAAAGACGGACGAACAACGAAACGTTTGAGCAAGTACAGCGCCGTGCTCGTTGACGAAGTGCATGTCGTTGCAGGCAAAAAAACAATGCTGGTGCTGCGCGAGCTAGTCAATGCACGTGTTCGTCTTGGCTTTAGTGGAACACCACTTGACCGCAGCGACGAACAAGGACTACTCACGATCGGCGCGACCGGGCCTGTGATTCACAAAATACACATGGCGGACTTGTACGCCGGTGGCTGGCTCGCGAAACCGACAGTGCACCTTGTGCAGCAACCAATTCCGACCTTTCGAACGGGTTTGCCGTCGTGGCATGACGCTGAATCAAGAGTGCTCGGGAACAAACAACGGTTGTTCCGCATTGCGAAGGTGGCGGCTGGTGCCCCTAAGCCCGCTATCGTGTTCGTGCGGCTTCTAGAGCACGGGTTAACGGTGCAAGAGTACCTAGAGCGCTTCGGCATGCGTACCGCGTTCGCAGAAGGCAAGCTCAACTCCACGCGCCGGGCAGAGCTTCGTACGAAGCTGATGAACAACGAGTTGGATGTGCTTGTTGCTTCTGTGATCTTTCAAGTGGGAGTCGACATGCCCGCACTTCGTTCCGGTGTGTGGGCCGCTGGCGGAAAAGCCAGCATTCCCGTCCTTCAATCACTCGGACGCGGTATGCGCAAAACAACCGACAAGGAAGAGTTCGACTTGTACGACATGCTCGACGCTCCGTGCGAGTTGTGCGCAAACGTTCCTGTAAAAAAGATGCACCGCGTGTGCAAGTGGTTCGACGACCACCGCAAAAAACGTCTGAGCATCTACCGCGAAAGCGGTCACGACTTCGTTCTGGAGTAAACAAAATGAGAGACTACTGGGTCGTGATCCGCGGCAACTTGTCGCCGTGGACGACAACAACGATTTCGCCGCTAACGCTCGAAGAAGCCGAGCGCGCACTGAGCGACCACTCACATCACAGTCCAACAATCTTCGCAACCATTCTCACAAGCTGGCAATTTCGGCTTCTACTCGCAGGAGAACCTGGGATGAAAAAGATTCTGTACGGCGACGACACATTTGAAAAGTCCACCATTATTGTAAGCACAGCAACGACACGACTGAGTGCTGGATTTCCGAGCAACATTTTCATCGCGAGCGCGAGAATTGATTTTCACGAGTATCTTTGCACCGAAGAGGGCAGCCAGACGTGTCCTGTCGTTGTGAGTACAATTCTCGATGAACTAGAAGCAGCGCTTCCGCTTGTGTGCAGGGGCAACGCATGCCGTCCCGAACCAGGTCAAGGCGTTACCGTAGAAGCTGAGCTTCTACGTGATTGGACGAACAGTGCCGTAGCTGCGATCGTCACTTTCGGAATTTGTCTGAGTGATCCGAAAGAAGTTGACGCGTTCGAAGCGCTGATTGCGCCGAAGCTTGAAGGTATCGCCACGCTACTTCTCAAAGTTGTTCGGCGAGCGATTGCTGCGGAAATTCAGCGCGCAAAAGACCTACGTATCGACGACCAAGTGGAGGATCACTGCGCCGCGATTGTCGCAGTGTCGAAAGATCGAGCGAAGAAGGACACCGACTTTTACTCCGGCTTGTACGCTCTCGAACAAAAGGCGCATGCCGCGCACATTTCAAACCTGAAGCGCGCGCTCGCCACACCAGAGGAATTCGACCCAAAGCTCGCGAGTGCGAGCGCGGTTGTCAAGCAGCGCGTTCTGAAAGAAATGGAGAAGCATCTTGACGCCGAGAAAAAACGACACCCGTAACTCACCGGAGTTGCCGCTCGATTTGCCTGGCGGCGCGGACACTCCAAGGAAGCACGCGCTCGTCGTACTCGCGGAAGCAAAGATCAGCATTCCATCTCCAAGACACTTGCTCGTAAAAAAACCGAAACCGTTGCCGTGTACAGAGGCAATGTCGGAACAGGAACTGGTGTCGTTCACAGCTGTTCAAACATTCGGAGCGATCTGGTCGCGTTGGTCATCTTCAAAGAAAACCTACAAGTACATCAAGCCAGGGTTCGACCCGAACTTACTTCCGACGAACATCTACGCGATGTTGGAAATCTACGGAGGATTACTACGACAACGAGCAATTCCACCATTTGCCTGGACGTTGTTTCGTCTGCACACGATTCACGAGTTCGCTGGCAATCGTGGCGAACCACATCTGACACACGTCATGTCAGGAGACTCGATTTCATCGCACGAGTATCGTCATGTATACCGAAACTCGTCGTTTGCGACTCTCGGTGGAAACGTGTTTTTTGCTCCACTTGGCAGAAGTTACTTCGCTGCCTGGTTGCGCCTCATGCAAACCGTAGAAGCTTCGCCTCGAACAGTACAACACCAAGCAACACACTTCCTCAACGAGCACACTGCAGACTACGAGCAAGCACTCGAACAATCGAAACACGAGCAGAATCGTCTGTTCGAACTTTGTGTGCAGGGTAAGGACATTTGGCATGAGCACTAAAATTCCGTATGGGTTTTCGACAGAAATCGAGCAGCAGCTCGCGTGTCGTCTATCGAAAGATCCAAAGCTCTGCGGTTCGCTACTTGGCGCACTCGACATTGAGCGCATTCAAGACAGCACAGCAGCACTCGTTCTGCGCTGCGTGTGGACAATCAACAAGGAACTCGGTCACGGACCCAGTGCGTACGCCACAGTTACGCAAAGACTGCTTCGCTTGAACACCGAAGGTTCGCTGACAGCCGAGCAACTGAATCTTGTGCAAGAGATGTTTGCCGACGTTGATACGCACACACCGCCGGAAGCAGAGTTCTTGAACGAAGTCGTTCCGATCATTCGCCGTCGCGCTCAAGGCGACATCGTTGGTGAAATGGCACTCGCTCACGGTAACAAAGCAGACGTGCTTTCGCTCTCGACAAAGCTGCAACAAACAGCGGGCATTGGATTGGTGGATCGTTCAATCGGCGAAGAGCTTACAGCTTCGTCGTTGGTTTCGCTCACCGAGGAAAGTCGCGAACTGCTGCCGTTTGGCATCGAAGAACTCGACCTTGTGATTGAAGGCGGGATTGCTCGTGGGTGTGTTTGCTTGATTCTTGCCCCAACATCCGGCGGCAAGAGCATGTTTATGTGTCACCACGTGTGCACAGCACTGCGCCGCGGATACAACGTTGCAGTAGCGACATTGGAACTCTCTGCACAGCGCTGGCAAGCGCGTGTGCTTTCGAACCTGACGGGTGTTCCGAGCAACGCAATTTTGGACGGAACCGCTGACGGTCTTGCACTCGAAAAGTTCAAGAAGCTCGCGCCGAACCTTGGCAGGTTTTTTCCAAAGAAGTTTCCGACTGACGTGACAACGCTGGAAGACATTCTCACGTGGGTCAAAGAAGTCGAGAAAGTGCGCGGTGCTGAGATTCACTTCGTTGTGATCGACTATCTCGGCAAGCTCAATCACGACACCGGTCCCGCGCGAGGGAAAGCGGATCACATCCAACGCGGAATGACGCTCGACCGCTTTCGTGATTGGGTCGCCGATCACAGTAAGTGGGGCGAAACCGGCGCACAAGCCAAACGCGGCAACGACAAAGACAAGAAAACCAAACTCAGCACCGACGACACAGGCGACTCGTTAAAGCTGGCGCAAAACACCGACTACATGGTTTCGATGGTGAAAAACGATGACAACACAGAAGCAACATTCCACGTTGCGAAGCAACGCAACGGCGCTGGAGAGAAACAAACGATCGGGCCGCTCCCGGTCAACTTCGCGTGCGGAAGAGTCGCACCGCTATTCAACATCGACGACTAAACGAGCAAAGCACACTACACGCGAAGCGGCTAACGACTTTTTCAATCGCAAGCAGGCACACACTGTGACGCTCACAGCGTTCGAAACGTTTCTGTTTCTGCACAATGTGCAGCCAATCTTCGTCGGGTCGCAACTTCAGCCGGTTGTCGACAAAATTGCTCACCAACTAAGAGACGCACTTATGAACACAAGGAACGCGACATGAACGTCAAACTTCACGCATTTCGGTCCATCGCTGGTGGTGTTGGTAAAACTACTCTTGCTGTCTATACGGCATACGCAGAGGCGGCCAAAGACAAGGCCACACTGGTTGTTCTTGTTTCCACAGACTTTCTTGGTGTGAGCTTGGCGCGACAGCTTCCATTGACCGCGCCACTCGTAACGGCGGTAAACAGACAGTTCTTGGCGGGCGAAGTTGGGCCTTACTCGACACAAAAAAGCACGCGAGCGCACTTCGAGCTACGCATGAAAAACTGGCACGCTGCCTCCAGTGGCCGTCAAAGTGTCGCAACGCTGAACGACTTCATGCTCTACAAGTTCCCCGCGGGGCACGACGACGTGCGCATTGGTGGCTTGTTGTGGATTCCTCCTAGCGCGCACAACCTGAGAATGATCGTGACGAGCGATTCACCGTTCGAACATGTTCCGATTCAGCCGCTGATCGACGACGATGCGCGCACTGCGTTTTTCGAAACGCGTTTAGAGCGTCTCGTTGTGGAGCTGATCGAGCACGCACGTGATGAAGATTACCACAGCTTGTGCGTGATCTTTGACACACCAAGCGGCGTCTCTCGTGTGTCGCAGGCAGTAGAAAATCTGGTTCTTCGGTTTTCTGCGACGCCTGCGCCTCGCGCCGTCATTCGTGGCGAGAAAGCGAATGAAACGTTTGCTGCGCTGTCCGAGCGAAATGGCAAGGTGTACATCGTCATAACGACATCACCGCCTCAAATCGCAGCTGTGCAACGGCACTACATACCAGACGCAGTCACCGCGCTTGTTATCAATGATGTCGGCAACCGTATGCTTGCTTCGGACCTGAGTGGACTTCCGCATCACGCGTTTTCGTACAACGACCTGCTCCGCGACTTGCTGGATGGCACGGGCACTCATGTTGCGGAGCTAGCGCGTTCTCTCGAACACATCATGGAAACATGAAACGCCGACACATTACTGGTCCAAAGAGCACCGGGTACTTACCTGCTGCGACTAAACATCAGCGTCACACACCAGCACTTCCTGGTTTGAAAACGACAGTCTCAGCACCAAGGGAACCGACAAAGCCGAAACCGCTGGTTCGCGAACGCGTTTGTGAAATCGTGCGGCATGCAGTGCAAACAAGAATCGGTGCCATTTACACAAAAATCCATGCAGCAGAAACCTATCCAGACCGTTGCTCCACAGACCTCGAACTCGAAGTCGATCTTCGCGCGTGGTACTTGGGTCATGGTCCGTTACCAGCGAACTCGCCGCAGTTGGAGCAACTCATCGGAGAGTGGTGGCTCGACGCGGACAGCATCGCTATTTTGTCAGCTTTTTACCAGGTGAATGCGAAGCAAGCCATCTTGCTACAAAGCCGCGTATTTCGTGACTTGTTCACGCAGTACAGCTCGAAACAAACTGTTGTTGCGCTGTCGTACCTCGGCGCAGTGGACCGATGGTGTTTAGGTATGGTGACGCGGCCACCGCGAAGCCTGTGGCGCACGACAGTCTCGTACTACGACGCGCCGGAGTTACGCAGTGCTCTCGAATTTATGGAGACATGCATTCGTGATTACTGTCGCGATGTTCTCTACTACGGTTCCATCATCGCGGTTTGGTTTAGTCGTCGTGTCGCTGACTATGTGTCAGTGCACGAGGTTCCGATGCCGAATCTCGCAGACGTTTTTCGTTCGCACTTTGAACGTTGCCCACCGGCGGAGTTCTGGTTGAAAGAGGAGTACACATGACCGACGCACAGTTGCTGCAGTTGCTCGAAGACCTCGTTACGACATTCAACGCTTTGACAGAGACTGTGTGCGTGCTGCGCTGCGAGCTAGAGGAACTTCTTCGCGAGCGCGATCTGTACCAAAGGATCGCAGAAAAAGCCATCGCGATCGAGTACGGGTTTCGCGACGGTAATTCTGAGAACGGTGAACTGACTGCAAGAGAACAAGCACGAGCCTTAATCTGGTTCGGCAAGAGGTCCGCATGAGCTTTCGCGAACGTACTGTGTTCGTGCTCTTCTGTGATGGTTGTTTCACTGAAATACACGACCCAGACAAACAACCGACCGTGCCTGCAGATTGGAGCGCACGATACTTCGACGTGTTCGAACCAGAGCACCACTTTTGTGCACCTTGCACGAGAGAAAGGCAGCCAGAGCTATTCACCCCGCAGGACGCTGTACAGCGTCTGGTGAACGCGCCCATCCCTACATTCCAACCGCCAGTAACACTTCGCACTCCAGCAGAGTTGCGCGCACACCGAGCAGCGCTTCAGCAACTCTTGCAGACAATCTGGGGTGCAGAAGAAGAGAACTACTAGGAGTTCCTGTAGGTCTAACTACTACAAAAAGTTAGAAAAAACGCAGTCTGAAAATCCTGACTTCAGAAAGAAATGAAGTCTGGACTTTGTGTGCAACAAAAAGGAGTTTTCAATGTCGAACGATTTTGAGCGCAAGTACGCAGAGCTGCGCGACGAGTTTCTGGAAGAGATCGCGAATCTTTCACCTGCAGACCTGTTCGCGTTTGCTTTGGCATTCGAGCGCGGCCTTACTGAGATGCAGAATGAAACGGCTGCGTGTGCGCTTCAGGCCAACTATTTGCGGGCTCACCTTCCGGCAGGTAACGACGCGCAGAAAAGCTTTGCCAAAGAGGAAAAAGTCGCTCTTGAGCGTATGCAGCACTTGGTGGCATTGAACAGCTTTCGACCAGTAATCCAACGCTACGAAGGCCTGATTGCCGAAGTGCTCAAACCTGCGGCACCGGTGGTTTCGATCGTTAAACCACCGGCATCGTGAGTTTGTGCTGTGGACTGGAGGGAGATTAACCGTGTTGTTGCGGAAGAACTTTCGCGCGGCATCGGTCATGGCGATAAAATCCGCGTCAACTGCCCTGTTTGCCTACTTCGAACAGGAAAACGTGACCGCAAGACTTCGCTGGTTGGTCACACATCCAGCGGTCGTTATCACTGTTTCAAATGCGGAGTCACTGGGCGCTTCGCAGAAGCACTACAGAATGCGCCGCGCGTTGAAGACATCAAGCTCTTCTCACAACCCGAGGGCTACGTCCCTCTCTGGACAATGGACGCAGCGCGCTCGCTGAGTTTGCAGCCTGCGCTGAACTATCTACGCAAACGAAATGTAGACCGCGCGCTTCTGGAGCAGTTGCAAATCGGCTGCTGCTTAACAGGGCGCTACGCGTTCTCTGTCATCATTCCGATTCTGCTTCCGCAGGGGGATCTTGGTCTGTGGGGCGGGTTTGTCGCGCGCACTTACGTTCCAAGCGACACTCCATACAAGTACCCACCAGAAATGTCTCGTGGTGGTGTGTTCTTCAACCACGAAGCAGTTCTCGAAAAAACAGACAAGACCCTCATTGTAACGGAAGGAGTCTTCGACGCTATCCCGTATCTGCCCGATAGCTGTGCAGTTTTAGGAAAACTCAGTTACAACCAGATAAATCTGCTCGCGTTGGCACAACGTCCTGTGTGCCTTGTTCTCGATGGCGATGCCTGGGAACAAGCGGCATCAGCTGCTTTATGGCTGCGCATGCAGCATCAAGAAGCCGGCTTCGTGAAGCTCCCACCACGCGTGGATCCTGACGAAGTGCCTGTGCGCGAACTCCAACAACTTGCTGACCAATCAATCCATCAACCAATCGAGCTGTAACATGACCACTGAAACGAACGACACCACCGCCCCCCAACAACTCCTCGAAAACGAACAAAACCACCAAGAAGAAGCGAGACGACGACGATTCTACGCGTTGACCTCAGACCTCACACCGGTGGAACGCCGTGATTTGATGGCGCAAGCGCTGAACAAGATCAGCGAACTCGAACTCGGGCCGCAGTGGTACTTGCGCCTTTCCGAAACGGACTGGCGCGAACTATTTCGAACCGCTGATGCGTACCTTGCGGACCGATCGTGCTTGAATGGAAAGGGTACGCGAGAAAACGCAAAAGACACCTACAACAAACTGCTCTCCACGTATCCAGAGGGTCACGCACACCAATACGCACAGCACCAGCTCTTTCGTGAGCAAGTTGTTGCCGCATACGAAAGACTGAAACGCGCAAATGCTGGGCTGAAGAGCAAAGAAACACTTGTGCGTGTCGTGCTCGATGTTGTGTGTGGCGGTAACTGGCGGCGTGCGTACAAAGCGCGCTTTCGCTGCATTCCTGGCTGGATGTTGACCGACGCAACTTCACGTCTTACGTGGCTTGTTAGCGGCGATGTATCTGACGTTCTTGGTTGGTGGCATGCTGCGCTTGCCACCAGCGACGACTACCGCGGATATGCGACCAACGCTGTACACGAAGACGTCGACGACACCGAAGTTGAAATCCCGGTGGAACTCGACTGGGCTTTGCTGGAGAAACACGCTAACGCACTCTCGCACAAAGTTATTGCGGCTCGCGTCGAGTACACAGTCAAGCCGCCGCGTGTGGAAACAGCAGGTCCACCTTCAGTGAGCGTCTACCTTGTGCTGGACGGCAACGTTGTTTTCAGTAGTGGTGCTGTTGCCGATCTGGATGTTGCACAAGTTGCTTTGTGTGAGCGCATGCGCACAGCTTTCGTCAAAAGCTTGGACCCGAACACCATCACTCAGCTGAAGACACTGAAGGCTCTTGGATTGGACTTCAGCATCTTGTAGAAAGGTAATCAACATGTCCGACATCTCGTTCCAGCGAACGCAGTCTTCACACTTCGGCGCGCACATTCTCGTTCAGCGCCCGTTGTTCGACAAACCGAAATACCAAGTCGTAACGGCCAGCATGGACGACGAGAAACTCATGCTCGTTGATATGAACGACGGCGTACCTGTGAGTATGCGTTACCGATACAACGAGCTTCGTGACGGTGTTCTTCTCGGTCCGCTCATGTCGCGTGAGTATTTCGAGCCGCTGAACCCGCAGAAGCCACGACAAGCAGTTGTGGATTTTCTAGCCACGTTTCCAGAAATGGCCCCGTGGTTGGAGCAGCTGCAACAAGACTTCGGTTTGACGCCTGTGGTGGAGGAAACGAAAATCACCGAGGAGTTTTTCGAAGGCATCAAACCCGATCCGCCAGGACAACCCGAGAAAGGGCACAAGTACGACGGTGGCAAAGAGGCGTGGCACTTGCTCCCGTGGGATGCAGTGAAGCAGGTTGTCAAAGTGCTGGACTACGGTGCAGTGAAGTACAAGCCTCACAACTGGCGAGTCGTTTCTGGCTGGCGCTGGCGTTACTTCAACGCAGCGATTCGTCACTTGTACGCATGGCTTCGCGGTGAGCGTCTGGACAGTGAGTCCAACCTCCCGCATCTCGCTCACGCTGCTTGTTGTGTGCTGTTTCTACTCTCACAAGAAATGACGGCTGCACCAGATGACGGACACGAAGACAGCGAACAACGAGTCGGCCCAGCCTAAATATGCGCCATCCCTCGTTGGGCTGACGTTTGGGATGCTCCTTGTCTACGACTACGACCCGCAGCGCGCTAAATACGGCCGCAGAATTCTGCGCTGTCGGTGTGCGTGTGGTCGTGAGCTAGCTCTTCGACGAGACAAGGTTGTTGACCCAGTTCACGGAAGAAGAAGCTGTGGGTGCACACCGCGAGACATCGCAGACCAAAAATCTGTGTACCCGCTTCCACTCTCCGACCGACAACCGGGTGGGCGCTTACTTCTACCGGAGCAACGACACACACCGGAGACGAACTATCTAGCGAGAGCGAAAAACTTCGCCCGCATGTTTTCGCCGAGAGGCGAAGAGAAAGACTGTCGCGTGACGTTATCGCGCGATCTCACGATGACAACACTCAACTACACACTGCACATTGTGTGTTTCGTTGATGACGCAACTGTGCAGTGCACAGATACAACCGTTCGAAGAGTGTTCGACCGCATGCTGAAGATTCTTCTGAAGAAAGGCAGAACACTGTGACTGTTACATCTCTCGACGGTGAAGAAACTATTCTGTGTGTTTTCACTGCACGCATCAGCGCACCATGCGAACACGATTTGCGCGTCGACTTAACGGTAGACGGTGACGACGTGTGCATTGTCAAACCTGACGCATTCCCGGTCGTTCGCGTAACGACACCGTTTTCAACGGTCATCAAAGGCTTGCTCGACGGCAACTACCCTGTTTTTGGACGCATCCACCATGTCGGAACGCTCACACTCGTTAGTGTGCGCCTTCCCTCTCTTTGAAAGGAACTACGATGAAACTGGTTCAAGCTAACTACGACGACTACACAAGCTCGAAAGACAGTGGCTCTCTGCACACTGTTTCCCTTCGGTACGAGGGCTCCGTCGAAGACGTGACGCGCTTGCTCAATGCTGCGCTCAGTGGTGCTCTGCTTCGCGGCCTTTCGTCTGACACAGCTGGTCACCACTTCAATGTTGAACAACGCTTTGCGGAAGGTTCTGACCCTAACCGCGTCAGTAACGCAGTCGCAAAACAATTCGAAACCGCGTCTGCACCAGCGGCGAAAGAAAGCACTCCTCCGGTCGAGACGCACGCTGCACCAGAAACACCAAAGCGCGGAAGAAAGAAGGCTGCTGAAACCGCCCCTGTGGCTCCGCCGCCACCCGCACCACCGGCAGCAACTCCTCCACCGAGCGAAGAAGACGACAAAGAAGAACCGGCTGCAGCAGCCCCTTCAGCAGAGAACGAAAACGACAAGATCATCGAGCAGCTGAAAGACTGTACGAAGCCGTCGAAGCTCATGCTGAAGTGCCGAGAACTCGGGTTCAAGTCACAACAAGCCAAGGACTTTGTGAAAACGCACTTGGACCGTCTGCATCCTGACATCCGTGGTCGCGCGGATTTGGATTCGGCACTTGCGCTTGCCGCTACGCTTGCATTCCCCGAAAAATCCTAGCGCTTTGGAGCAGCGGTGGTTCGACTCCCCGCAGCGCGCTATGAAAAAGTTACCCCTTTATCAAGTCCCGCCTGTCGGTCCTGTGACGACGCTAGAGCATGTACCGATAAACAGTTCGTGCAAAAAGTGCGAGTTACACAAGTCCGCACGTACCGTGTGCATGCGCCCCGAGCTAGTCACGCAGCAGACAGGCAAAGAACGCATCGCTGTGATTGGCGTTTCGCCAACAGCAGCAGACGACGATCGAACAGGCCGCCCGTTCACAAGCACTACAGGTCGCTGGGTTCGCGAGCAGTTGAAACGTATTCCTTCGGAAGCAGTGCTGCTAGACAACGCGATTCGTTGTCCAATGAAAGAGTCTGCGGACCTGGAAGCGGTGGTCGATAGCTGCCGCGCTTACCTAGCAACAGCGCTCGCCGAATTTCGACCGACGCGCATTCTTGCGCTTGGTTCTGGTGCCACGCGTTCGTTGCTAGGACGATACGCACCGCCAGACTCCGTCCGCAGGGGGTTCGGCTGGTATCTGCATCCAGACGACGTGGACGAGCCGGTGCGCACATTCGTTCCGGTGTTCTTGTTGGACAACCCTGTGTACGCACTTCAAAACCGGTTTTCCACAGAAGACTTGCGCAACGACATTCACTACGCGCTGACAACACCGTTACCGAGTGCGCGCTTCATGGAGCAGTTCGTCTATGAAGTGGAAACAGTGCAGGACATGCGCGCTTGTTACAAAGCATGCGAACACGCTGGAATGTTTTCGTACGACACGGAAACGTCAGGCCGCGCTTTCGACAAGCTCTTTCGCATTGAAGCCTTGACGGTTTGGCCGCACGGTCTGCAACACGGCTACAAGCTGTCGACCTCGCTCGATAATCCTGAAGTTGTTGCGCTAATGACGCAGCTACTCTCGAATGAGCGCATCAAAAAGGTTGGTCACAACATCAAGTACGACATGGTTGCAACGCTTGCTGACCCACGCATTGCAACGTTTCCCGCTGGTGTGTTTTCAGACACGCGGCTCACCAGAAAATTGCTCGAACCTGAAGTAGCAGCTGACTTGGCAACCGCCGCCGAACTTGTCGGGCATGGAGGGCACAAAGAAGAAGCGCGGCGAGAGCTGTCGGAGATTTGCCGAGACTTGAACGCGCTAGCCAACGAGCCTCTTCGGGCTCCCACACAGTCCGGGAGAGCACGCAAACCGCCAACGCTCAAACGCCTTCGCGTTCACAACGTTCGAGTTGAACATCTGGAAGCGCTGCGCAAAGAAACTGTTGTCGCAGAGCAGCTCGCTTACCACTACATGACACCAACCGTGCGCGACACCTACAACGGGCGCGACGCACAAACAACCATGGCTTTGCACGAAGAGCTTTACTCTCGACTGCAAGCCGAACCAGGTCGTTTACTTGTTCACGACAAGATCAGCATTCCTGCAACGAGAGCGCTAGCGCATATCGAGGCGTGGGGTTTTCTTGTCGATCAAGAAGCACTGTACGCGTTTGACAATTACCTGGCGTTGAAGCTCGACGAGACGGAAAGACACTTGAAGAGTGTTGCTGACATCAACTTCAACTCACCGAAACAACTTGGTGAGCTTTTGTTCGACAAACTCAAGCTCCCGCTTGTGAAAGAGCGGAGCACTGATGCGTCGGTACTCAAAGCTTTGGAGTCAAAACATCCAATTGTAGCGTCGTTGCTCCGACATCGAAAGCTAGCGAAGCTCCGCGGTACGTACGCGAAAGGAATGATTCCGCACATTCGAGACGACGGCCGAATTCACCCTACGTATCTGATTGACGGCGCAGTTACTGGGCGCATTTCATGTGCGGACCCGAATCTCCAAAACATCACGTCACCAGAACGCGACGAAAAAAACAGTGATGAACAGTTCGGGAAAATGTGCCGCGACATTTTCGTAGTGCCTGATGACTACGACCTGTTTGAAGGTGACATGGCACAACAGGAGTTGCGTGTTGCGGCGTTTCTCTCCGGTGATGAAACACTCATCTCCGAGTTTCTCGCGGTTCCTCCTGTCGATATTCACGCAAAAACCGCTTCGGTGGTTTACGGCGTGCCCATCGAGCAGGTCACAAAAGCGCAACGCACACGGTCAAAAACTGTTACGTTCGGCCTTCTCTACGGCAAAACAGACGAAGGTTTGGCAGAGCAGCTAGGAATCACGCTGGAAGAAGCGCGAGAGATTCGTAAAACAGTTCTCGGGCGCTTCAAACAACTCGCAGTGTACCTGCGCGCCATGGTCAGGCGCGCGCATTCTGAGGGTGGCGTGTATACGTGGTGGGACGGTAACGAACGCGCTCGTTGGCGGCCGTTGTATGATGTTGCTGCGAACGGACCAAAAGCACGATCGCAGATTTTCCACGCCGAAAACGCTGCTGTGAACACGCCCATTCAAGGAACAGCTGCCGACTTCGTGACCGCGAGCCTTTGGCCACTTGTGTCGTGGATTATCGAAACACGTGCACCCGCAAAAGTTGTTTGTACGGTGCACGATTCCATTCTCGTCGAGTGCCGAAAGGACTTCACACCGACACTTGCGCGAAAAATGCACCAAATTATGACCAGCCACAACTCGGGACGTGTTCCGCTCGTTCCAGATTTCAAATGTGGACCCCGCTGGGGGTCAATGAAACACTATGAACTCAAGTGAGGACGACAAAGAACTCGTAGAAGAGGTAGTGCGTTTGCGTCCGATACGCTGCCGTCTTGTAGACACAATCGCGGCGGTAAAAGTTATGCGCGCAGCTTCTTTAGAAGGAATCGACGCGCTTGGTATTCGCGCTGCGCACAGAGATGGAAGGTGGGTCGAGTGTGTTGTGTCGTTTTCTCCGCCGCACTATCTACCAGGAAAGTGTTGGAAAGACGTGCGGCTCGTTTCTTGGTACGGTACGTTAGCGCTCGCCGCTTACGGTCCTCGGAACGTCCCCTTTGGTCGCGACTCGTACTACACGGTTAACGACTTTGTAGCCCGACTCAAAGAGGTTTTGGAAGCTCCGTGTTTGGACTGCAAAGAAGACGCTTTGTGCCCGACTTGTGTGTTTTGCGAAGCCGCAGAGAAACGGCGCGCACAAAACCCAAGTCTTCGTTTGTCGGAGTGGCCCTTCAACGCCGCGTAAATTTCAGCGCCGTTGGCATGACAGGGAATGAGAGCGCGGTACATGGATAACGAGCAAGATGTTGGGTTGTTTGCTATAAACGAAACACGCATACAGCACGAGTTCATGCGCGTTGCTTCGGATCTTGCGCGTTGGAATCAGAAGCTAGCCGAAGCAACAGAAGCTGTTCAACTCGCCGAACACAAACTGGAGTACATAGAAGCACACATCTACCACCACATTCGAATCGCGGCACAGGCAGACGGAGAGAAGATTTCCGAGAACGCAATTCAAGCGAGAATAAAACTTGACGATCTGTACCGCGCACAACGAGACACTTTGATCAAAGCAAGCAAACGCTTGCTAGAAATCAAAGGGTCTGTTCAAGCCATTATCACGAAACGCGACATGCTGATTAGTCTTGGAGCGCACTTGCGCGAAGAGATGAAAGGCGACCCATCGATCCGAAGTGAAAAGATAGACTGGAGCACACGCAATGACTAAAGAAATGCAGTTGTACGGAAGCTTTGACATTGAAGCCGCAGAAGAAGAGGCAAAACAAAGCAAGCAGGGCAGTGGGAACATCATTCGCAAGCTGGAAGAAGGAATCCACAAGTTCCGCTTTCTTCCGCCGCGCGTTGGGGAAACTTCGCCGTTCCTGGTGACGTTCGAGCACTTCTTCAACGTTGCTCCGAACAAGTCTGTGAGCTTCAACTGTCCGCGCGAAATGGCGCGACAACAATGCCCTGTGTGCATGGAAGTTGCTCGCTACGAGGCTTCGGGCACGCCAGCTGACAAGGCACTCGCAGACGATCGAAGAGCGCGTCGCTATGTTTGGGCAGTTGTGTTGGACCGTTCCGACGCATCGATGGTGCCGAAGATGTTTCGCTTCGGCAAGACAATCCACGAAAAGCTGCTCGGCATTCGTACGAAGCACAAAATCAACTTTGTTGACCCGATGACGGGAATCGACATCGTGATCGAGCGCACCGGTAAAGGGAAAAACGACACCGAATACACGGTGATGATGGACCCGGACGGCAAGAGTCCTTTGGCTGAGTCGGAAGAACAAATGATCGACGTTTTGACCGCTGCCCCGAACATGCACGAGACTGTTGGACGCGTGCTCAGTTTGGAAGCGATCAACGCGAAACTGTTGGGCGAAGAATCGCAGATCGGTGTTCGCGACGCGAAAGCAAAGCAACTTCCGAGTGGCAAAACTGCGCGGGATTACACTACGCGCTAGACCTTCTGCTCCTCTCCTTCTATCTGTTTCTCCCGGACAGATAGTCGTGGCAGTGCTCTCGCGATAGAGGATTAGCGAAGCCGCGAGCGGTCCGTGTAGCTACGGTGACTGTAACCAAGGGTGATCGCGAACAGTGACAGCCGGGAAAGACCGGCGTTTCTATTTGAGCGCGTAGTTTTTATCTCTGGGAAGTACAGTGCACGAGAAAACCAGAGCGGCAAAACGCACCAGTAAACATGGTGAGATGCGAGTTCGAGGCTCGTCGCGTTCGTAGGAGACAGGCACTTAGCTTCAGAGCGTGGAGACAACTCCTCATAAAATGACGGTAACGCTCTGCGTGAACGACAACGAGAAAGTCGTGGCAGCTCGGAGAGACGAGCCTTTCTACAAAAAACCACGAGGTGTGCATGCGTTTTGTTGAACTCATCGCAGGCAACTGCATACCTGCGTTTGCGTATACGTACGCTGGAATCTCCTCAGAAATTCCAGCGTACCTGCAGCCAATCGTGCAGTTACCGAATGTGCGAAACCTTCAACGGTACATCGGGCGAGTCACAGAAGAGTTCGACGACTCATACGGCTGCGAGTTCTGGGAAATACCGAGCGGGGTTGCTCTGCTCGGTAGTCTGTCAAAAAACGACGCTGACACAATTCTCGAAACACCATTGCAGCTTCACGCGCAGATTGAGTTGTGGACGTGGGAAACGCCTGCAGGCAAAGAGCGCGTTTACGTACGCCACAGGAGACATGACCATGACGAAGAGAGAGCCATCATTCGTGTCAATCAAGGACGTGGAAATCGTCCGTGAAACATCACGAGCACTGTTGTGCCGAATCGAAGACAGAGAAATTTGGATACCTCGATCAATGGTTGGCGAGGATTCCGAGATTAACGCTACTGGTGAAAGAGGAGTGCTGTCCATTGCGGAGTGGCTAGCAGAAAAAGAAAATCTACTTGGGTAGGTCGGAGTGACTGCTGTGTGACGTTGGGTTTTTCCTCATTTTGCCCCAAGCGAAGCGCAGCACCGTGGTTCGACTCCACGGCTATCCATCAAAATGACAACAAAATCAAAACGAGAAAACATCTTCGTGTGCGCAGACGTGCACATCGGAAACCACAAACAGTTCGGCGTCGCACCGATTCATTGGAGGCACTACCCCGATTGGTCGGAGTTCAACAGTCGCGCAGCGATGACGTTAGAAGTGTTTCGTTCGTTTCTTCTTCTCGCTGCACAGAAAGGTCGTTATGCGTTTGTTTGTGGTGATCTCTTCGACAAGGATCAGCCGGGAACAGCGCTGCTCAAAGAAACAATTTTCACTGTTCGCGCTGTTCTTAACGACTTCACAGACCTCGAACTCGTACTTCTCAACGGAAACCACGATCAGACATCCAAGCGTCTCTCTGCAATCGACGCCGTGGGCTTTCTCTCTTCGTGTCATTGCGTTGTCGGTGCTTACACGCTGGCTAACATGCCGCACTTCGCGCCGCGCGTTTTGTGTGTTCCGTATCAAATCGACGGCGCACAAAGCACAATGAAAGTTATTTCCGAGTATGTAGAGAACTCAATCCGCGGTCAGGAAATTCAAGTGATTCTTCTGCATGCCGGTCTTTATGATGACAGCTTCTCTCCGTGGGAAAAATCTGCGAGTCACGCGTTGAGTGTTCCTGACTTAGCAATGATGCTCAGTGGGACCAATGTGCGCACGGTTGTCGCTGGTGACTGGCATCATGCGCGCACCTGGGATGTTGGTGGTGTGCGCTTCATTCAATGTGGCGCGCTGTGTCCTACTGGTTTCGACGACGATGGTGACACAATGGGCCGCGTTTACGAGTTCGACCCGTCGTGGAATCTTGTACAAGTGCACACGATAGCAGGTCCGCGTTTTCGTACTGTTTCGTACGAAGGAAGCGGGCAGATTGAAGCGCTTCTTCGCTCGTACACAGCAGAGCGCTCGGACGGAATGCATCGTTTCACACGCGTTCTTACTCGCCCGAACGAGTACGTCGAGGTGCAAAAACAAGTGCAACAACTACAAGCACAGCACTGCGTCGCAGTGGAAATTGACAAGCGCGCGGCTGAAAGCCGTCGTGAAGCCGTTCGTGCTGCTGTTACAGGGCGTAAGTCGCTCGCAGACGCTCTAGCTGCGCACGTTGCAGCTACAGAGTTTCCCCGACACGTTTCCTCGAATGATGTGCACGACCTGTGCAGAAAGTTCTTGAGGCTCTGATGTTCGTCGCAGCAAGTAACACATCGGCGACTCGGTTATACGTCATCACAGAGCACTCGTTAGAGACACTCGCCGAAAAGACCGCACTCCTCTTGGAGCACAAAGACCTGCTTGTTGGTAAGCAACGCGAGCGCTTACTGACTACGCGGGACATCACGCTTTGCACAACCGTCGCGGAAAAAATTGATGCGGCTCAAACCGTTACTACGCTCGAAGTTTGCTGCGTCGAGTTTTTGTACCAGCGTCTGAGCGACAAACTGAACAAGGAAATTCTAGATGCGCTGCTCTAAGCTCACGCTGTGCGGCTTCACAACGTTTTCCAAACCAACAACACTTCGGTTCCCAGAAACAGGCGTTGTGCTACTGACGGGGCCGAACGGGTGCGGGAAAAGCAGCATCGCGGATGCAGTTTCCGTAGCACTGTGGGGTTCGCCGGTTCGCCCAACGTCTGTTTGGAATACCGCGTGTGAGTACCAGTACGTTGAACTAGAAACGGACTACCTGTCGTTGCACGTTTCTCGAACAAAAGCACCAAAAGCTGCGCTCGCTTGGTCTGGCGATCATCAAGTCACACAACAGTACGACACTGTGACGAAAGCGCAGACTGCGTTGAACAGCGTCCTTCCAGTAACACAAGCAACCTGGAAAGCTGCGCACGTGTTTCGTTCTTTCGACGTCGGTTCGTTAAGCCGAGCCACGGATGAAGTGCGAAAGGTGCTACTCGAAGAACTTGGAGGGCTCAATGCGTTCTCTGATGCAAGCAAGGCAGCGAAAGCAGAGACGACAGCGCAGAAAAGTTTGGTGCAGAGCTTGAGTCTTGGATTGACGCGTGATGCTTCAGCGTTAGCAAGCCACACAGACTGGCTAAAGAACCAGGTTGAATCCACGCTTTTGATGCGAAAATCCTACGTCACCGAAGTTGAAAAGCTCACGGAAGCACTACGCGAACACGACGCGCAAGTCACAGCACTGGAAAAGGCGAAGCGAGACTTTTTGGCATCCTCTGAATCCGAAGACGCCCTTGTTCGTGCTGTCGCAGAAGCTCAAAACGACGTGGCAACGATTAAACGGGCGATCACGCAAGCGAAGCAAAACTACTGCTTTGCGTGTAACAGGCCTTTGAGCACAGCGACCAGTGAAGTGTCACTGCAGAAGCTGCAAGAGCAGTTACAGCACGCAGAGCGTGTTTACGGCGATGTGCAGCTTCGCATGCACAAACACCGACTCGCGTGTCAAAAACTAGACAATGAAATTGGGCAACGAATACTTCTGCGCAGCGAAGTTAACGCGCGACTATCAGCACTCAAGGCAGCTGGAACCGGCAACGAGGAAGAAAACCTTTTGTCGTGTGCTTCAACCGTTGCATCTTTCACCGCGACATTGACGCGCACATTTCTGTTGGTGCGCGCTGCTGAAAGGCGTTTAGCGCTCCTCGAAGAAGTTGAAAAGGTTCTCGGCTTTCAGGGCTTACGCAGCACAATGCTGCACGATTTGCTGAAGCTCTTAACCGACGAAGCAAACTACTGGCTATCACTGCTGTGTGACAACATCCAAGTGGAGTTCTCTCCGACAACCACAACATCATCCGGTGCGGTACGCGACAAGATCAGCATGGCTGTGTCTGGTGTTGGAAATGGTCTTGGATATTTCGCGTGTTCGGACGGTGAACAACGTCGCATTGACCTCGCAACAACGTTTGCGCTCAGTAGCTTGTCTCCAGTACAGGGAACCATGTTCATCGACGAGTGCTTCGACTCGCTCCACCATTCGGGTGTCGTGAGCGCTGTCGAAGCACTCGGGCGAATTGCAAAAACGCGCTGTGTTGTTCTAACGACGCACAGACAAGACATCGTTGAACTGATTAAACCTGTTGCTCACTACCGTTTTGTCGCCCCCGGAGTGCTCGGATGACACGATCAGAACTTGTTGCAGCAGGTATTCACGTTGCAAGAAAACTGTGTCTTGCTGACGAAACCACAACACTGTCGCAGGTCGCGCACGTGCTCAAACAGCAAGGCGTTGTGAAACCGCTTGCATGCGAAATCACAACTACGTGGTTGCTTGACGTGTACCTGCAAGGTCCGTTCGAGCGAGTTGGATACGATGGATTTTTCAAACTGAGGAAGAAACAATGACCGTCGGAGTAATACACCTAGCAGCCCGCAACCCAAACGACCCAACCTATACACCGCAAGCGATTCTTCGTCCGTTCGACCAGTCGCACAAAGTTGTTGAGTTTCTCACTGAGAAGCCCTGTCCGGTTATCACGCACCAAAACATTCTTCTCTACCAATCGAGCCCGATCACGCAAACCGCTCGACTCTCTGTGCGCCCTGTGTATTTGGACAACTCAACACCAATCGCCGAGCTACCTTGCCGATACTTCGCGAACTCGTCCGAGATGGTTGAGTCTCTTGTTGCCGGCGGGTTGATTCCAGAAAACTGGTACGAAGCCTTCGATGTTGGAACGCCATTCGACGATGTTCTTGCGTGCGCTGCGGATCCAAAAAGCCTTGAAACCGCTCTCCGGCTCGCTGGCGAACTGAGCAAACACATTCCGCATCCGATAAGAACCACGAACGTCGAAGTTTTTCACGTGCACAACGCAACACGATATGCACAGCGCGAGGGTTTGTACGACCACGTGAACTACAGCGAAGTGTTGCCGCCCGCTCACAGCCGGTCATTGTCGTACTGGCGCTGGTTGGATGGCTACATCGCAGACACATTTTCTGAAGACACGGATGCTTTCAAGCAGCAGGTCGGGCGAATCGCACGCATCGTTTGTTCCATTTGGGACACCGGGCATTTCGTTGCAGAGGTAGTTTCAAGTGGTGTGTTGAAAGCGCGAAAAGAGGGTAAAGCACTACACACCGTGCTTGCCGGAATTAACCGCTCGCGTGATACGCTCTGTTTGAAAGCTGGCTACCTGAGCCTCCCATGGAGTGATGATGCAGAAAAACTGGTTTCGATTGGGTGACGCACAAGTCGGCGTTATTCAACTCAGCGATCTTGTCCGCCGAAGAAATAACTACCGGCGAATGACACAAAGCACAATGGATGCTCTCGTCGAGAGCATTAAAGAGTTCGGCTTTCGTTCCTTGGTTGTGGTGCAGCGCTCTAAAGCTGACCCGACAAAGTACGAAATCGTTGACGGTCACCACAGAGTTGCCGCGCTAGAGAAACTCAACATCCAGGATGTTCCGGTTGCGTGCTTAGACAACAATTTGTCGAAAGCACAAGTCGACACAGCAATGATTTCGTTCAATCTCTCTGCAGAGATTGTCCCGGAAGAGTTCTTCACACTCGTTCGCGAGATTCAGCAAAGCACTGGGGAAGAAAAGCTCGCAGCTCTTACAGGTATTGACGAAGCTTTTCTCAAAAGCTTGAACGATGCCGTTAATGCTCCTCCACCGGAGCTGCCTGATGTAGAAGCGCCGCCGTCACCACAGCAGGCCAAACACGCTGCAGTGAAACTGCCGCTTTCGAACAATGGTAAACGACTCACAGCATTGCTGATAAAACAACCAGACGAAGTTCAGCGAGAGTTTGCTGAACTATTTGAAAAAGCGCTCGAAGAATACCTACTGAAGAAGGCAGACGAATGCTGACCGACAACCAGATTCGCGCATTGATGCGCAGAGAGAACAACCCGCTCGTTATTGAGCCAGAACCCGCGGACGACTGCATACAGTCTGTTTCTGTTGAACTGACTTTGGCAGACACGTTGCTACAAAAGATTGGAAACGCCGGTAATCGCCATGAAACGCTCGAAATTGGTCCTCGTGGGTTTCTCCTATGGCCGCTCCAGTTCATTCTCGCGTCAACGGTCGAGCGGGTGACTGTGCCAGATGACATCTGCATGCAGGTGCACGGAAAAAGCACACTTGGTCGTCGTGGGTTGTTCGTTCACGTCACCGCCGGTTTAGCTGAACCGCATTTCGGAGGGCAGGTCACGCTGGAATTGTTCAACTGTTCATCCGCCCCGATCCTGCTGGTCCCAGCAATGAAAATCTGCCAAGTCACTTTCACGCAACTCACAGGTAAAGTTGACCGTCTGTACGGACACCCAGAACTGCACTCGCACTACCAAGGTCAACGCGGTCCAACACCGCCTGCGGACGACACATGAAAACGAAACAAAACAAACCACCCAACGACGACAGTGTGTTGTGGAAAGAAACAATCACGCTGCCGCCGGCTGGAGCGAAAACGCGTAAGCGTCAACCGAAAGAGAAGGCGAAAGTTGTCAAAACACGTGTGAAGTCCCCCAGCGGTTTGCGCGAAAAAGGCAAACGCTACGAGCGCGCGGCCGCAGAAAAGCTCGAAGCTGTTTACCCGAACGCCAAGCGCGGAATTGGGCAAATGAGGGCGGCAAACGAAGTGCCGGATGTTGATGGGACGCCTTGGTGGGTAGAAGCGAAGCACTACACGAAGACACCCAACGTGCACAAAGCCTTCAAACAAGCACTCGCCGCTCTCAACGAGCATCGCGAGAAACACCCCGCCCACTTTCCTGCAGGCGTGCTGATTCTTTCGAAGCAGACTGACGCGCACGAGATCGCTTCGATGCCGCTGGAAACGTTCTTGACCATGCTCAGGCACATTCAAAAACTCGTCGTTATCGCGCGGTTGGCATATCTCGAAGAAATCTGCGGTCCTCTGGATGAAGAGCTGCTCAAGTGGGTTCCGTGAAGCTGGACTGGAAACACCAGAATTCGAACCGCTGTGCCTGTGAGTTTTGTGACGGTGTGACCGCCGACGGCAACGTACTCTGTACTTTCTGCGCTGAACACTGCCCCGCTACACCAGAACTCCACGGGCAAACCGAACCATTCGAGCGTTCTATGGCTGACGTGATCTTCGGCCTGATGCGCTACAAAGTTCACGATCTAAAAAATGAGCTTGAAGAGCTTGGCGTGGATTTGTCATTCTGGATGCCGCTACTTCTCGACCAGGAGCGTACTAGAAACAGCGTGCGTTCTATCCTCGCCGCTGTAGCTCTCGACGAGCAATTCCAGTCGCTAGCGAAGGACATACGTGATGAGCAACGAGAAAGTCAAACGGCAAAGGCTCGTTGAAAACATCGAAATCTACAAAGCAAACACACGAAAACGCGCTGCTTCCATCGCAAACACAGACAAAATTCTCAAAGAATTAGGCCCAGAAGTTCTAGCGTCGCGTCCAAAAACGCGGCAAGACTGTCTTCCTGGCGGATCAAACGCTCGGCGTCCTTGTCCATGGGTTAGTTGCGAGCATCACCCGCTTATCGACATCAACATCAAAAGCGGAAGTATCGAAAGCCCATACCCCGAACTCTTCTCGATTGAAGACGGCATTCCTGTCATTGATTGGGAAAAGGTGCAGTTTTCGTGCGTGTTAGACCTTGTGGATCAACACGCGCACGGCGTAGCGCTCGAAGAGGTTGCTGCGTCTCTACAAATGACACGCGAGAATGTTCGTTTGATCGAAAACGCGGGCCTTCGACAGCTGCGCCTGTTTTTTATCGACGATGTTCCTTTGAAAACCCGCGCGGACGGCGTGGAACTGAAGAAGAAGTTCTATGAACTTGGCAAAGAGTACGTGAAGGAACGCCGAAAACGCTCGGTTGTTGCGCATACCGAAGAAGGAACACTTTGTTCGAACTGCAACACGCGCGAAGCAATGATCCCGAAAAAGCGCGTTGCACCGGAGTTTGTTGGGTTATGTCGTGAATGTCGAACAGAGCTTGCGAAAGCATCAGTACAAAAGCGCCGAGAGGGTTTTTACGGCGACTGAACAACCAGCGCTTCTGGTTTCTTGCGGGGGTAGGAATCTGCAAGGCCGAGTGCGCCAGCTGTCAAAGGACCAACAACACCGTCCGGTGCCAGGTTGTTCGCTAGCTGGAACTGCGCGACAGCTCCCTGCCCCCAAAAACCTCGGCGGTGCAGTTCACACGCAGCGAGAAACGCAAAGCGACCGTGCGCATCTGCACGTGTCGGAACAGCCCACATTGCTGCTGTTGGATACATCGTCACGAGAGCGATCGTGTCGGCAGCGTCAACATGGTGCAACTGCACGTATGGTCGCCAATCCAAGTCCACATCATCGCCGGGTTGCCCATCTGGAACATCGGCTTTGATCCAACCGTCGCGAATTGCCTTTTGATACGAAGCGATGGAGCTACGCACTCTTGCCGCGAGTTTCCCTCTGTGCGGGTTGACTTCTTTTCCAAGACCGGCTGCGTACACTTGCCAGTAGCTCTCTGTAATTGGTGAGTCTCTTCCGAGCCACTCCAGCCATGGAAACGCGCTGTGAAAGCTCGGGTGGTCGTACGACGTAAACCATAGCGCCAAACGAGGAAACGCTCTGCGCACAGCTGCCAACATCACGCGGATGAACTTCTTCAGTCGCTTTGCTTCGTCCGATGTTGGCGGGCGTTTCCATCCACCCTCCGCGTTGAACTTGAGCGCGGCAGCCCCACAGTCTTCCGCGCGGCGCGCTAATTCGACGCACGTTTGAACCCCTCGTTCTTCGGACCACTCGCCTTTCGCAATTCGCTTTGCGATGCCGTCAACACCAACACCGACAATGGCAGGCAGCTCCGGCTCCGCGAGTGCAACACGAATTCTGTCGATTGTTGGCCGTGGTTCCCAACTGTGCAGTTGCACGGCTTTCGGTTTGGCCTGCAGAATGAGGTCTTTTCCAGCTGCCCACGCAGCACCAATTCCGTCAGAACTCCAAAGTGTCGGAACAGGTCCAAGCGCTATTGCGCGATTCATGCTCATCTGTTTTTACTCCCAGAAAGGACTGTACAGAAATGAAGAGGACAATCAATGTGTGCAATCAATGCAACACGCACTTAGCCAACCCGAAGGCCGGCTTCGTCATTAAAGGCGTGCTGCTGAACGCAGATGATTCGCAGATTCCTGGTGTTTGCGTTTCACCGAAAACCCCGACACCAAGAAAAGTCGAACACCAACGCGAACAGCGTGACTTTGCGTATTGTATTGCTTGTTTTTGTCAGCTGACTGGACTGACGATTCCACAGAAGAAGAGTTAGACGAGCACGCGACCGCGCAAGTCGCCTGCGTGTTCGTAGAACACGTCTCTGCAAATGCGCGCAGCAGTCACAGGCGGAATCGCGCCAACACGCATCGTTTCGTAGTGGGACTTCAACACGTCTTCCGCCATTGTCGGCCCAACATCAAGCAAGTTGTAGGCGGTTCGAATGCTCGAAAGTGGGCCTTCGATTGGGTCCGGTCTACCGCAAAACCACGCAACGCAGTATTGCGTAACCGCGTAAGCGTCGCCTTCCACTTTCGCAAGGTATTCTTCTCCGTCCTTTGTGTGCGCGAGACACCCGGCGAGGTAGAGGACCGAGTGCGACAACATTTTGGGCCAACGCCCGGCTTTTACACCGACGTGGTCTTGGAATCCGTGCTGCCATTCGTGCGCGTCAGTGCGTAGTGCAGCGCGGATTCCGAACGGAGTCTTCTGCCGCCACGCGCGAGGAGTTGCAACACGCTGTTTGATTGTAGTTGCAAAATCCTCTTGGAACCTGCGACCGTCTGGTGCAGCAAGCGGGATGTCCACGTTGAACATCTGCATGACTTGCTTAACGGTCGCTGCAACATCGAGTGCTTTTGAGATTTGCTGGCAAAGAAAGTCGTCTTCTTTGTCCACCCACTGCAACGGCAGCTCGTTGTCCAAACGTTCGCGCAAGCGCTGCGAGATCAAGAACATTCGATCCGTCAGCTCTTGTGACTCTTCCATTCTCAACAGCAACATTGAAAGCCTCCAGTTTACGGTGCGGTGCAGTAAGCGATTCCAGCGTCATTAAGAGCGCACACTGAAGTGCCTTGTGCTGAACACGGAGTGTCGCCCACAGGCGTCCAACGTCCGCTCGGCGAACACACGTATGGTTGATTGTTCGTGCACGTGTACGCTCGCGGAGTTCCGCAAGTTTCTCGCTCGTACACAGGGCATCCAGCGAGTGCTATCGCGAGAGCGAAAACACTACACCAAACGAAGAACAGAATCGCAGTGAGCGGTGCTGCTGGTGGTGTTGGTGGGCTGGACTGCCTCTTCACCACCTCGGTCTTTGCCTCGCCTTTGACGATTTGGTGATAGAACGCCTCGTAGGCACCGCGCAGCGCCGGAGAAAGCTCCACCACTATGCGGATCAAGCCAATCAACCGCGGCCACCGCTTTTCCCATTCATCGCGTCTATCTTTGGGGACAGATTGCCAAACAAAAACGAACGCCATCAACGCAGACACGATGTGTGTTTGGTGGCTCACCAAGAACTGCCAGACTTGTTGTAACTGCATGCCCCCATTATAGAGGCTTTTGCTTGCCTGTCTCGTCTGCGTTGGACGGTTTGCTTGCGTCTCGACGTAGTTCGTTGCGCAGCTGTCGCGAGCTTTGCTTGAGCTTCTGCAGTTCCTCGCGGGCTTTTCGCTGTGTTTCGAGAAACAGTTGAAGAGCATCTTGCGGCGTTGCTGGTGCTGACATGTCAGTTCTTCCTGCGAGAGCGAGAAAGCTCTTGTTTGAGTTCTGTCATCAGTTCTACAAGCGTTCGATGCGTTTCGGTACTCTCAGTGACGGTTTCTACTGCCGATTTCATCAGCGTTTGCGCGTCTGAAACCCTGTCTGCTTGCAACTTCTCCAATTTTTCAATCAATTCGCGACGTTCTTTGTTCCACTCACGAAACAAGTACGCGACAGTGCTCGCCAACACGCCGCACGCAGCAATGACAACACCAGCGATGCTAGTTGGTTCCGCCATGCCGGGAGTATAGACACAAAGCTTTACCAGTGCGAAGCACGCGCAATGGTTTTACCCCACTCAATCATCGCGGAAATGGGGCCGTGTTCGAACTTCAGAGCGTCGAAAGCGACTGCGTCTTCTGGACACAATATTCTGAGCTGGCTGCCTAACGTGCCCGCCATGACTTTGGCGATTTCAAAGTCATCCCTCACGCTTTTTGCAGCGATGATTTCCATTGTTCGAATGGCGACGTTCAGCCCTGCTTTTGCTCGATTGGAGGACGCTGGCAGTGTCCCGCCAGTGATTGTGTTGCACATCAAAACGTCGATGAATTTGTGCTTTTCTTCGAGTAGCTCAAACAAAGGCGCAATGTGTTTCACTCCGCCGTCGAGCCATGGTTGGTTATCGATGTACACAGGCGGAAACGCACACGGAAAACACGCGCTTGCCATGATCCACTGTGGAAATGCAGCGTTTTCCGGTGACACTACAACGTAGTCGCCGGTTCTAAAACTGACCGCGCCGACACTTAGCTCGACGCCGGAGCGTGAGTATTTGCTGAAGTCCCAGTGCGACGTAACAAGCTTTCGCAATGGTTCTGTGTCGTACATTCCTCCGGTTGTTAGAAACCGCGAAGGATCGCCAACATCCGAAATGTAAACAGCGCGAGAGTCAGGCAGCTGTTCTCTCCAGAGTTTTTCGAGTGCTTTTGCACCTGCAATTGCGCCTTCGATGGTCGCTGGAAACTGCGACAAAAACGCGCCGTTGATCGCTCCAACAGAAACGCCGGCGATTCGATTCCAAAAAAATCCGCGCTCTTCTGTCAAAACACGAAGCATTCCGACTTGCAGCGCCCCGAGTGCGCCGCCACCGGACAAACATAGAGCTGCCACCTTAGCCTCCGACGAGTTGAGTTTCTAGTTGAACGGGAAACACAAGAGCACCGTTGTTGTAAGCAACAAGTACAGTGTTTGCCCCGTAGTCTTCAACATCAAACTCACACGGCTTTGCTGGGTAGGTTCCTGACGGAAGCCCGATTTGCGGAAAGAGCAGGTACGTTCCGAGTAGTGGTACGTCGCCTGAAACGAACGAATACCGCAACACCACGAAAGTTTCGTCCGTTTCAACGATCGTTGCGGTCCATGTGTGGTCTGTTTGGTCTGGCTTCCGCACAAGAAAATACGCAGAGGCTGCCACACTCAAATCAACATCAGCGTTTCGACGACGCACAGTTACTTTCAATGACACTGGGCGAAGAGCGTCTTTGAAAACTACAGGTCGTTGGCAGCAGCTATCCATGAACCCCTACATCCTTGTGGTAGTCGGCATCACGAAAAACTCGCCGAGTTCTACGATGCACACACGCGAAGTGTCGCTGTGAATCAACCAAGCGTCCCAAACGTAGCGACCTGCTGGAAGACTCCCTACTTCCGTCGAAGTCAGCGCAAATGACAACACGTTCTTGGAAAACGTCGTTGTCTTCTGCAGTCCTTGCTTCGCACTTACGGTGATCTGCTCACTGCTTTTTTTGATCGTCAGAACGCCAGAGTCACCAATAGCGGGCGTGAAAGCTACGCCAGATGGGTATTGCACATGCAGAACGACCAAAAGCTCCTCATAACGAGGAACTCGAATAGCTGCAGAAGAGCGTTGCAGTCCAACGGAGCCATCTTCAATCACAGCTGGTAGGTGAATCTCCACAGCTCGTTCTCCGCAGCGTGTAAACGTTCAAGACACTATGCAGAAGTTACGACTTCCCAGGCAGCGGCAGCGCGGAAGTTGAGCTTGTTGGTTGTCGTGTTGTAGATCACCAGCCCCGTTGGCGGTGACGACAGTGCGTTGCGCTGTGC
>ERZ724522.54-NODE-54-length-59661-cov-5.798712_pt1 | contig 59661 bp, 72 predicted proteins | sample MGYA00376055_ERZ724522 | MGnify/ENA primary metagenome ERZ724522 (study PRJEB28724, sample SAMN07190884) | wastewater metagenome | isolation source: effluent of sewage treatment plant in Hong Hong | place: Hong Kong | collected 2016-03-17 ... | reverse complement strand
TCGTCACCGTGTAAAGAATGGCGAACAAGACGTTCGCAAAGCAATTGACTACGCGATGATGGTTCTTGAGAAAGACTATGGTGTTAAAGTTTCTTTGGTTGACGATAAAGTAACCAAGAAAAAGCGTTAAGCTTTTTATTGAAAACTAAAGCCGTGGACAATCCACGGCTTTTTCATCTGGAGATCAAACATGACCATTGTTACGAACAACACCAACATCCCGCTGGCTCTGGCTGTTTGGTTACTTGATGATGACTATGACTACATCAACGAACCAAACTACGTTTCAGCTACAACACTGATGAAACCAACTCGTCAGCTTATTCTGCCGAAACGTGTACCCAAAGAGATGCAAACATCAGATGTCTCTGATTTTGTTTCTTCGGCTATGGGTAAGACCTTTCATGCAGGTGTTGAACGTGCATGGCTCCGTGATCCAAAGAAAGCACTTCGCAGGATGGGTTACTCTGAATCCATCATTGAACGGATTCTTGTAAACCCAACACCAGAACAACTGGCAGCAGTCAAAGAACCGATTGCAATCTACGTTGAACAACGTGAGATTCGTGAATTCGAAGGATTCAAAATCGGTGGCAAATTTGACATGGTTGCGGACGGTATCGTTCACGATGTCAAATCAACCACAGCTTACACATGGCTGAAAGGAACCAGGGATGAAGACTATGCCATCCAAGGTTCAATCTATAAATGGTTGAATCCAACCAAGATCACTGAAGACTTCATTCGCATTGCCTTCATCTTCACTGATTGGCAAGCAGCACTCGCCAAACAGAACCCCAACTACCCACAACAACGTCTGATGTACAAAGACATTCCTTTGTGGACCACACCAGAAATCGAAGTGTGGATGCGTGGGAAGCTTTCTCAATTGGTTCGTTATGCCAATGCAGCAGACAAAGATATTCCAGAATGTACTGCTGAAGAGTTGTGGCAGAGTGAACCACAGTACAAGTATTACTCTGATCCCACCAAAACTGCTGGGCGAGCTACCAAAAACTTCGATGACTTTGTTGAAGCTCGTCAATTTATGGCAGACAAAGGTGGGAAAGGAATCATCATCACCGTACCAGGTGAACCCAAGCGTTGTGGTTACTGCAATGCAGCACCAATCTGTGAACAACGTAAACGCCTTTTTAACATCGCCTGAGAGTTGTACTCATGATCGACATGACAGGTGTAACCCACCACCCAGCTATTGAAGAAATCGTAGAGGTTCTGTGCAACAAAACACAGAACACTGATCGTGGTTTCTTCCGCACAGAGGTTGCTTACTTCCTTGGGAAGATCGCAGCCAACATGCGAGCAACCGTTGTCACCAAAGATCGTGGAGAAATCCCGGTCAACATCTACGCACTTGCCTTGGCTACTTCTGGTTTCGGCAAAGGCCATTCCGTGAACATCATGGAAACGGACTTCATGAAGGGATTCAAGAAGCGTTTCCTTGAAGAAACCTTCCCAATCCTCGCAGAGAAGAATCTCTGGGCGATTGCCAACGACAGGGCACTTCGTAATGGCACAGACCAACAAGAAGAGTTTGACGCTGCTACTGCTGAGTTTCGGCGTGCGGGTGCTTTTGCTTTCACTTTCGATTCAGGTACTACTCCAGCCGTCAAACAGCTTCGCAACAAACTTCTCCTTGCTAACTGTGGCTCCATTAACCTTCAGATTGACGAGATTGGTTCCAACCTGATTGGTTCCACAGAAGTATTGACGTTGTTCCTTGAGTTGTATGACCAAGGCATCGTCAAACAGAAACTCACCAAGAATACGAATGACAACCAGCGTGGTGAGGAGATTGATGGCAAGACTCCAACCAACGCATTGTTGTTCGGTACACCAGCCAAGTTACTTGATGGTGGGCAAACTGAAGAGCAGTTTTATTCTTTTCTTGATACTGGTTATGCCCGTCGTTGTCTGTTTGGTTTCGGTCAACACGACCGTAAAGCATTCCATTCAATGACAGCAACGGAAATCTATACCAGGCTCATTCAACCAACCAACAGCAACACAGTAACCAAGTGGGCAGATCGGTTTCACGATCTTGCAGATCCAGCTCTGTTTGGCTGGAAAGCCTATGTGGAAGATGCTGTTGGTGTTCGTCTGCTTGAGTACAAGATTGCTTGTGAACAACAAGCAGACGAATTGGCCCTACATGAGGAAATTCGCAAAGCAGAACTCAGCCACCGTTACTTCAAAGCATTGAAGCTGGCTGGAGCCTTTGCATTCATTGACCAGAGTACAGAGGTCCGTTTGGATCATCTGATGTCAGCCATCCTTCTTGTAGAAGAAAGTGGTGCTGCTTTCCAGACGATTCTCAATCGTGAGAAGTCGTATGTGAAACTGGCACGTTACATTGCTGACATCGGTACTGAAGTCACTCATGCAGATTTGCATGAAGCACTTCCGTTCTACAAGAGTAGCAATGCTGCTCGAAATGAACAGATCACTCTGGCAACAGCATGGGGTTACAAAAAACACATCATCATCAAGAAATCTTTTGTTGATGGTATCGAGTTCTTCAAGGGTGAAAAGCTCAAAGAAACGAATCTCGATGAATTACGGGTGGCATACAGTGATCACTGGGCTTACAACTACACCTGTGAAAAAGCTCCGTTTGATCAACTGCATATCCTAACTCAAGCACAAGGAATGCATTGGGCCAACCACCATTTCAAGAATGGTCACCGAGCTGAAGAGAACGTCATTGCTGGATTCAATATGATCGTTCTTGATGTCGATGATGGTATCTATCTCGACGTAGCTCAGGAGTTGATGAAGGATTACAAATTCCTGACCTACACAACAAAACGTCACACGGAAGAAAAGAACCGATTCCGTATGATTCTGCCAATCAACTACGTTCTCGAATTGGATTCCGACGATTACAAGGAATTCATGAACAACGTTATGGGATGGCTCCCATTCAAAACAGACGAGAGTGCGAACCAACGGGCAAAGAAATGGGAGTCTTTTGATGGCGGTGTGTTCCACTACAATCATGAAGGTGAGATCCTCGATGCTCTCGCTTTCATTCCAAAGACGAGTAAGAACGAAGCCTACAAGCAGCAATACCAGAAAGTGGAATCTCTAGATAATCTTGAGCGTTGGTTCGCTCAACGTATTGCTACAGGTAACCGCAACAATCAAATGCTGAAGTACGCTTTAGCATTGGTTGATACAGGTATGAGCTTGGTTGACGTAGGCAAACAAGTCCGTGCTTTCAACGAAAAACTCAACAACCCTCTGCCACAATCAGAGATTGATGGGACCATCATGAAGACTGTTGCAAAACAGTACGCATAAGAGGATCAAACATGTCAGAGGTAAATGACCAACTTGTCTTGATTGTAGGCTACTCTGCTGTAGGCAAGTCAGCCTCCTTGCGGAATATCCGAAATCAGGACAAGTGGATGTATCTGAATACAGAATCGGGTAAGCGATTGCCCTTCCAGAACAAGTTTCAGAGCTATCGAATCACTGATCCGTATCAGGTTCATGAAGCTTTCGATCATGGAACCAACAACCCAGATGTTCATGGCATCATTGTTGACTCTCTAACATTCCTCATGGATATGTTTGAGTCTCAGTATGTCCTGACAGCAAGTAACACCATGAAAGCCTGGAGTGACTATGGTCAATTCTTCAAAGAGCTGATGCAGACAAAAGTCACGGCTTTCGAGAAACCAGTCATCTTCACTGCACATGTGCGAGATGACTTGGATGAAAAAGCGATGGAGATGAAGACCTCTGTGCCGATCAAAGGGGCTTTGAAGAACAACGGGATTGAGGCATACTTCTCGACCGTTGTCGCTGCAAAGAAGATCACCATCAAAGACTTGGAAAAAATCACCAACAACTTGTTGGCGATCACTGAGGAAGAGAGGGAAGTGGGATACAAGCATGTATTCCAAACTCGTATCACCAAGAACACCACTGGTGAACGAATTCGCTCTCCGATGGGAATGTTTACCAAGGAACAGACCTACATCGACAACGATGCTCAATTGCTTTTGGATCATCTCACCAAGTTCTACAAATAAACAGAGAGAGAAAACACCATGACACTGTTCAAAGGTCTTTCGGAACAAGGTCTGGAACAAGCCCAGGATCGCTTGGGTGGTTTCCAACCACTGAACACAAACATTTACCCTGCAACAATCCGTGCAGCTTATGCCGGAAAATCTTCGGGTGGTGCAGTATCTGTCACCATTCTGGCCGATGCTGGTGGTCGTGAGTATCGTGAAACGATCTACGTCACCAACAAGAACGGCGAGAACTTCTTCTACAATCCGCAGGACAAGTCGAAGAAAGTACCGCTGCCAGGCTTCACTATCATCAATGACATCTGTCTGATTGCTGCTGAAAAGCCGCTGTCCCAGATGGACACTGAAGAAAAAGTCATCAATGTGTATGACCCAGAGCAGAAGAAGGAAATGCCGAAGCCGGTTCAAATGCTGACCGACCTGATTGGCAAAACCGTTGCACTGGGTATTGTTCGCCAACTGGAGAACAAAACCGAAAAGAACAACGAAGGTGTTTATGTACCTGTTGCAGACACCCGTGAAAACAACTTCACCGAGAAAGTGTTCCACCCGGAACTGAAACTCACGGTTGTCGAAGCCACCAATGGCAAAGAGAAACCGGAGTTCTGGGATTCCTGGCTTGAGCGTAACAAGGATCAAATCCGTGACAAGCGCACCATCAAGGACGGTCAAGCCGGTGCCAAAGGTGCTCCGAAAGCTGCACCACAAGCTTCCAGTGCTGCACCTGCTGGTCGTCCGAGCCTCTTCGGTGGCAAGAAGTAATGAAAATCCCTGTCTTGGGATTGGACCCCAGCCTAAGAAACTGGGGTCTTGCCGAAGGAATGTTGGATCTGGAATCTGGTTACCTCAGTGACCTGAATTTGACTATCGTGGAAACAGAAGTCGATGACAGAAAACAAGTACGCCAGAACTCCAAGGACTTGATTGCTGCTGAACAACTTGCAGCAGCAATCTTCCCAATTGCAAGGAAAGCCAAGCTGGTCTTTGTAGAGGTTCCTGTTGGTTCCCAATCCGCAGCCGCCATGAAGTCCTATGGCGTCTGTGTTGGGATTCTTGGAACCATGAAAGCACAAGGCATTCAGCTCATTGAAGTGAGCCCGATGGAAGTGAAGGAGAACTTCACGGGCAAGAAACATGCCACAAAGGAGCAGATGATTCAGAAAGCTCTTGAGTGGTATCCAGAAGCCAACTTCCCTCGTGAGAGGGGGAAGGCCACTGGTAAGGTGATTGCAAAGGCAGAACATGTGGCTGATGCAATTGCCGCCATCCATGCAGGGGTGAGAACCCCTGTATTCAGCAACCTCATCCAACTACTTTCGAAGGTGTAGAGATGAAAATTACCCTGCAACAAAACGAAGTCGAACTGGCAATCCGTGAACACATCAGCAAGACCTTGGATCTGCCGGAAGGCACCAAGATCGAGTTCGATGATGAAGACGGTATCACCGCTGTCATCGACCTGAACCCCAATGCCGAGGCCAAGGAAACCACCGGGGGCAAAGCTCGCCGTCCCTATACCCGCCGTCAGCGGGCTGAAGGTGGTGACGAGCAGAAGCCCCAAGGTGAGGAACCGGCTGCTCCAGCAGCCCAGCAGGAACCGGCCCAGGAGCCTGCTCAGGCAACGCAACAAGCCGGACTGTCCTTGGTTCAGGACAAAGAGCCAGAAGGCCAGCAGGAGCCAGCCGATGAGCCTGCTGGTGGTGTCCCGCCTGCCGATGGTGAGCGCAAGAGCATCTTCGGTGGTCTGAAGCGTCCAGTGAACGGCTAACCACGAGGTTAGTTGGGGGAAGCCCCTACCAGCATAAGTTGGTAGGGGCTTTTCTTTTGGTCAGTCCACCAGATTGACCCAAGGGTTCAGGTTGATGGCATGCAGTGCCATGCCCGGCCCAATGGAGTACGACAGGTTCCCTGACATCAACACCGAGAAGATGTTGTCTTCCAAGGCTGTGCCCAGGCTGTCAGGCACCGGCAAGCTCATCGACAACAGAGCATGCAGCGGATTGTTCCGTAACACGCTGAGAGCCACCTTCGCAGTACGCAACTTGAAGTTGTAGAACCAGAGAAGACCAATGTTTTCCAAGGTGGCACGACTGCGACCAGGCAGACGGTCGTAGTTGACGAACTCCTCAGTAACCTGAGCCAGAGCTTCAGCATCGGTTTTGCCTTTATTCTGAGTCAGGTGATCGAACAAGATCGCCTTGGCAACGAAATCACCGTACTGCACCGACTTCTGCAAACCACGGAAGAGAGCTGTGTCACGAGACACATAGCCGTAGCGTGCAGCGGTCTGTAATGGGGCAGGCAACTTGCTTACCTGCTTCTCAACCCATTCAGCCAAACGCCCATCCGTGATTTCCAGATCCTCAGAAGTCATACCTACGTCAGCAATCGAAGTGAACTCACCAGCCTTCAGCAAAGGCCAGATCGAAAGCCGCTGATGGCTTTCATCAATAGCTTGCAATTGAGCTTCGATGTTACGACGACGAATTGGATTAGTTTCACCACGAAGATCAACTTCCAATTGGGTCTTCCGCACCAGACTCTTTGTATAGGTGTGGATCTCAGACATCTTTTCCAGGGAGCCCTTTCCTACCATATGGAAAGGAACCCCACGGCTGACCAAGTGCAGCATGTTCGACATGATGTTGACCATCGGAATGACCACCGACTTCACAACAATGGTCTGACGAGCTTCAACCATGAAAGTCTGAACTCGACGTTCTGTGTTCACAACAGCGGTATAGGCTTTCTTACCACCAAAGGCAATCATTGTTGTCCGTACTGCATCTTGAGTAGTAGCACCCCACTCTGTATTACCAGTGAAGAAATCACCCACAGAAGCGTTGCGATAACCAACTACATCCACAAACAGATCCTTGCGAACCATAATTGCTTCATCACCAAAGGTAGAAGCAAGTTGGGAAAGGACTGTAGGAGAGAACAGCTTAATGGCATCCTTTTCAACAGCCGTCAGCTTTGGATTATTGATCGAAAGCTCAATGTAGTTCTTACGTTCAGCAGTCTTCTTATCTTCATCCCACATCTTCTTGAGATTGACAGCCAGCTCCTCATTCACTTGCTTGGACAGTTCCTCTTCAATCTGACGACCACGCCAAATACCAAGCATCTTTGCAAGGTTCTCAGATGGGGCCAGGTGAGCCATGTAAGCAGGATCAATGGAACGTTCAAAAGCAATGATGGCACCAGTCTCATCACGAACAGGCATCATGTTGGCAGCTTGATTACCACCAAACTGCATACGCTTCCGCAGACGCTCAACATTCCTTGGACCAGTTACACGACCAGCAGTTTTGAAAGTTGCAAACCCTTGGTGGGTATCAACACCAAATGCTGTGTGACGAATGTTCTGTGCAATGCCTTGAGACACAGCCGGACGTTGGTTGGCATTGGAGAAGTAGTAACCACGACGAGACATATTCACATCGTTCACCGGAGCTACATAATCCCCAACCCGTGTATAACCACGGAACTCCAATTCAGCACGGTTGTTGTCATCAGCAACAATCAGATCACCATCATTCGTTGGTTCAGAAATGATGTGCCCTTTGAAGTAATTGAAGCGAGTAGCGTCATTCAACTTCGCCATCTCATCCTTACGTTGGTTGATGAGGTAGTTGATAGTGAACTTCACACCAGACACTTCATCACGAACCAAGGAAGCCATTGTGTCCTTGGTGTCTTGTGGCAGGGACCGAATTGCATAAAGCGAAGTCAGCTTATCCACTTGAGCAATCAACTCAGGTGTTACGTTCCCATAAGAAGGAACTTCATCAAACAGGTTTGCTACTGCTTCAGCATTGCGAAGCAGGTTGTTCCCTGGAATACCTGTGTTCATGTAGTTCGCAAGTTGTTCCATCTTGCGTTGCATGATCGGCCACGAACCACGAGGAGCAGTTTGTTGAATCTGCTCTTCCAAAGTAGCAATCATGTCATCACGAAGGTTCCGATCCGTGAAGAGGAATACAAGGCTTTCAGTATCAAGGTTCGAACCAAGAAGAGCAGCGAAGTCTGTCTTAGCCAGAGCCTTGAACATTGCTGCATATTCTTCCTTGGACAGAGCCTTGGAAAACTTGTTGGCAATGTTCACAGGGATCTTTTCACGATACTCCTGACGTACTGCTTGGACCAAAGCACGGACAGGTTTGATCATGTCGTAAACATTGGCGTTCTTCACAGTACGACCAAGCATGTCAACGACTACACGACTACGCACGTTGAAGTCATTGAACAGTTTGATAATACCTTCAGCCTGCTTGTCTGCTTCACGACCAGAAGCAATACCAGCAGTCAGACCAAGAGCCACACCAGCAAACTTCTTCGCACGGTTGTTGGAAGCACGCAGACGATCAGAGATCTCAGCAGCTTGTTCAGCCAAGTCATCTTTCTTGGAAACAATCTTGTCTTCCCACTTATTGAGTTTGCTACTCAGACCAGCAGAAGCTGCATCAATCTTCGACTTGTCTGCATAGGTCAGATAAGTCAGACGATCCATTAACAGATCAAGAGCATTGCTCACATTGGAAGCGTGCTTCTCACGGCTCAACAATGTTGCAAGCTTGTCCATTGCTTCATTGCCGAAGTTCTCAGCATAAGCATCAAGAGTCTTGTCATCATTCTTGACACGTTTCGGTACAGACAACGTGGACAGGTGTTGACGGAAAGTTTCATTGACCATTGCCAAGCCAACGAAAGTTGCCAGCATAGCTGTACGACCATCAGCATCCTTCATCGCATCTTTGTTGGTAAGGAGCTGATAACGAGGAGTACCTTGGTATGCACGAGCACCTGGGTCAGTGATGTCAGCATCAGCTAGATCTTCTGGAGTAAGCGTGCTGATCACATGCTCGTAAAGATCGTTCATGCGAGACAGTACACTGGAATCCAAAGAACCAAGTGTAGTCATTGCTGCAACTAGGGTTTGGAAAAGATTCTTTTCCTGTGCAGTCATCGTGAACACTTGTGCTACTTGCTGAGTATGTCTTTCAGCAAAGAAATGTTCTTGCGAATTCGTTGTAACAGCCTTTGGGTTGTTTCGAACAATATTGGCAGCATTACGTTCAATATTGACATTAAGCATCTCTTCCAGACTCTGAAGACGAACTTCCGAGTTTGTATCAGTAGAATGGAACAAAGACGCTTCATAGGACAAGTCCTCCAGGTTCGGGTTTTCAGGAACCAGAACAAGAGTGTTGAACAGCAGGTTGTTGGTCAGAGTCGATTTTTCCTTGAGGCCAAGCATCTGCATGATGTTCTTCAACACATCATCTGCAAAACGCTTCAGCTTCTTGGCTACAGAGTCCTTGAGCTTCTTCGAGTTCTGGGTAGAGATGTCCTTGTTAGCCAGAGCCCAAGCCATGAATTCGTTCAGTTGAGCAGCTTTGCTGTCCGAACGAGCATTGATCTGGGCAATCGCTGTCTGTACAGCAAGGTGCTTTTCTTGGTTCGAAGAAACCAATGGTGGGTTTGCAAGGAACTCCTCCATCAGCACTTCAATGTTCTGGATAGCTTGACGAGCCTGTGCAGAGACACGACTTGGATCAAGGTAGTAAGCAACCAAGGTTTCAAACGTGGCAGCGTGAATGAACTCATGCACCATCGTTTCGTTGCTTGGATCTACAAGGAAGATGAACTTCTTGCCACCATCAAACTCAATCTGACCTTTGGTTTTGCCATTGTCATTGATTGGTGTGAAACCTTGTTCACGACGGTACTCATTGATCTCATCAATGCTGCCAGTTACTACAACAACATCATTCAATTTACCGGCAGCAAGAATTGCTCGATACATGGTTCGCTGAATGCCAACCAAGTTCATCTTGTCTGCCAGTTGTTTGATGGAATCTAAACCAAGCACACGAGCACCAGAAGAAGAAGCAACACCTAGGTCTGCAAGGTCTTTTTGACGCTTGGCTTTCTCATCATTGGCAGCAAGCTGACGAATACGAGTATTCAAAGCTTTTGCAATAGCTTCTGGTGTTTGATTCGGCAGAGAAGGTTGGCCGTTATGTGCTGGTGTAGCAGCAGCAGCCATGTGGTCAACACTGTAACCAACTTCCTGCATTGCTTGGTGACGATAATCAACACTTGTCGCAGAGTCATTGATGTTCTGCAATTCGTACTTCATCGCATTGATGATGTCATCAACCAAATTGATTTCACCGTTGGCTGTGTAACGCTGGTTCTGTCCATCTGTGGAGTAAGTTTCCAGGAAAGAAACTTGGAACTCATAACCAAGGCTTTCCCACAAGGTACGAACCAAGGAATCCAAAGCAGGAGCTACTGTAGCTCGATTGGTTTCTCCATTGAGCTTCTTGGTTTTCGTATTTACTTCGTTGGCATTTGCAACCAGAGCATCAAGCTCGGATTGCAGGTAGGCACGAATCTCAGCTTCATTGTTCAGGAAGTCACTGAACATGTTGGTGATGTCTTTCAACGGATTCTGCTTGTGAGACTCTAAAACAGTCTGGTTAATCTTCTCGCTGTATTCCTTGATCTTGTCCAACGGCATTTCAATGCCATCGAAAACGTAGAGAGCATTCTCAAGCTTTGCCTGAAGAATGGTGTTCATGATCATGAAAGCATCGCCATAGCTAATGACGGTGCTTGGGATACCACCAACACCTACGTTCGCAGGAATGAACATGTCAGGTGGAGTTTCGAACTTGTCTTCGAAGCTCTTACTGTAAGCAATGTTCAATTCATCAAACACCTTCTCTTTGAGAAGCATCAGTGTCTGACTACCACTACGAACCAAAGGAGCAAGATGATCGAGACTCTTCTCAATAGCCTTGATCTGTTCACGGGAAATGAACTGGCTCAAGTTACGGGCTTCACGCAAAGGTTCAACAGCAGCTTTCAGCTTCGAACCAAACATTGCTGAGTAGATCGAAGATTGGATCTGGGTAACTTTCTTGATCTGCTCGACAGCAGTTACAGCAGAGCCAAGGGTCTGCTTGATGCCAGAGTCCATTGGAGTAACAAGACCGTGCAGCAAATTGCTACGCAGGTTTGCATACTCTTGTGGAGCCACAGTGAAATTCACCAAGTTGTCTTCTTCAGGAGTACGAGCAACAGGTTGGGTAGCCTTAACCATGTGCTCTTTACGCTTGAACTGAGAAGGTTGCTCAAACACAATTTTTTGATTGAAGAGAGCATTCAAAGAAGCTTCCAGCTTCTTGTACTTCTCTACAGCATTTGGGTCATTCGGATAGAAGACCTTAGCAAGATTTTCAATCCCACCACCAAGACGAGTTGCTTCCGAATACTTGGCATACAGCTCTTCCAGAATCATGTCTGCCAATTTTCCGGCAATACCATTCTGGGACGAACCATACATCGTGATCGTCAGAGGGTTTTTCAGAAGCTTCCGATCAAACTCAATGGTCTGGTTACCTTTGTCATCAACCTTGATTGCCATTCCAGGCAACAGAGCAAGGCTGACACGCATCAGATGGTTCATCTGAGGAACAAGATCAGCCGAGTTCTTATGCTCACCAAAGAACTGACGAAGGTTCCGAAGAGCTTTCTGAGCTTGTGCAGCACTCTCCTTGTACAAGTCAACTTGAGTCAACTCATGCATGGCCTTCTTTTCAGAACCAATAGAGATACCACCACGTTGGAGATTCACAATCTCTTCCGGGGTGACAGCACCAACACTCAACAGAGCAAGACCGTTGATAGGTCCATTGGTCACACCATCAGCTTCCAGAGACAAGGAGGTACGGAAAGCATTCTTATTTTCTGCTTGCTTGGAACGAACATATTCAACATAAGCTTGGAAAGCAGCAGGGGTAAGAGGAATTGCTTCCTTCTTTTTATCAGTCTTCTTGGCAAAAGCTTCAACCATTTCCTTAACAGGAAATGGTGATTTTTGGTCATTTAACCAAATTGCTACTGAACCCTCTAAAGAAGACATTTCACCCAATATAGTAAGAATTTCTTCATAAACAATTTCTGGGTTTTTCTTATGAATCTTGATGTCCAAAGCTTGAGCAATAGCTAAAAGGAAAGCTCCTTGATGATCGGTGTTATCCAAATCAAGGGTTGACCAAGTGGCTTTCGACAAGATACGCATCAGCTTGTTGGATTGTGGGTTGTGCTTGCCTTGCATGTGAATACGACCTGTCTTCACAACATTCGCTGCATAACGGATCTCTACCTCTTCAGGCTTCACGCCAAGAACTTCAGCACGAGCCTTGATTTGGTTATGCATATCCACGAATGCTTCGTAGGCAGCACTTACAGTCTTGTTCTGACCAAGCAAACCTTTCAGATGATTTTTGTTCATCCACTTCAGGCTCTTTGGATCAGAGTAGCCACTACCAAACAAAGCAGTGACAGCATCCTGACCCAAGGAAAGAACTGCATTCACCATTGGCATATCCAAGGTGAACACGGTTTCTTGGTGAGCCTCGATAGCCTTCAGTTGATCAGGTGTGTTCTCCACGTTGGAGCTGTTGTGGCGCATCTTCGCTACAGCAGGCTTATCACCAGCAAGGTAAACCACCTCTTCTGGTTCACGAAGAGCAACAGTCTCAATGGCATTCGGGTACTTGGACAGGTTTTCAAACCTGGAAACCACATACCGATTCACAAGTTTAATTTGTTTAATAACAGGATCACTATTACCTGTTTTTTCAATTTCTTCTTTAGTTTTTGGAACTGGACCAACAATCCGTACTGTCTTCAAGTTGATAAATGGACTTGGATTTTCGTCAGTACCGAGCATTGCCGTAATCACTTCAGCAGCAACTGCTTCAGCAATACCATCAACAAAACCCATTGGGGCATCTTTCTTACCTTTGATGTCCCAGAACTGCATGATCTTTTTGGCTACTGCAAACTTGATTTGGCTTTCACCAAAACCTTGTCCAAGTTCTGTAGCCTGATGTTGAACCAGCTCATAATCAACACCAGCAATCTTGGCAATGTCATCCTCATCAACAATAGGTTCACGACCAGATGCCGAGATCATCCACTGATAAGCAGCAAGGATGGCTGCTTCCAATAATTCTTGGTTGTAGCGAAATTTGCCATCAACTTCTTCAACAATGTTCAAGGCTTTGCCGTTAGGCAAGTTGGCTGAACGATGTTCTGGCTCAGTAAGCCATTCAGCCATAGGTTTACCTTTCCATTCCTTTTTCAAGAAAGTTTCCAGGCTGTAATTCAAGTTCCGCATGATATGCGGAGTGCTTCCTTGAAGCAGTTTCTTGTAGGCAGCCGCAACATCACTTGGGAAAGCCATCTTCGGTGCTTTCCCAAGAACCGCTTGCAATGTGTCAAACGAGGTCAGAGCTTCAATCATGAAACTCATTGGAGTCTTGCCTTCTGGTAACGAAGGCAGACGAGACAACGATTGACCAGCCTTGTTCTCACGATTGACGAACATCGTGGAAAACCTGTCCGTCACTAAGTTGATGATCCGAGATACCAAGGACGGGGTTTCCTCTTCAGCAACCGCTTCTTCAGCAACTTCAGGAGTTGCTTCAGGTTGTGCAGGAGCAGCCGGAGTTGCTACCACAGGTGTTGGTGCAGGTGGTGTTTGTACAACTGGGGGCGTAACGGTTTGTTCTGCTTTTATACGAGCTTCTTCTGCTGCATCTGCTGCTGCTTGTTCTTCAAGCAATTTAGCTGCTTCAGCAGTACGCTTACCCTCTTCCTCATATAAAACTTGAAAAGTGGCTTCTTCTACAGCAGTTCGGTTTGTCTTTGTAAGATCGTCCAATTTTGTATTGAGATCTTCATCAGACAACTTAGCAGCTTCTTCTGCTGTAATGACAGATTGTGCTTTACCTACTGGTTCAGCAGTAGGAGCAACTAATGTTCGTTCAGCAGTTTCTTTTGCAACTGCATCCAACAGATTTTTCCTCTTTGGATCAGTCTTGAAAGACTGAATCAAAGCAGACATTTCAGACAGCTTTTCAACACTACCACCTACAGCTTTTCCTGTTGGGGTGTGAATCAAGCGATAAGGCTTCGCATCTGTCTCATCAAGGCGAACGACAATACCCAGAGCATCCAACTCAGGGTCACCAAAATAGACAGCACGGCCTTTGATGGTTACTTCTTCACCACCAACAATACCATTCAAGATTGTCTTGAATTCCTTGTAACGAGAAGCAAAACCAACCTTCATTTCATTTTCTGTGAAGGCAGGTTTTACTTTTTCCTTGCTAGGCGTGCTTCCTTGTTTCTGGCTTCCTGCTCCAGAATCTGTTTGTTCCGACGTTCCGACACTTCCGCTATCTCCTCGTCCGTCTTGCCCAGCAGGTGTTCCCTGCCGTGCCGCTTTAGCCGCGATTCTGTTGACATTGCGAATCTCCTTTTTGAATTTAGCCTTTTGAACGTCAAGCTCATTGTCAGCAACTTCTTCGTTCATATTGGCATTTGCTACCTCATCACCCGGAACCTTATCCTGGCTGAGAGCTACAACACCGCTGTAAATGTCGATACCAAAGTTGGCAATCCGTTCTTTCTTGTGACGGATCTGGTCCATACCTTCAGCCTTCGCAAAGGCTTTGACCCGTTGACGAGCAACAGCCATTGCTTCACGAACAGCATCAGGTTGGGCATTCGACAGAATGACTCCAAGCTCATCCCCACCTGTACGCATGAAGATGGGTTCAGTTACACCCGGAATCTTGGTCAGCTCTTCACGAATGATGTCAGCAATCTCTCGATAAGCTTCATTCGCACGATTCTGGTTGTTGCTGTAGAAATCGTTGATACCACCAAGGTTCGCCAAGTCAATCGAGACATAGACTGTCTCGATGTTTTCACGAGCTACTTGACGAATAGCAGCAATGATCGAACGAGTCTTGAGACTCAAAGTATTCTTTTTCTTGGATTGTTGAGCACTGACATAACCAGTGGTCGAATCAATCGGAGCGAACTCATCTTCAAGCTCACTTTCAATCTGAATGTCAGTCAAACGCCGTGGATCAGATGGGTCCAAGCTTGCTTGCTTTGCCTTCATCTGTTTGCGTTTATCTTGACGAACAATGTCATCCGGGGTTACCGGAGACTTCTTCTTGACAGGTGTTGTGCTTGCTTCTGGTGTCGTAACAGGGGTTGTCTCCTGTGTTGAACCAGAGGAAGCAGTAAAACTTGGTTTGGTCCGAACACCAGATTTGAACTTCTTGGCAACCTCTTCTGGTTTGCCTTGCAGATCTTGGTGCAGAGCAACATCACCAATTTCCTTGAACCCCAAGGAAGGGAATGCTTTCGCCAAGCCGTTGAAGATACCTGCAAGAGCTTCAGACTCGGCTGTAATGGATTGAGCCAAGTCCACAGAGTTTTCACTGTTTGGAGCCAGAGAGATTCCAGGCAGATTCACAGTAGGTGCATCTGTCGGTAAGAACTCGAATGTCCCATTCTTACGAGGCATCAAGGCTTCATAGGGAATCTTGTTCCCATTCATGATGCCTTTCTGACCAAACTGCTCATAGTGACGGTTGAAAGCATCAACCTTGTTCTGCATGTGCTGAACAAACATCGACAATTCAGACATAAGATACTTGGCTTGTTCAGTGTCATTTGCCATGTAAGCACGGTAGATCTGCTTGGCAAATTCAACACCAGACTTCTTCCCATTCTCTTGATCGTCCAATTGACGATCACGGGTGAAGATCTGACCAGTAACCACATCACGATGGCGTTTGTTGCCATTCTGCTCAACCTTGGCTTGGAAAGCCTTGGCAGATTCAAGAATGGCTGCACTAGTTTGCAGAGCTGCTTGTTGAGCAGGCGTAAGCGTGATGGTCCCATCATCAGCCATCTTCAGGGTTGCACGAATTGCCCCCAAGTTACCCTTGTCTGGTGCAATGTTGGCACCAGCCACCAGACTTTGAATCTGAGCTTGTCCTTGAGGTGTGTTGGCTTGTTCTGCCGTAGGAGCAGTCATGCTCTCAGACATGGAGCCCATCAACTTCTCAACATCCTGGAAGGTCCGTTTCACCAACGGATCTTCACGCAAATTAGCAACAAGAGACAATGCTCGGTTGTACTTTTCGAAAGCAGGTTCTGTTGTTGGAACGTCTTTCAGGGCTTCTTGGTTCTGAGCATGTACAGCATCAAACCGGCTCAGGATGTCAGAAAGCAACCCACCAATAATCAAGCGTTGTTGTGGGTCTTTTGTTTCATTCAGTTTGTTTACAAGGCTATGGATAGCAACAATACTGTTTCCACTGTCTTGAACAGTTTGTTGAATATCTTCTGGATATTGATTCAAAGAGAGGGAGTCTGTATCTAAAGCCTCTAATGCTTGATACAGATCATTTATAGCTACTTTGGCGTTGTCAGCAACTTCAGGGGTTGTTGCGACAGTATCAATCGCTTGATTGATCTCTGTAACGTCTGCCGCTGCTTCAGACAGTACCGTGTTTGTGGTTGCTTGTGTTTGTTCAGCAACCTTAGCTTCTTCCGCTGTAACTTTGTCGAGGGCGTACTTTCCAATAGCACCACCAACAGCAAGAGTACCTTTCATGGCACCTTTCACAGCAGCACCAGTGCCTTTAGCAACAAGAGCTGGACTCTGAACTACACCAGCAGCACCAAGGCCATACAAGGCACCTGTTGCAGCTTGTTCACCTGCACCTTTACCAATATCCCTATTTGGGTCAACAGAGCCCTTGATTGCAATATCTTGGGTTACAGAGCCTGTCGTACCTTGAATAGCTTCCTCAAGAGGTTCAGCAAGAGCAATGTTGGTTAATGCTTGTGTTGCAGAACTTGCTTTGAAAGGTGCTTCAGCGTAACGAGTGAGTAAACCAGCAGCCGCTGCCGCAGGGAATTGAAGTGCAGCAGCTTTTTGACCAGTCTCGCTTGCAAGTTGAAGTTGAGCTTTATAAAGAGCTTCTTCATGAAGCATGCCTTGAGCTTCATACTCAGCAACTTTCTGACGATACTCTTCCGAAGTCTGAAGCAATTGCTCAGGCTTCATTGACATGATTTCGTTGGTGGTCTGTGAATAAGTACCACCAGCTTCCATTGTTCCAATAGCAGCAGGAAGAGCAGCAGCTTGAAGCAGGTTTACAGCCCTTGCTCCAGCAGGGGTAGCTACACCAGCAGCTTCACTAATTGCACCTGCAACTTTTGCAGCTTGTACAGACTCTTTCCCAACAAGAGCTGTACCACCAGCTTTTATACCTTTGGCAAGTGGGCCTGCTACAAGAAGAGAACCAACACCTTCAGCAGTACCTTGAGCAAGGACTGTCGGATCATCAGCATTGAGGATGGTATCCCCGAAGTCAGATAAGAAACGCTCAACCTTGGCTGAAGTTTCAGACTGACCAGAAGCAATGTTTTGCTCATACTCAAGTTGATTATCTCGTTGGCTCAAAGCATTTTTAGCTCGGTTAGCTTCACGAGCTGCATTCAAAGCACCAGATTGGCTTTCTTCAAGAGCCTTACGATATTCAGCAGTTTGGTTTGCCATTGCAGCACCAAACTCATCATTTGCAAGACCAACACCAAAAGAACCGATGTCAGCAATAGAACCAGCAAAACCACCAGCAACACCTGTTGTTAAATCATAGGTGGTACTTCCTGCATCACGAGTACCAACCTGATCATTGAAGAAACGACTTACAGCTTCTCCAAGGTTTTGGCTCATCTGAGCTGCCAATTGATCACCATACTTTTCAGCTAATTGAAGCTGATTAAGGGTACGGAGATCACGTTCAACTTCCCCCATCGAACCAGCACCAAGCTGATTCCCTACGCCAGCCGCAATACTGTAATAGTCTTGCGGTGTCATTAAATTTGCCTGCTTGATCGCAGAAACCCCAGCAACTGCGTTTCGTTTTTGATCAAGGTTAGGCAGACGTTCAATGGGGGTAAGACCAGTCTGTTTACCGAAGTAATCAATTTGGTCGAAAGAAGTATCAGCCATGTTGGTGTGCTCAAGAGATGGGGCTTGCAAGGAGTATAGATACCTTACCTTCAAATAGGAAGAAGCCCAACTAGGTTGGGCTTCTTCCTACTCTTAACCTCGTTTAGAGGCTTGGTACTTTTCTAGCGCAGCTCGGTAAGCTTCTTGTTCCAACCTGTATTGTGATCGTTGAGCAGCGGTTGCACTCAAACCTGGATCTTTAGGCTTTCCTGGAGGTTGCAATCCAACAGGTATTGTTGTGGGTGCAGGCTTACCAGTATTTGAACCAGGAGAAGCAGGTTTCGGTTCCTCTTTGGTATTTTGGAAACTTGGAAGAAAACCAGGTGTGCCACCAACCTGTTTCAACAGATTTTTGGTTTGCTTATTGTATTCCTCGTAGGCTGCTTTTTTGATGTTCAAATCAGCACGATCTACTGGTTTGCCTTCATCCTTCAATTTCAAAAGCAACTCATACTCTTGCTTGGCTTTTGCCAAATTTTGAGCATTAACTGCTAATTGAGTTTGTGTTTGTTTCAGAGTCTGTAAACGCTGTGCTTCTTGAAATGTTGCTCCAGTTGCGTGTTTACCTACTTCAGCTAAAAAACGATCTTCATTGATTGAAGTGGTTTCCCCAGTTTCTGTATCTGGCAGATACCACGAAGTTTCTTCTTGTGAGTTAAGAAGATACTTCATAGCCATAGCTGGAGTAATAGTAACCCCCGCTTTATCTTTGGCTAAAGCAATCGCATTGTTCAATGCATCATAAACTTCGCCACGATTTGGGTCGTCTTGAGAAATATCAATTTGTTTGTTGTTGATCGCATCAGTAACAACTTGATTGGTATCCCGAGAGTCAGAAAGATCTTGGAAATAACTTGCAGCACCAGGATTTTGTGACAAGACTTCGTTCATTCGAACATTGATCAATTGGTTCGCCGTTTGAGAACGGAAAACCGGATCTTGTCCTTGACCATGCTCCAAACCAGAAATAATTGGAGCAGCTTGATCCCAAGGCATTTTTGCAAGAGCAGTGACTTCTTCCTCACTGATGAGATTCCTGTCTTTCAAAGAAGCCCAACGTCCTTGAAGAGCTTTTGGATCTCCTTTTGTGCTGTTGAAAACAGCTTCACCAAGTCTGTATTGAGCTTGGTAATCATCAAGAGGGACGTTTTGCCAATTGTTACCAAAGACTTTTGGAGCAAAGTCTAGGATAGTGTCCCTGTTAATTTGGAAGGAACCAAAGGCGGTACTTTCCAAACTCCCGTCTGTCTTACGACGAAACATTCCAGCATTCTTTTCGTCAGAGTAAGCACCAAGGGTGGTAATACCATCTGCAAGCTTTTGACCGCCATACATTACTGTTGCATTCAATGCTGGATCGTATGTGCCTGCGGTTGGCGGAACAATATCACCAGCAGCAGCAGCCAATGTACTTGTGATTCCTGCACGACGACGAAGTTCTGCTTTATCTCGCTCAGGGATGTTTTGTTGATTGATGAAGTCAGACTTGGCAGTACCAGTAAGCAACTCTCCAACTTGTGCCGACAAGTTATCAAGGTTGATACCACGAAGACGGTTTTCTTCTCCGATTCGATACTCAGCACGGCTTTTCATTGAATTGAAAGCATTGGTATCAAAACCGAAAGCAGTTTTCAAAACTTCATTTTGAGCTGTGGCATCAAGATTCCTGTACTCAGGAAGACTCATGAGTTTTTCAATCTTTTGAATATCTCCACCAAAAGCAGCAGCGTTCAAATCTGCTACATAAGGTTTGAAAGCATCCATTGCTTTTTGACGTTCAATACCTCGGGTGTAGCTATTAACACCCTCCACAGATTTAAGACGAGTATCTACTGCACCCGGAAGACGCTCTAAGAGAGCAGCAGACATGTTGGCTGAGTCTGGGCCAACAATAGAACCATCAGCAATACCTTGCTGAAGAGCTACAGGATCTGTGATTGCATTCAGACGACCAATAATGGCTCGATTGGCTGCATCCTGGTTCAAGTTTTTGATGTCTTGAAGACCACCTTGGGCACCAGCTACAGCTTTGTTCAAAAGAACATTAGAAAGCTCAATGCCCCTTAAAGCTTCCGCAGCAGAAGGGGCATCAACATTTTTCCAAGTAATCTGTGGCATAAATCACCTATTAGCGAGTAGCACGATTGGCGTCAAGCCATGCTTGTTTCTGTGCATCATCCCAACCTAAATTTACAGCTCGATGATCAGCTCTGTTTTCTAAAGCTGTGTTGTACGAACGAATCGAGTTATTCAAGTTGATATTGCCAAATTCTTTTTGCATAGCTAAAGATTGTTTTGCAATCTTGTTTGCTTCAAGTCCTTGCCAGAGATTTGTTAATGCACCTAATCCCTGAAAACCAAGGGACCAGGTTGGGATGTTGTTACCCCATTGAAACTGAGCTGCTTGTGGTGAACCAGGAATAGAAGGCATTGGTCCTGTGCCACCGACTGTAGTCGGTGTACCACCATAACCACGAAGGCTTTCATTTAAAGCATTCATATCAATATTTGCATAATCAATTGCACCATTCCCAAGCATAGGAATTTGATACATAGGTTGTGCGTTTGGGTCTACCCAAGGTTTTGCGATGCCAGTCATAAAAATATCCTCACAGTTTAGGTAGGTCGAGGTTTGTGGTTATTTCAGGGAACTTCTCAATCAAAGTCAAGCTAAGATTGTAAAGATCATCCCCAGTCATTGTGGTACGTTCTAAGAACATATTCAGACTTTCAGGTCTATCCAGAATAGCCTTGGTTATCTGTTCTGGGGTTAAAACACCATTTGCTCCCCCAAGAATATCTTGGGTCATTTTCTCAATTTCATTGAGCTTAGTCTTCAATTCATCCTGGAACTCAAGAAGCTGTTGAGAAAGTTCTTCGGCTCCCAGCATCAAATGCTTTGAGTATGTGTTGATTGCTGATGTAGTCATGAAAACTAAATTTTCAGGACGCATCAAACTAGAAAATAAACCTTCACTGCTTATGCCGCCTGTAGCAACAGCTACCATTACTGTTGTTATGAATTCAGCAATTAAACCAACATCTTTACCAAACCACTTTGTTGCATAATGACCAACAGTCGATATAACAATCAAAGCTGCAATGTAGTTCAAAATAGTTCCTGCAATAATGGCAGGTACTCCAGTTAAACCAATATAAGCACCAACCTCTGCTGCTGGACCTAATAATCCACCAGCAGGTGGAAAAACAATTGTCACAATGACAATAGCTACAATCAAAATGAATTTGAACCAAGTGGTTTGATACCACTTTACTTTTTGAACGTGGTAGCAATTGATAACTAAATAGGTATTACAAGTGCAAAGTTGTGTTCCAGCAATCATCCCTGTTTCTTTAACAATCTGACGATGCATTGGGATAATAAGACCAGACTCTTCATAGTCATCATCTCCGAAAGGAACTTCTAAAGCATCATCAGAAGTAAGACGAACAGCTCGACCACCATAAATCATGTTGGTATGCAACAAACCACGAACAACTAAACGTTCCCAAGTGGTTTCATTGATCTGGTGATTGATATGAAACTTACAGAGTTTCAATAAATTGTTGCTATACCCACCTTCTGAACCAATACTGGCTTCATAAAAAGTTTCAGCAGTTTCTTTGGTAATCCACCAATCTCGCGCTGGATGATTTGGTTCATCCAAGTAACCAGAACCAGTTTCATAACTGATAAAGTTCCACTCAAGCTGCATGTTGTAATTCATGCTGGTTTCAGTAGAACTTAAATTAAGAACGTTCTTTGGCATTGGCGGGTATGCCATACGTTCTGGGGGAGTAGGCGGTGTTCCACTACCAGTCCAACTAGCAATATAAGCTTCCCAAGCATCCCAATTATCATTGGCAGCATCATGTGTTGCTTTCCAAGCATCATAATGAGTAGAGGTCATTCCACCCATTAAGCTCTCAAAAAACTTATAGATGTACTTCACACCTGCTTTTTCAACAGTATTGAGTGCTACGCCATAAAGAAGGTACACATAATCCATATCGCCTAAAGAGGCGTTTGGAATAGTTTCACCTTCTTCATTTTGGGTCGTAATCAACTGTTCACGAATATCGTCGTACTTCAGTTTTGAAGAACGACGTACTGCTTTTTTAGCAACAGCGTATAAATCTGGGTATGTGTCTTTCACATCCAGGTTATTCAATCGAAATGGAATAAAAGGATAAAACCCAGTCATTCCGTCTGGAATATGAAACATGTCATCAAGAGTGCTATTACCTGTGTTCTCTCGGTAAATGAAAACCTGCACAGGTTTCCAAGTAACATAGGTGTGTTCTTGAATACCAATTTCATAGCTGTATTCGTAGGTAATAACTTCAGTTGTCACCGTTGTAGTGGTGGTTTTAATTACACCACCACCAATGTCTTCATTCACAACACTTACATCAACATCTTCTGTTACAGTTGCTGTGATGTGCGTGTACAAACGCATACGATTTGCAACCATACCGTTTGCATCTGAAGAAACAGTTACCCATTTTTCATAGGTCTTATGCACTTCATCCCAATCTTCACTACTTGAAGTTGAAGAGCTAGAACTACTTGGTGGGGTAGCATCCGAGTATGTAATGTCAATGTCTGTTGTAACAGTCAATGTTTCTGTATGCGTTGTCGTATCTGTATCAATTAACGTGTAACCAGTTATAGGGAAATCAGCTTCTTCATCAACAATGACAGTGGCACTGATATCTTCTGAACCAGTAGAAGCGGGCAATACTTCACGATAGCTGACATACAGATAACGAGAGTCTTTTTGAAAATCTGCTGGAGTAAAATCAAAAGTGCTTTCATCTTCGAATGTGACATAGATTTTGTTATCTCCTTCATCCATATCTACATCGTAATCTGTACCAACAAACTCAGGATGATTAGCACATACCCATTGGTCAGCCCAAAACCAAAATTGGGCCATACCAACACTGGCTCCTTGTACTTCAATCACACCACCAACCTCTGTTGGTGTAATTTCATCAGCAATCGCATCAGTGTCTATGTTATCTCCTGCTGTAAGAGTACCGACAATCTCACCAACGTAATCTGTGTAATCAGAGTTATCGAGCCAATTAGCAAAAGAAGTCATTCGACTTCTTGGACCATTCAAATAAGAGTTTCTGAATGCCTCAGCAATAGGAGTTTGAGACAACACTCCGGTAAGGAGTGTCGTCTTCAAATAGTCCTGACGAGGGACTGTTGGGGTCGGTACGCCAGCTAGATTCCATGCAGAGCTGGCAACCGAAATAATTCTCCTACCCATTATTAACTTCCAAGAGCGTTATCTGCACGGATAGCGGTGTAAACTTCGTTGATTTCATCCCGAGATATATTCGTTGCTGGACCACCAGTGAAATCTTCCACAGCACCTACAGTTAAGTAAGCATCAGAAAGCATTTTTGCTGCATTCAATTTAGATGCTTTTGCATAACTAACTTTTTGTTGGTCATACAGCTCTTTCTGTTTACCAAGTACACCAGTCACAGGATCAGTATTACTACGAGTATCCAATGTCTGAGCACGAGCTGCTTCTTTCTGCTCATTAACCAACTGAGTTTGAGCAGGTAATTGAGTTGTCAATTGATAATCCAGAACAGCATTCTGTTTATCAATTCCAGTAATCTGCGCTGTCAATTGATCTTCTTGCAACGGCAACATTGTGTTGAGTTGGAATGTGGCAATCGAGTTCTGTGTGGTCTGTCCGGCTACCTGACCAGACAACAGATCTTCCTGTAATGGAAGGATGTTATCCACATTGAATTTCAATTGACCATACTGAGCATCTTCAGTAGCCAATTTCAGTTTGGTCAGACCATATTGAGCCTTGTTGTTTTTGGCTTCCATCAAGACAGCAGCGTATTGCACCTTGGCTGTCTCCAAGGCAACACGAGCAGTGATGGCTTGTGCTTGTGCTGTCGCTGCTTGCCAGAAACCTTGGTCACGAGAGATGAGAAATTGCACAGCATTCGCCATTGCACTCTCAGCCAGAGCAGTGAAAGCCTTGGTGTACTCAGCACCAGTGATTCGGCCTTCTTTGTATTCCTGAGCCAGTTGAGCACGGAAACCACCCATGATCACATCAAAGGTGCCTTCGCCATCTGTCCTCTGTTGGGTCAACTCAGCATTCGTGAGTTTGACCACCGGCTGGTACATCGCAGCCGTGTTGTCACCAGGAATCTGGTAGATGTTGTCACTGAAATCCACTGTCGGGAGGGTGAAGTCTTCCCCAGACAGCAGAGCAGGAAGCAGATCATTCGCAATAATTTCGCCGCCGAAGGACATAGCACACCTCAATCATGTTCTTGAAAAAACAAAGGCCCATCAGTTTGCACTGTGGGCCTTCATCTTACACCGGGTTGGCTTAGCCGACAGAGCCCGCCGCTGCTTGAGCCACTGCAAGGTCATGCAGTTCCTCTTTCGTCAGCGGAGGGAGCACTGTGATGGAAAACTCCTGTGCCCAGTTCTGCTCAACGATCTGCTCACCTTTGGGACCACGCCGGGTACGGATGTTCAGGAACTTCCGCTTCTTCAGCATCTTGTAGATGATGTTCGGGACATGATAACCCTTCTCGGTGATTTCACCATACGGCACGAACTTTCGAACCGTACCGATCATGTCGTTACCGACCGTGATGATTTCACCTTGCAGATCTTTCTTCTTCGGATCCAGATTCACGATATGGATTCGAATCAGCTTCATCGCTTCACGACGAATCGCTTCACGAGCAGACTTGGCTTTTTTCGCCCCTGGTTCCTTCATCAAAGGAACGGGGGTTTCTGGAGTGTTGTCTTTCACACCTTCTTGGGCTTTGCGAATACGTTCACGCAAAGTATCCAAGCCGATATTGTTGGAAATGGTCAGGCCCATGAGCCGAGCACGTTGCATCAGTACCGCACGTTCCTCGCGCTCTGCCTGTTCAGCAGTGTCTTGAGTTTCGTCACGTTCCTGATCGCCACTTGGGGTTTGATCGGTATCCGTCATTGTTGTGTACCTTGAGGTTTAGGAACCAAGGGGGAGTTGCCTCCCCCTTGGGTTGGAACATTGACCCGATTAGATCGGGGCAACGGTCTTCGCTACGGCGATGCGCTCTGGACGCTTGATCAGGATACCGTAGTACCACTTGATCGAGCTGAAGCCCGTTTCGCCATACGGATCGTTGCGATCCGCAGTCTCTTTGCCCGGCATCTTGGTCATGACCGAGAACTTCACCGTCTTGCCATCGGTCTGGAAACCGATGGTCGAGAAGGAGTCGTCACCGATCACGAGAACCGGGTAAACGTCGTAGTGGTCGGTACCACCAACGTCGGTTGCACGGTAGCCAGGGTTGGTACCAACAGCGGCACCAGCACCGGCCCAGTGCAGCATTTCCGGCACTTGCACGAAACGGAAAGCGTCGATGGCACCGATTTCGCCATTCAACACAGTGCCGGCATCAGCGTAGTGCTGAACCTCTACGAACGCCTTGTTGTTGAACGTGTCCACCATCGTCTTCAGCAGCGGAACCAGTTCCGAACCGACATAGGCAATCCGGCTGGCCGGAATCGTCATGGTGTCGATCAGACGGGAGCCAGTGATGACCTTGGTCTGCTTCGGAGTACGGTTGTCCGTCAGCATCTGGTCCAGACGCATCAGGTTGGCGTAGGTCAGAATCGACGCCGGAACATCCGGGTTCGGACCAGTGTCGATTTCGGCAGTCACCTCGTCGTCATCCGTTGCAGCACCGGCAAACAGAACCGTACCAGCAGCAGCCAGAAGGTCACGTTGCAGGACGGCTTCGGTCAACTGGACGGCACCCGTCATCAGTTCACGCGAAAGGTGGTCCATCAGCTCCTCATCGGAGTCGAAGTCCATCGCTTCCTGGGTAAATTCCGTGAAGAAGCCGAACTTGTGGATCGAGCCTTCACGGGTGATACGGGTGAAACCAACCCGGTTCACACGACCGCCGTTTTCCGTCAGTGTCGGCAGCTTGTTGGTGATCGTGCCGATATCACGGCTCGAACCATACAGGTTGCCATCAACGATGGTGGCACCGGCAGCGTCAATACCTTGGTCGTTGACGTTGCGGTCATCCAACAGCGGGATGTATTCGAAGCACTTGATGGTCTTGCCATAGTTCTTCGGCATGTTCGTCACGGAAGCGAGCGGCATGAAATACTGCTCTTTCCGGGACTGGATGATGGCTTTCTTCAGGTAGAAGAAAGTCGCCATCTGGTTGTTACCAGAGCCGTCGATGTCGGAGGCTGTGCCACCGTTCGACTGACTTGGGGCGTTGTAATTCAACATGGTTCAAATCCTCACAAACGATCTTTGAATGTTTTCATGAACTCATCATCACTCATTTGAAGAGGGTTCACGAAAGGTTTGGCTACTTTTGGGGTACTCCGGGAAGGAGCTGCTGCACTGGCTTTGTCACCGTTTGCAACAGGCGGTTTTGGTACTGCCGGTCGAACTGCCACCGGAACTTTACCCTGAGGTGGTTTCGTACCGAGGTTGTTGAATGCACCTGCGTTATGCAGCTCATCACCAACCGCCTTGTACGCCTGCAAAAACGAGACTTCAGTAGGAATTTGCCCAAGTGTCCGACGACGATCAATTTCCTTGGCGATGGTATCGTAGATACCGTTGGCTCGCTGGCTATGAATCGTTGCCATCAACGATGGGTTCTTCCACAACACTTCCTTACTGGCTTGATCCCAATTATTGATCGTTTGAATGGTCTGAGTGCCTTCTGGAGTAGATTTCAAATCTTCCAGTTGGCTTACAAAGGCCGCTTCCTCGTCAGTAACTCGGTGATTGCCTTCTCGGTAAGTTGGCTCAACTTCGGTATCAATGTCCAGAGGGTTGATGCCTGCCTCTTTGATCAATTTCTTGATCGCTTCAGGGTTCTTCTTTTCCAGATCAATCAGGAAAGAAAGCTTACCCTCATCCAGCAAACCGTTGTTTTCCAACATCATCAAGACTTTTCGATGTGGCGCAATGGCCTGCATCTTCTTGGTGTAGTTGGCCCCCATTTGAGCCAGTTGGCGCAACTCAGCGGGGGAACGAAGTTCAATGGTTTTCCCATTTGCAACAATGGGGTCCATCAAACCTTTGTAGGCTTCTTCATAGTTGATCGGGGTTTCGGCCTTCTCCGGTGGCTGGCCTTCAGGCTTGGCCGGTGGAGTTTCCTTCCCGTCATTCAACTTTGTTGGTGGAAGATTACCACCATTTTGGTCTTTGTCGTCAACTTTCGACTTGTTTTCGACTTGAGTAGGTGGAAGTTCGTCACTTTCACCTTTATCCCCACCCTCACCACCAGCAGCCTGTTCAGCAGCAAGACGTTCGGCTTCGGCTGCTTCCGCAGCCGCTGCCTGTTCCGCCGCTTCAGCTTCAGCAGCCTCACGGGCTGCTTTCTCTTCTGGTGTTTCTTCCTTGGCTGGAGTCACAGCCGGGGGAGTAGTCAACTTGGCAAAGTCCTCATCGGACATGTCCAAGACTTCTTCTGGAGTTTTGGTTTCACCCGTCATGGTTATTCACCACCGTCATCATTGCGAACCTCTACGAGAGCTTCCTCAAGGGAAGGAATCTCACGAGCCGCATGGTTACCCAGAGTAATCTGGGCGGACAGGTAACGACGAAGATGACCAGAAGCCTGAGCCATGTGTAGAGCATCAGCCTGTTGGGCTGGTGTCAGAGCTGGATCCTGGCTTTCCTGGGCAAACCGGGCACAGTCTTCTTTGCAGAAGCCGTCCAAGATGATCCGCTTGAAGTCAGGGTGACCTGTCAGGCGAAGGATGACATCACGACGCTCCACAAGGAGACGAGCATCGGCCAGTTGTTTTTCAAAAGCAGCGACTTCAGACATGGCTGATTAGTCCTTAAAAGTTGATTTCGGGTTTACCTGACCAACGGTCAGGCTCCCCCAAAGTTAAGTTGCTGTACTGGGTTTGTCAACATAGGTTGGAGAGGACCAGTTGCCTGATCATTAGACCTATCTTGGAGGGCATTGAAGCCAATTGCAGCAGGGATGTTGGGCTTCTTCTCACCCTCTTTCACAGGGGTGGTTAGAGCCTTGGTCACTTGCAGGTTGGCATTGCCTTCAGCCTGTGCCTTCACAATGTCCTTCTGACGGGCATGCTTAGTGCCTGTCTCCTGTTCCACGAAGTCCAGGTTCTTGAGATCTGTGCTGGCACCAGCTTCAGCAGCCTTCGCTTGGTTGAGGCCAGTCCTCGATTCAATCTCAGCGATTTCTGCTTGCAGCTTCGCAATCTCCAGCTCCTGAATCTTCTGCTTCAGTGGATCAGGCTGTGGCTTCCAGTTACGCAGCTTTTGAGCCAAGGAAGGCATACGCTTGAGGTCAGCAATCTCGGCCAGAAGTTCTGCACTCATTGATGGATCCATGTTTGGACCCATCGTCTGAAGCATGAAGCCAAGATCGTTCGCTTTTTCGTTGTCCACTTCAGCAGTGGAAATATCAACTTCAAGGTCGAACTCACCTTTCAGGTCTTCACGCTTGATTTTCACAAACTGAGTGTTCGTAACACGGATGACTTCTTCTTCAGACAAGAAGTCAGCATTCATCGCAATGATCTTCTGACCAATCTCTGTCATGCCTTTTGCAAGACGACGAAGAATACCCATCTCACGTTTCGAAGCAGCATCCAACATGCCTCGAATACCAGCAGCCACATCGCCGTAAGCTTGACCAGACAAACCACCACCAAAACTCTTCACGCCTGTGAGAGCTTCAGCATCTTGGTTTTGTAACTGCATTAGAGTGAGAGCAGATTGTGGAATCTCTGGGTACTTGTGCTCAATCAACCCCATGTTTGGGTTGAGGTTCGGGTTGTATTCGTAATCCTGACCGTTGTCGAAACGACGACGGTTCAGAGGATCAAGCATACCTTTGGCAAAACCTTGCTGACCGTTTGCAGAACGACCCAAGAGGTCAATCATGCCACGGGTAACTGCACCAAGAATCTGTTGATTCTCTTCCAGCATCTCAGCATCAGGCTCACCGTAGAGATCACGCTTCACAGGTAAGTATGTGACAAGCACAAATGGAAGCTTCTCATCCGGGAATGGATTTAACTCCATCCGAACAAGAACATCTCCGATCCAAGTAGCAACAAAAGGTACAAGTACATCATCACCATTGATGTCGTAGTAACCCCAGTATTCGTAAGCAACAACCTTCTTTCGAGTATCACGAAGATTGAATTCATTCGGCGTCGTTGTTTCGTGATCTGGTTGAGAAAGTGGAGTGTTACCTTCCCAGTTCACTTTATCCAGGTTCTTGTACTTCTTTGGTTCCTTCATCAACTCAGCTTTGTTTGTTTCAAACGAGTTGATAATGAACAGAGCTTTTGAAATATCTCCGTTGCACGAAGGATCAATGAATACGTTCGCCATGTGGAGAATATCCACAGTAGGGCGATTCTCTACAACAACCTCGATTTCAACAGTTTCCTCACCTGTTTGTTGTGCATAAGTTGGGAAACCTGTTTCTTCGAAGTAATCAACAGCAGCTTTTAACTCAGGAGGAGCTTGTTCCTCGTAAGTACGAGGATCCTGTTGCTTCATCATGACTGCCTGTTGAAACTGCATCATTTGCTCTTCACTGGTAAGAGCAAAGTGCTCATAAACAGGCACTTTTTGTTTTTCAGTTTTGATGTAACGGCACCAACCAACTTTGGCAACCATAGTGCCATCGTCAACAGTGCTTCGAACAAAATCATCAACCAACTTGATGCGGTTGAGTTTGGTACGGAACTGCCAGTTCAGTACCAGTTCATTTTGTTGAGCAGCATTTTGGTCTTCAAAAGTCGTAGGAGTAACTTTGAACAGTTTGTGAGAACTGAGAAAAGGCTCAGACAAAGCAGAGTATCGCCATTCTGCTTGACGACGAATGAGTTTTGGTTGAACAGACGAGTGACCTTTAACCTTTGCTGGTTTCGCAGAGCCTTCAACCTTCAGTAAGTCATTCCACTTGCTGATTTTACGAACCAAAGCATCATGTGAAGGTTTTGCTGCCTCCAAATCACCTTTGAGTGTTTGAAGTGTTGGCTCATTAGACCAATCAGTCAGTTTGTCATCTGCTGTGGTCAACGGTTTTTGAGTATCTTCACTCATGAGAGCCACCTTCCTTTGAACCAAAGGAAATATCAATAGGGTTTTGGGTAGCAATATCAGAGCCTTCGCCTAAGCTAAAATTACCAAGGCCCGCCCATGCAGTTTGTTTTTTCAAACCTTGAGCAACACTCTGTCTATTACCACCAACTAAACGTTGAGCCAATGGAAGTTGGCCAAATTGAAAGGATTTAAGAAACTGCATTTTGGCTAACCAAGGCAAAGCAGCACTAACCCCTGATACATAAGCACCGTTTGGATTACCTTCTTGTATGGACTGATAAAAATTTCCAATAGCAGGCCCAGGAGATAAGTTATTTAAAGGAATACTCTGCCATGCTGGAATTTGACCAGCAGCATCCCGTTTATTCCAGTCCTTCCAATACTCACCAATCACTTGTCCTATTGGCATAACTACCTCAACAACTTTCGATCAGTTTTTATTTGATCACCAAGCAGTTTTACTTGGGCATCACGGAGTCTAAGAGCTGCCCCGAGTTCTTGTACCAGTCCTCGGCCTTCTTCAAGAGAGGCGTCGAGTTTTCCTGCATGGTCTGCAAGACCTCTGCACTGAGGGGAGGAGCCTTCGGCTTGACGTTGATAAAAGTCGGCTCGGTTTTGCGACAAGAGCAACCGCTGATTGAAATCAGCAGTAATCCGAGACACAGCAAGATCATGCTTTTTCTTGGCTTCAGCAAGCGCATTGAAAATCTCCGACGATTCCAGAATGTTGTCGATCAGCAGATCATAATTGGCAGCTTGCAGTTTGATGATTTCAGCCTGCCGATTCTTCTCTACTTCATCCCACTTTTTTTGAACCGAGTTAGCACCTGCCTCATAGGCAACAGTGCAAATCGTGTAAAGCAAATACCACAGCAAAAGCCCTACCAGAATGTAGGGCAGTGCCTTCATCACATTTTTGACTGTGAACCAGACAGGCAAAGGAATCATATCTGTACCCTGTTGAGGAACCACCCAAAGGTGAAGTCCTCATTCTGTTCCCGTTTCTCCGAGATGTCGATATAGCGTTCACCTTGGAGAGAGTTCAGGGCACTGAGCATAACCAACACACCGTCCTTTCCACGCTTCGCCAGATACGCCTTGAAGGCAGTAATGGTCCTTGGACCACAGTCTCCATCAATAACCACATCAGGGTAATGCTTCTGACGTTGGTTCATGGCGTTTAGGATGCGTTGGAAGAACATTGCAGAAATTGGAACACCCATGTTGACGCCTGTATCAATGACTTCACCACCAATCTCAGGGCTCAGTTCAAAGATCTTGTCGAAACCAGGCTTCTGAATGTACTCCTTCAGGTAGATTTCCTTGGCTTCTTCACGAGACATTACATGCATTGGTTTGGTGTAACCACATGCACGAGCAACACGCTCAGTGATACCCCAAATTGTTGGACCACCAAGGTCAGAAGGATGATCTGTGTAAGCACCCTCTGTAGCAACGATGAGGTTCAATAACTGAGCAATAGTCATTGCGTGCATATTAACCTCACTGTGGTGGAGTTGGTGTGTCATCAGGTGGTGTCTTTGCACCACCTTTTACTTTTGCAGCTTGGTCAATACCACGAACTACTGCATAAGAAAGACCAGTCGAACTTGCAACAACAATCAACACTTCAACCACGATGTTCATGTAGCCTGGAACATACGGAGCACGAAAAACGATCCATAACGTTGCCAAGCAGAGTGTAGTTGCCCCCATCAAACCAATACCGCTCTTGGCTGAAGGCATTCGCTTATCTGGATCGTAGGCAAATAAGCCTAACCATTTGATGAACTCTTCTGCTTTCGCAAAGAGCATTGGAAATAAAAGACGCATTAGTCTTTCTCCTCAACATCGTGTGTTGCTTTTACATCATGAGCCAAGGATTCCATGATCATCCGATGGCGTTCTTCTTCTCGTTGAGCACGACGTTCAGCACGTTCGTTTTCTTTTCGTTTGTAGATCCAATTGATTACAAACGTCAGAATTGCAGTAGCAATACCAACAATGATACCTACATCAGTCAATGTGAGTGCAGAAGCTACAGAAAAAGCACCACCGAGATAGCTTCCTATCTTCAAGATGATTGCATGACTGTGTTCTACAGTTTGTTGGTGTTCTTCAAACATCTCACTATTCCTAGTCATATGAACTCTCTCATAAGAATTCATCTTAGTTATCGATCTATCAAAAAGTATGCACAATTTGCTAATATTCTTGAGCTGATTAATGTTCTAGTTATACTTGCCAAGGTCGCCCATTACTCAATCTCCAGCGTGGCAACCTTCGGCGTGCCCTCGTAGGTGTCGCAGTCGATGCGGTAGTGAGCGGGAGACCCATCGTGCACGAACGGTGACGGAGTGGCCACGTCCTGCCAAGCCTGCATGTCCGCAGAACGGCGCAGCACGCAACCATCTGGTGCGCTATAGGTGACTGTGGCGCCGGGTCGCGCGTAATCCGGCATCGTCTGTCCGGTACTCGTGAACGTCTTCGTAATCGTGCTCATAACACCTCCCACCCGTCGTCATACCCTTCCTCTGGATAGAGAAGCGTCGGGCCGAAATTGCCGGTGAGAATTGTGCCGGCGCCGTAAATTGAGGCTATCGGGAACGTCCCGCTCACCGCCGTCCCAATGTCGGCTTCGGAGCACAAGGTAGTGAGCAGCGTGCCGTTGTATTTGACCTTGATGATTCCGGAATCGAGATCGGCGGAAACGGTCAGCACGCCGCCTTGCCACGGAGTGAATCCAAAGCTGTTCGCGCTGCCACCGTACACTTTCTCCCCAATACCTGCGTACACTCCGCATGCCTGTGTGTCGGACCCTACAAACGACGCGAGCGATGCCGACGACGACCCGACGCCGACGATTACGTGGTACGGCAGCGCCCCCGACACAGTGACCTCGAACTGCGGCTTACCTGTGGTGCGCGCCGCGTTAGCTCGCAATGACTTCCACCCGGTATCTACTGCTGTAGCGATCAGACCTTCACCAGAAATTATGATTGCCGGGTTGCTATCAAGTTGGTTCCACGTCGCGTAGGTTGGCGCCGGCGGGCCGCCGCCACCTGCATTAAAAGGTTTCCCCGGTTTCACCCCAATAATGGGCAAACCACAAGCAGGAAGCCCTTGTACTGGCTTCACAATGCTCATATCACCACCCCATCACAGAGACAGCAAAAGAAGTTCCATTAAAATCTTCATCAGGCGTTACTTTGATCGAAGTAAAGCGACCATTGAAACGAATGGTATGTGGTGCAACAGTGAGATCCAAGGAAAGCACCGCATCAGCAACATCACGCAAAGCTGTGTACTGCGTTGCCCCTTGTGGCAGTACAGAAATACCGGCTGTGCCGGCGGTCACTGTACCCACACACTCGATACTGATTTGGTGTTCCAAAGCATCTTCAGAAATGGCTTGTGTAAATTCAGCAGTCAAGCCTGTTTCTGTTTCTCGATAGACATTTTTCGGATTCATGATCTACTCCTGAGAGCACTTAACTTGGGGTGAGTTTACCCTGCTTTTGCAGGAAGGGTATATCAGTTACTGAGTAATGGCCTTCTCAACGATCAGTTGGAAGGTGTCTGTTGTCTCCACAGTGCCGTCAGGCTTGCTGTATCGCACATCACAGTAGTAAGTGCCTGGCTTCCATAAAGAGGTGTTGTCCTTCATTGTGGTGAGGGCACTGAGTTCTTCTGTGATGTCACCCAGCTCAACATCCAGAGTGTCCATCAAGGTACCGTCAGCACGACGAATCTGGGAGGAAATCTCCCAGTTCGTGATGTCTGCTTCAACCTGATATGCCTTGGAGAAGCTGGTGCCCTGTTTGTGAGTGATCTTTTCCATCACAACTTCCTCAACTGGGCTTCAATCAGAGCAAGACGCTCTGGGGACATGTTCGGCCATGCAGCAAACAAAACCAATTGACGCTGGATTTCTTCTTCAGAAAGCATGGTTCTACTCCTTATGCAATTGGTGTGATTTCGTTAATGAAAGCAATACTGGAATTGCATCAGCCACTGCACCAGAAACATCCCATGGAGTTCATAGTGTGCCGCCCTCAATCTGACCAACAGCAGCGTAAATGTTCGCTGCCATCACTGCAATGGACACCCAACCATTTTCACCTGTGATGTGGATGATATCTGGTTGCCCAGTGATGTCTGTCTCCAAAGACAGAGCCTCATCAACTACCTGAATGAACACACTGGATCCAAGAGCAGCTTGGATGTCGCAGTTGAAGTCATTGGTGGTTGTAAGCACTGCTGTCAGAGGCAGAGTAATCGTTGCATTCGCAGTAACACGAATGCGTCGTTTGTGCCACGAAGCAGTTGCTGTCGTGTTGCCTGTCACAACGATAACAGGAGAGGCGTCTGCAAAATTGACATCAACTCGTCCTGTATCTTCGTTGAACAGCAAACCAGTACCTAACTTGATACCACCACGAATTGTGCTAGTAGACTGTGGAAGTGTGTACGGTGTTGCTGTGATGATGGGATTTGATGGATCTGTCGAATCCACCACAATCCCAACACCGGCTACAACAGCCATCACCCCACGAAAATCGTCAACCATATCATCAAGGATGGTTCGGCTCGACTTGTGTGGATACTTCAAGTCTTGGTCAAACTGATCGAATGGTGTGAACTCGCCTGACATGTTCGTATCCTCAAATGAGCCCGTTTGCTACAGCATATTGGTAATAACCAATATGATCTGTTACCTGTGCCTTTTTGTAGGCAATGACTAAATCTTTGATTTCAAAAGTTGTTGTTGGATTCATACCATCATATTGAGGACCAAAGATGTAAAAAATGTTTCCTGTTGTTTGTGTTCCACCTACACCAATACTTGGACCAGCATTTACCAATGCTCCATTGATGTAAAAGTTTTGGAGTTTTCCACCAGCAACTTTGCTTCGTGTAATACTAAATGTAGCAAAGTTAGTACCAGAAAATGCTCCAGAAAGGTGGTTGTTTGGGTTTGATGAATATGAGTCCAAAGAAGCTCTGGAAGTTGTGTTGTCATACCTACTTGCAATAGCAACATAGTTGTTGCCTGCAACAAAGTTACTAACACCAACACAACCACGATAAGGACCAAGAGCCTCAACAGCCCGCATCACAGCCATAATTGTGATGTCAGAATCGCTTGCAATTTGAGATGTTGGAATGGCACAGGACAGGCTTTTTGGATTCACATTCAAACTTTGATTGAACTGAACGCACTCAATAACACTATTCCAGTGAGGGCGAAAAGAATTATTGTTGTGACTCAGAATCCGACTACCCAGTTGATCAATCCAATAACCAATTGGATCAGAGTTACTAGCAACAACACCTGTCCCGTTGTTGAGTTGTTTCAAGTTACTCAGGTCTGATGCACGAACAGTAAACCAACTCCCATCTTCTGGTCGTTGGACAAACTGTCCTGGTGCCCAAGTAGGCATTGCAGCAGCAATAACTCCTTCCATCAATCGAACACTCATGGCGACTCATCCGTCAGTTGACCAACTGCATACCACTGACCAGCCCGGAAAGTGAAAGCAATCATTGCGTACTGATAAGAGTACCCAATGACTGTAATTGCACCCAAGATAGTACGAATGGTACCTGCATCTTCACGAACGAACGTAACAGATGTGTTCGTTTCAATAATGGCAATGAATACAAAACCATCTGGTGGAACATAAGCAGTTGTCGAGAGTGTAATCTCGGCTGTTGCTGTTATGTGGACTGTTCGTTGGTACCAAGAAGCTGCGACAGGAATATCGTTATCAACAACAATGGGATCAACAGTACCACCCCCACCAGCAGAGAGAGTTTCAGCCCAATCAAAATTGGTTGTCCCAAATTTCTGAAAACGCTTAATTTGAACTCCCAAAGACGTTTGCACATATTCAGCCCCTACTGGAGCGAAAAGTGCTGTCTCAGGATTCAGGCCATCTCCACGAGGGTCATCAGTACCAGTGAGAACAACACCTCGCTTCTGCAATTCTCGAAAAAGTGCAGCAAAACCTTCATTGAGTTTTTCCAGAGTCAGTTCATCAGACATGGTTGCACCTATTACGGACCTGGATCATATGCTTGAGAAACCCACACAAATACAGTACCTGTTGCGTTGGCATTGTAGAAGAGTGGGTCGGTAAAAGTGATCACATTACCAAGAACTGTGAAGTCCACAGACTTAAAAGCAATATCCAACACAGTTAGACCAGCAACATAATCAATATCAACTACGCCTGTTAGATCCAAGGTGTCGGAGAAAGGTGTGCTGATAGTGACTTGTCGTTGCTCAAAACCACTGATGGTATAACCACCAGTGATGTTTGAAACAGCCGAACCAGCACCAGTCATCAAACTACCAACAACAATTGGCTCTACCAAACTTGTTGTAGTGTGTTCTCCTCGTGTGGAGGAATCCAATGCATGTGCTTGAGCTGTCCAGGTATAACCATTAGGGCTAGTCCATGTGCCATCAATCACAAGACCAGGCAACGTAATATCACCTGTAGGGTTTGCAAGACGTACTGTAGAAACTAGATGGATTGTTCGAATTGGAGCATCTTCAACATCTGCTGCTGACATGAAAGGCGTACCGCCTTCAACAGAAAACACAGGATCAGCAAATGAAGAACCTTCAATGTCTATGTAAATGAGCTGATTATTGTTACTGGTAGAAGTCTTTCCATTGTTGAAGTTGATTGCAGACATCGTGCCATAGACACGACCTGTGAAATCTTCTGAGGAACGACGAATTGCAACTGTTGCTTCACCTGCGGTAAGTGCAACAGGACCAGGAGTAACTTGTTCAATCTCACTGTTCAAAAACAATGTGACTTCGTTTGCGTAAGAAGCAGACAAAGAGAAGGCAACAGCTTCACTGCCTTTGATTGCTGTCTGAGCCCCAGGATAGTTGTAGTTCCCATCATTTGTACTTGTCATTAACACTGGGGAACGTTGATCAAAAACAAACTGAGAATCTGTAAGAATTCCCAAAGTTGGTTGATTATAACGACAAGCAGACACCCGCAACTCGGTTGTTGCCAAGCCATTGAGCAAATGTGGTGTCGTTACACCAATAGTGATGGAAACTGTTCCTATCTCTGTTGGTTCATTAAGAACTACTTCTACAGGTTGCCATGCCATTGAATGGCTGCTGGCATCAAAAGGCCAAATCAACAAACTATATACTGGAGCATCTGCTTCAAACTCCAGAGTCACTACATCACCTGCTGTAAAGCCTGTGCGATATGCAGCAAGTTCTACATAACTTGTGATGATTTCTGCTCGTGTCAAATGAGCAAAGTTCTCTTCGGTGTATTCCAAGAGAACATATGCACCTGAATCTGAAAGCACCACAATTTGTGCTTTGCCATTTGTGAAAGCACTCAGAGTCAGATCAACAATGAACTCCATATGATCCATCTGGTCTGCACCAGAATTTGTAGGATCATCTTCGTCATTCACATACATCCGAACGAAACTTGCAGCAACTGGCTCACCAATTGCATCAGGGTACTTCTGCAAATTCGATGGAGTGAATGTTCCAGGAACTATCCAAGCCTGAATTGTTTCACCTTCAGAATTGGAACCAGGAAGAGCGGCAATTGTCAAACGAATACTGAGTGCGTTACCAACAAGACCAACAATGCCACCATACAACGTCTTGTTGGTGTACATGATGTCGTTTTCAACAGACTCGATATTCTGCTTGGCAGCAGCTTTTACCCAAAGACCACCAGAACCGCCGCTACCACCACCACTACCATCGAAAATAGCAGTGATGATTGGATAGGACGGGTCCGTACTGTCAACAGTGATGCCCGGACCAGCCACGATACCCAAGACACCATCAAAGTCGTCTTGCATGTCATCGAGAATTTTCCGACTCGATTTGTGTGGAAACTTGTCGTCTTGATCGAACTTGTCGAAAGACTCGAATGGTGTATTGGACATTTCATGTTCCTCAGTTGCTCACAACAACAGGAGATTGCCAGTTGATGAGCCAACGGATGTCAGCACCTACCATTGCTTCTGGAGCATCTGGTGGTACCACCACTGTCAACTTGCCACCAGTGATCGTCCATGTGAAGGTGCTTTCAGATGGACCATAGATCACACCATCAGCAGTCAACACAGTGACACTCGTGCCGATGATCATCGGAGCTGTTACGCCTTCAGGAAGATCAATCTCGTAGGTCGTATCAACAGCAGTGATCGGCAGCGTCTTGAACACGTTCTGGTACATGTTCTGACTGACGCGGTACACATGCTCCATGTTGTACGCAACGTATTGGATTTCCTTGACGTAGTAAGCAACGTACTTGACTACCTCGTAGGCATTGCCAATCAGTGCATCAACAACAGAGTTGTTACCGGCTTTTGGATTGAAAGGATTCTGCATGTCACACCCATCCCCGTTTTTCAAAACGTGTGTTGGTAGTTGAAGAGCTGGAATTCACCAGATCCATGTCGATTGCCTCTTGGCATCGTGTTCCATACTTCACCAAGTATTCTTGGCCTTTCATGATGGCTTCTTGTGTATTCATCTGAGAGTACACTTCGGAGCCCACGAAATAACGCAAAGCCGGGAAGAGAAAATCAGGCAGATCAATGTCCACCTCTTCATACTCTTCGAATGGAATCGGCTTTGGTTTGGCTTGGTATTCCACAGCCAACATCTGCACAGGGATGATGTTGGGTACCTGCATCATCTCGGCTTGTGGTGTGAAGACTGAGGTTGGTTGTTCCAGATCATTGAGTGGGAGTTTGTTACCTACTTGGTCATAAACAGTCAGAACCTTGATCACATCTTCTTCGAAAGGCTCTTTGTTCATGTCCAAAATGTAAGGCATGTTCCAACTTGACGGAGGGTTGTCCTTGTCATAATTGGAGTAGGCGAAACGCTTCTTGAAGTGGTAGAAGGTTTGCCCATCACGCATTTCCAGAATCAACTGCTTCTCTTTCAAGACGAAACGAGTATGCAGGTTGACTAGACCATCATTGATAGCCTGGATCACTTTTGGAATCTTGGTTTGTTCGATGGTGTTCTCAGAACCAAGGTAGAGATTCCCCAGTTCTCCGAGAGCCAGCGTCTTCAAAAAATCCGGTACTTTCATGGACGCCTCACACAATGTAAGAAGACAGCGGTGAACCTTCTGCTTCAGGATGATCAGACTCAAACACTTCAATCTCTGTTGGTGTTGCTGGCATTGAGTCAGATGGTCGCCAAGGTTTCAGAAAGCCTAGCATCGAAATTGTGTCGATGCAGTCGTCTTTACCCTTTAGACCATTTCTCGTTGCTAACCTCAACTGCTGCATGAAGTGACCCATGATGGTCGTGTTCTTCATCTCAGTAGGGAAATACATCTTGCCAGCCTTGAACCAAGGAACAACAAGATTGAACCGCGAGAGTTTGTCAGTGATGGGCCTGATACCAGGTTCCCCATTCTTCTCCGAGGAAGCAAAGTTAAACCAGATGTTCCTGGTAATTTGCTCTTGCTGGAGCCACTGTATGAAGGCTTTTTGTTGCCCGGTGATTTCGATACCAACCTGCTGTGGTTTGTACTCTTGAACCAAGCGGAACAGGTCATTGATCGAATGATCCATCGTCTGCCGGAAGCATACACCATCAACCCAGAACCAGTCACCATTGCTGTTGTAGGCCCAGACGGAGATAACCGAGTAATCCGCCGTCTGCTTCTTGGAGGTGGCAAAGTCCGTGGTCACATAGAAGTTGAAGGAACTTCGGTTTGCCAACAGGTTCTTCCGGTCGTACCACCTAATCTCGCTGTCTTGGATCAGACGGTCGTCCTCAGAGGAGATTCGAAGCATCAGCTCTTGGTAGAAGCCAGCCAGTTTCCCGGTCTTTTCCGCCAAGTCATATTGGCTGGCAATGTAGTCGTAGGTGAACCGTTCCGGCCAAGCCCCAGAGAATTCTTCCCGAGTGCAAGGGAACTTCTCACACACAGGCCACACGTTCACATCCCAACCACCAGATTCCACGGCTTCAATCAGGATGTCTTCCTTGTTGAAGGGCGTACCGTTGAAGATGACCTTCCGCCTCGTTGGATCAAGAGCGTGGTTCACACCCTTGTACACCGTGTCCTTGATAGTCATCATCGCGGCTTTACTGTTGGCATCTTCGTCACTCACCAAGTCATCCAACACCGCAAGCGTTGGACGCTTGCCGAAAATCTTGGTACCACGAAGACCAGTCTTCGCACCGAACATCTTCACACCAAGCACTTCACCTGACTTGTTCTTGAACTCCATGTAGTTGTCAGTGAACTTGGCTTCAGGAATCCACTGTTGCAAAAACTCACTCGCGTGATACCTGAATTCAATGTTCTTGCGTGCAGACTTCACACCGTTGTCCATCGAGTCAGAGATGTAGATCATCCCCTCAACAGGACCAAAACCAGGAAGGTAATGGAAAACTGCAAGAAACAGCGTCATGTACTCCATGAACAGAGTTGTCTTTGCAGCACCACGGAAACACAAGTTGGCGATGTAAGGTGATGGGCTAATCACCTTGTCCAGCATCTTCAAATGCACGGGAGGGGTGGGGTGACTTTCACCCACACTCCCGTTCACTAACTTGATGAAGTTCATGAATGTCAAAGCGAATTCACTCGGCAAATATGCCGAGGAATTCAGAGTTTGATACTCAACTTGATCAAGCCATTGATCAAGCTCCTGTTTAACCAACGTCATCAGCTTTGCTCTCAATGATTTGACCTGTGATGTCTTTGGTGGCAGCACCACTGTTGATTGCTTCAATCTGCTTTTCTGCTACCTTCTTCAGCATGTCACGCAACTCATTCATACCAGAGTTCTCTCGCATGTCGAAGTTGATGAGAGGCCCAGCCTCTTTTGGTTTGGCAAGGTGAGTGAGAATGGAATTTGCAGCTTGCGTTCGCACCATCTCACTGTTGGCATTCACCATCAGATGAGCTTGAGTGTTGATTGCCTTCTGATAGATGTCTTGGTTCAACACCCAAGTTGGAACAAGACTCTGCTCCATGATGAGATTGACCAACTTGCCTTTGGCATAGGCAGCAACGTAGGCAGAGATGTCTTTGTCACTGGTTCCCTTTGCCACGAGAGCTTGGTATCGCGCAGGGAACGTGCGGAAGTAAGCATCCTTGTTGCTCATGCCCATGAGCTTGAAACTCACATAGGTCACGGCATGCAGGTAGTCTTCAGTCTTGAAGCGACCATCTTGCAACACCGAGGTGTAGGAGATGAAGTTCTCCCGCACCTGCTCTGCAATCAGTGGGTCGGTGACGATGTTGTTGATCTTGTCCACTAACGCCTGATCCACCGAACCCCGGAGGGTCGGTGGCAAGGCGCGGACAACAGTGTCCACGGTCAACATAGTTCTATTCCCAACTTATAATGGAAGAAAGATTTCCCAATCACTAGCAAGCATGTCTGCTTGTGAAGCCAACCAACCTGGTTGATGTTTACCTTGTGCTGTGAACATGACAATACAAGGCTCACACCAATCTGTCAGTTGGGAGGCAAGGTAAAGGTACATACCCTTACCATTCCAACCAGCACGGCACACCTTGTTACCTTTCTCCATCTCTTCGAGTGCTTGTCCAAATTTCATGTGCTTCTCCAATTAAACTCGTTGGTAGGCTTTCTCAAACACATCTCGTGGGGACCAGCTCAGGTAACCACTGAAGCCGGGCACATTGGGTTTGCCCCCATCAGCGTACTGGACAAGGTAACCCTCATCATCACCGTTCTCATCCTTGGGGAGTTCCCAACCCCGGAGTTGGGTATACTCCAGTCGGTTCATCGGCATGGCATAAACGACCTTTGTTCCAACATATGTCTTGGGTTCCCCCAACACATGTAGGGCATCTTCCTTCGACAAAGGAGTCGCACTGGCAACCAAAGCCAGCTTGCTCTTCAGTTCATAGCCCAAGTAACCCCACACCTTGTTCCGGGCATTCTCCCTTGCGATCTTCTGCCCAATCTCAGCATCGAAGTTCTCAGGTGAAGCACAGGCACTCTCACCCGTCACCCGGAAGCCATTGGCAAGGGTCAACTCACAGACTGTCGTCTGGGAACCAGGGAAGACAATGAACTGCTCCCCCACAATTGCCATCGTCACATCCGTAGGGGTTACCCGAGGGGCAGTCAGCTTCTTTACAACGATCTCTTGTTCAATTGCATCTTCATGTGTCATGGTCTTCTCCAGAGGTAGTTGAAACGCAGTTACTTTATAGACTACCTTTAGTTGCTCTGCAAGACTGTTACTTATGGTAATGGTGCGGAGATCCTTTTGTGTATTGCCCTTATCAGGTCAATAAACCAAACACAAGAGGAAAATCCAAAAATAAATCACTACCGTTCATCGCTCAGAATTCCCCTTCCTCCTTCACGAACTCTCAGAAACCTTGCGGCTGCGCCGCAAGTTTCATCAGTCCGTTCACCCGTCAGGGGAATTCTTCGCGTTCAGAAAGCCATTGGTTCTCTACCTCCAACATATGTGCATATGTCTGGGGGTTCCAAATTTTTTGCTGATAGGCCCGATATAACTTGGAGAGGATAGTTCCTTCCTACTTAGATCTATATATAGCGATAGTTCTGCAAATTTTTTGCATGCTGAAATTTTTCATAGTTATGTTTGGTGGCAGGTCTTGAGGTGTCCCACACCTCCACACCAACTATCCCCCCCCCTATATAACTCTATCCACACCAATCCACACCCCATGCGCTGACGCGCATTTTAGACGATTCCGTCTATTACCCTGATCAGGAGAACTACCATGTCCGCTTCCACTGCCAAAGTCACCTTCTCGTCCCTTCTCGGCATGATCAACGTAGCCGCCAATGCGGTAAGCAACACCATCGAAGTCGCCAGTGATGGCGTCGATATGGTGAGCAACACCGTTCGTACCATGAAGGAAAAGCAGGTAGCAGAGCACGCTACCGATCTGGAACTCCATGTCGAGCGTTATGCTGCTGAAGCCACCAAGACCCATACGAAGTTCCTCGAAGAAGTTCAGGAATTCCGTACCAAGTCTCCGGCAACTACCGCTGCATTCGATGCAACACTGGCTCGTGTCAACGCTGCCATCGCTGCTGCTCGTGCCCAACGTCAGACTGCCTAAACCTTGCCTAAGCCCTGCCTGGCTCGTAAGAGCCAGAGCAAGGGCAAGAGCAAGATCAAAGGCAAAGGCAAGATCAAGATCAAAAGCTGGGGGCTGATAGACCGTTAAGGTCTTCCCTCAACTTATTTCTAAGTTTCAAGACAGGCTAACGCCTGTGTTGGACTTGTTCGTCCTCCTACTCAACTTGGAGAAATACCCATGTTTAACGAAGCTTTGATTGCAACCTTCGCGTTCATCGAAGAGTGGGAAGACATGTATGAATTCTATTCCGATGCTCACAAAGAGCATTGGGGATTTCGTCCACGTTGGAACACTCGTCCCAGCATTGAGTCAATGCGTCTTGAACTTTTTAACTTCAACAACGTTCCTTAATTTCGGAGAAACACCCATGAACGTCGCCAAACTGTTCCTCATCAACATCCTGTTGGGTGTTGGTTTCATCCTGCTGGCTGGTTGCAGCTCCACTCCTGTTGAGTGCGAACTGTCCATGAACGATGCTTGTGCCTTTGCAGTAGCAGCTCAGACCATCCAGGAAAACGCTGGAGCCATGTGCTCCACGGACACTGAGTGCGAAGAGCTTGACCCTTATCTGCTCCAGGTTGACCCAACTGGGGAAGAAAACGCTGTTGTAGCACTGGCTTGGGCACTTCAACTCAAGGCTGAGTGTGAATCCGACCATGAAGATCTGTTGGATCTTCAGGAGTGCCCATGAGCACCGAGGTCATCAACTGCTTCCTGAACATCGTCTTTAGCAGCCATCTGGCTGCTATTGACGAATGTTTCAGGGTCTATGGAGAGATCACCGATGGTGCCGTAAGGGACATCCGTAATCTCAACTTGAAACATGGTCCAAGTTACGATTTCAAAGTGTTCTTTGAACGTAACTGGCTCACTCACTGGGAGATGTAATCATGAAATTCAAACTGTACCTGTTTCGCCTGATCTTGGCTGATGCCAAGGTCAGGGAGGGGAAATACGAGCAAATTCCGACACTTACGGAGAGACTGCCATGATTGAACTCCTCAATGTAGCAATCACAGGTGTAAGTGCGGCTTATGCTGCTGCCTGTGAGTTGTACGCTGCAATGCGTGCAGACGGAAATACCGACAACGAGGCTACTCATTTTGCCGACTTGTTGATGAAAAATTGTCTGTCAGGGGGTGTTCCTCTGACTGAAGAAGCAGCACATGATTTCAATTATTACTGGGGATGCACTACTGCCCAAATTGATGTCATGTTCAGCTCTCAAGATAAACCAACCGACGAAGAATGCTATGAGGCTGATCGCCACATGGCACGAAGATTGGGAGAAGATGGCCCATACAACAACTGTTGAGCCATAGCCTATTGCTACTCCTTCGGGGGTAGCAATGGGGTGTGTCCCACCAAAACCCGTGGCAATTCAGCCACTTATGGAGTGAACCTCTCATGAACGTCCGTTACAAGCACATGATCATCGAACTCGGTGATGACAAGAAAGCCGTGGACACCAAGGTGTTCCCGTCCGTGAACCAGGCAAAGCGGTTCAACCGTACCAAGTTGGGCGGTGCTGCCAAAGTTGTTGAGCGTCGTCCGGCCAATGGCCCGGAACACACGCAGAACAATGCACGGTGCGACAAAGGAGAGTGACATGCACGCACTTGGCCTGTTCCTGATGAAAGCAGGGCTGATCTTGCTGACTCCCGTCCTGCTGGTAGCAGGCACGGTGCTGGCATGGAAGTTCAGCCTGTGGCTGCTCAAACGGTCCATCAAGCAGTTCGATGACTGGTTGAGCAGTCCGTAAAGCAGCGGCTAACGCCGCTATTGGGTTGGTGCATGGTGTGCCAACCCTCCTCTCTTTTCCCCTCTGGAGATTCCAACATGAGCAGCAACAATGGTGGTGCAATCGACTTCCGTCGTACCTTTGGTGACAGCCCGGCCAAACCGGAACAAGCGAAAGCCCAGTTCTGGCTGAACCTCGGCTACACCTCCGATGTCAAGGACGAGCAGGGCGTCAACAAGTTCGTCAGCCTGCCGCTGGGTATCCCGCTGGATACGCAGGAGCACGTCTCGACCAGCTCCAAGAACGCCGACTTCGCCAAGTTCCAGGCAGCCCGCAATGGCCTGCTGGATCAGGTCATGGCCGCAGCCGCTGGCCTGAAGCCGGGCGAGTCCCGCATCGTCAAGCTGGAAGTTCAGCTCCGTCGTGTCAGCGCCGACAACGTGGCTGACATTCCGGCTGAAACGAACCAGTTCGCCCGCACGGTCGAACTCTGATCACCTGATCAGCTTACAGCACCCCAACTTCGGTTGGGGTGTTGTTGGGTGCTCAGGAAAGCTCAACTCTGACATTGGCGTCCAGCCGGAGGAAGAGCTTGCACCACAACAATAGGACTGGACTAGGTAGTAAGTAGGAGTTGATCGACCTGCTTGCCCGAAAACAAACGCGATAAGTTGCTGATCATCGAAGTGCCTGCTTCGAGAAGTCCGTGGTCAGGCATGACCACAAAGCAGCGAGAACAAGCCCAACTTCCCTTCGGGGAGGTTGGGCTTTTCTTTTTTTCGAGTTGAACCCTTTTAACGCCTGGAATTCGACAGTTCCAACCTACCTAAAACCTATCTCCAACTTTTGGGGCACTTTTGACGAAGATCACCTAAAAGATAACTTGATAGTTCTGGATCTCCCGCTAACGCGGGTTCTGAGGTTGTTTGCAGATAACTTGGAGAGAACCAAATGAAAGAAAAGAAATTGGTTACTGTCTCTGTGAAATACAAAAACACGATCCTTACCAAATTCGTTCGTGTTGAGATGGTCAATGGCAAAGCCGTTGTTCCATTAAGTGTTCTGACAGATATGGCAAAAGAACTTGGCTGTCCTGAAAGGGGCGGCACCTTTACCATTGGCTAGAGATAAGTAGGAGAAAACATGAACCAAGTCAAAATCTACGCCGCTGTGTTCCGTGACAACATGAACCACCAAGATGAGCGTGTTGAATACTTCTGCCGCAAGGACATCACACCTGCCTATGGCGAAGGTGAAGATGCAACACCTGAGCTGTATGCCACCGACTTCCTCCTGGAAGAAGGTGAGTGGCTTGACACCGTACTGGAAGAAGAACCCATCACTGACCCTGTGGAAGTGATTGGTGTCCTCGAAGGTGCCCTCAACTACATCCGTGAAGTTCGTGAAGAACACGGTTTTGTTCAAGATGATATTGAACAAAAACTGGAAAAGCTGCTTGTCAGCTACGTCGCTACCTCAACATAAGTTGGAGAAAGAACATGACTGTCAATGTCGTCGTCACTGTCCGTAACGGTGTTGTGCAAGAAGTCCTGTCCGATCAGCGTGAGGTTTACGTCACGGTGATTGATCTGGATGTGATCGCTCAAGGTGAACGCTCCGTTGAAATTGACGGGCACACCATCAACAACCAAACCACCATCGCAGAATTGGACAAGATTCTCGATGACTGGGCTCCCTACAACGTCTGGTGAACAACATGGAAACCCCCATCAACATTCGAGTTAAGTTTGGGGAAGGAGAACTAGTGCATACCAAAGGTTCTCCTTTGGCTTGTCCGATCCCCATCCCTGAAGGTGAGCCATGCTGGTTCACCTACTTCAAGTACGACCGTTGGCTTCATCTTCAGATTCGTGAAGGCAACGAGAAAGTGATCCAAGAATTGGATCGCCTGGCAACCAAAGCCATGAGTGACGAAGGACTTGTTCTTCGTGCCTGCGATGGCTGCACTAAGTACCTCTGCTTTGCTCATGCTGTAGAGGAAATTATTCGCAAAGCTCTCAAAGGAGAACTGCAATGAACATCCTTCAGAAACTGATTGATGAAGCTGTACGCAACAGTGCCATCATCCGTGCAGATGAACTCAAAAGAATTCAGCGTAAGCTGGATGCTGCTGAACGAACCCTGACCAACATGGGCTACTACTGGAATGGTGGAGATTATTTCCACCCTCCCAAAGAAAACCGCATCATTCCCATCAATGCAATGGTGGGTGACGATGAACAAGCCATCATCAACGTAGAGAGAGTACCCAAATGAAACTGATCTATGCAGGTATCGGGAGCCGTGAGACTCCCTTCATCGTGCTGAAACAGATGTACAGCATTGCCCAACAACTCGCTCCGCACTGGACACTTCGCAGTGGACACGCAGACGGTGCTGATACAGCTTTTGAAGAAGGCTGCATCATGGCAGGCGGAAACATGGAAATCATGCTTCCGTGGGTTGGCTTCAACAATGCCCCCAACAAGGATCAGTATCATGTCCCCAACATGACACAAGAACTGTTGGACTTTGCAAACGCATTCCATCCTGCCTGGGACAAATGCTCCAGTGGTGCAAAGAAAATGCATGCTCGTAATGCCTGTCAGATCCTCGGACTCTACGGTGATGAACCTGTAGATATGGTGATCTGCTGGACGAAAGACGGCAAACGTGGTGGTGGTACTGGGCAAGCCCTTCGGATTGCTGAGTATTTCAACATACCGATTTTCGATCTTGCAGTTGCTTCTGCACCAAAACAGCTTTGCCAATTTGTCGATAGCAAAATGACAAAGGCAGCATAGCACTCGTCAGGCTTCCGGCTCCCGCCGAAAGCCTTCCTCGCGTTTGGTGAAGCCCCAGAAATGGGGCTTCTTCATTTCAACCGGAGATAGTTATGCTTACTTTTCCGAGAAGTACTGTAGATCGTTTCTTTCTTGAGTTTTGGTCTGATCCAAAAAAGAAGGGAACTCTGCGTATGGGCCAAGCATTTCACCAATATATGAAACTTGAGAAAGTTTCTTCTGAAAAAGATTGGTGTGATCGCCTTTATCAACTTGATGGTGAAGAAGCAAAAAAGATGATTGCTTCTCGTACCTATTACGATGGTGACTAGTATGGCAAGAGTCTTTGTTTTCGGCAGTAATGATGCTGGCATTCATGGTGCCGGAGCTGCCAAGTTTGCATACCAAAACAAAGGTGCCCGCTACGGTAAATCGTATGGGCACTATGGCGATTCATTTGCCATACCAACAAAAGATGTGGACATCGAAACTCTCCCTCTGGAAAGGATTCAGATGTATGTGACTGGCTTTCTCGCATATGCGAAAGGTCACAAACACATCGAGTTCCAGGTGACCTGTATTGGTTGCGGTCTTGCAGGACTGAAACACGAACAAGTAGCACCGATGTTCAAAGGTGCTCCCAAAAACTGCATGTTTGATGAACTGTGGAAACCCTACTTGGGTGATACCGTTCGTTACTGGGGAACATTCTGATGAAAAAGATCAAATTCGTTTGTCGATATTGTGGAAGCGACAACGTATCAGTCGATGCTTATGTCGATTGGAATCCTGAAAAACAAGAGTGGAGCGATATTCGTGCAGTGTACGAAAGTGCAACCTGTCACGAATGCGGTGATTCCTGCAAATTGAAGGAGGTTCCTTATGCAGATTCTGCACAAATGGGAATACCGAACCAAGAGAGCAACAACGCCTCTTGAATTCGTGAGTGAAGAAGAGGCGAAAGCATGGAAAGCAGAAATCGCACAGCGATTCCCTGAGTTCGCCAAAACCATCAACCTGTACCGCGTGACGATTACCATCACCGAGGAGCTGATCCATGACGACGAAAGCGAGAATCTCCCATCAAATGGAGCTGGAGATGTTGTACTCGAAGAATCAGTTGATTCCTCGAATCAGGGAGGAATTTCTGAACTGTAAGGACTTCGATTTCGTGAAGTATCTCCAAAGCAAGAACATTCCTTCTGACTTTGGTATCGACTTCCTGGTTCAAATGGCACTCCACAAGAGAGCCAGTCTGGAAACTCTCGTAGGCATCCTGCGTCACCACTGCACAGATGCACAAGAATGTGCTGATCTCCTGCTGCAATGTCTCATGGCACAACTCGCTGAATACACCGAGATTGGTCACACGTTCATCGTTAACTTCACAGTAGGTGAGAAAGTTCAACAAGAACTTGATCGCTTCCAGTTCCCTCTTCCGATGGTCATCAAACCAAAGAAAGTAGAGAACAACGAGCAAACCGGCTACATGCTTGGCAAAGGCTCCATCATCTTGAAAGACAACCATCACAACGATGATGTCTGCTTGGACCACATCAATCGTGTCAATCGTATCCGGTTCACGATCAATCAAGACACCGCACGCATGGTCAAAAACCAATGGCGTAATCTTGATCGTCCGAAACAAGGTGAAACCAAAGCCGACTTTGATCGTCGCAAGAAAGCCTTCGAGAAGTATGATCGCACTGCACATGATGTGATCAGTCTTCTCATCAAAGAAGGCAACATGCTCTACCTGACTCACAAGTACGACAAACGTGGTCGTGTGTACTGCCAGGGATACCATGTGAATTACCAAGGCAATCCTTGGAACAAAGCTGTTATCGAGCTTGCTGAAAAGGAGATTGTCGAATGAACAACGATGCACGAAACAGCCATGATTTCTATGCCCATCGAAAGTTGGTCTTGGAAAGAATTCAACGTGCGTTAGAACAGGAGAAAAGAAATGCCGCTACACAGAAATGTCAAACGAGCGTTGATACAGTTCGAAAAGGCAGTTGGTATGAAAGTGTTCAAAGGAAGTTATCCTCCTGAAGAACATGCTGATATCGACCGTGCTTACCGTAAGGCAAAAGAAAAGCTCGTTGAAATTCTTCAACGAGTTCCCGATGAAATCATAACTTCAAGGTGCAAAGATGCAGAAGTTCAGCGCAAGGGAATATCTTCAGATTGACATCGCCAACAACTTCGGCCTCGACAAGAAAACGTGGGCCGAACGTCTTGAGTGGTTTCATTGCAATGAAGCCAACCTCCACAACCTCTTGGATAAAGCAGAAAAGCCTGCTCTGTTCTATGCAGGTGTGAAAGCCCTTGAGGCAGTCAACCGTGGTGAACCCATCGGTTATCCTGTCAGTCTCGATGCAACGTCATCTGGTCTGCAAATCCTCGCAGCACTCACTGGTGACAAGAAAGCAGCTCAACTGTGCAACGTAGTAGGCACTGGCAAGCGTGAAGACGCTTACACCGCTGTCTATTACCACATGCTCAAGAAGATTGGCGAGAACGCCAAGATCGAGCGTGAGGATGTCAAAGATGCAGTCATGACATCCCTCTATGGTTCCAAGGCTGTACCAAAACGAGTCTTCGGTGATGGGGTATTGCTTCGTGTGTTCCAGAACACGATGCAGGAAGTTGCTCCTGCTGCCTGGGAACTCAACGAGGCTTTCCTTGACATGTGGGATTCAGAAGCTCTGTCGAATGACTGGACGCTGCCTGACAACTTCCATGTGCATGTGAAAGTCATGACACAACGCAAAGAAGTGATTCACTGGTTCAACGAACCCGTAGATACCTTCTACAAGGTCAATGCTCCAATCGAAGAAGGGCGTAGCCTTGGTGCCAATACGGTTCACTCCATTGATGGGATGATCGTGCGGGAGATTACACGCAGGTGTGACTATCAACCGCACAAGATCCACAAGATCGAAAAGATCATCTTCACCGAATGGGATGAACCAAAGGAATACGAAGACAACCACAACAACCGTATGGTGCTCTGCCTCTGGGAGCACTTTAAGGAGTCTGGGTATCTGTCTGCTCGTATCCTCGATCACATCACTGCGGAAAACATCCACATGGTTGACCGTGTGGAGATTCAACGCCTCATCGACAGCCTGCCTGCAAAGCCTTTCAAGGTAGTAGCAATCCATGATTGCTTCCGTTGTCTGCCCAACTACATGAACGATCTGCGGGAACAATACACCCGCCAATTGATGCTGATTGCCAAAAGTGATCTGCTTCAATATGTTCTGCGTCAGCTCTTGGGCAAACCGATTACCCTCGGTAAGCTCTATCCTGATCTTTGGAAAGAAGTGATGGACAGCGACTATGCCTTGAGTTAAGGCTTGACTGTGTTACTCTACGGGAACCCCAGAAACGGGGTTCCCGTAATTTTTTCCCTGATCAGGAAAGGTGATAAACATGGCAAGCTTCAAAATTTACTACAAAGCCGCTGACAAAGATGTAAAAGTGAAACGTGCAACAGATACTGCTCCTGGTGGTTATACGTTGCTGAATACCATCAACCATTCGACATCGGACAGTGATGTAATCTATCACCACGTTCGTGATGAAATGTACAAGCTGGGTATCCTGAATATGCAGGGCATTACCATTAGCTTGTTCGATCAAGTGACGAATGTCACTGCGATCAGCATTTCCCCAGCTACAGCAGCAAAAGCCCCAACACAGACACAACAACTCACTGTCACGTTTACCCCTGTTACACCAGACAACACGACAGTTCTCTACACATCTTCGGATGAAGAAGTTGCAACTGTCGATGAAGATGGTTTGATCACAGCAGTGGCAGACGGTGTTGCAACCATCACAGGTACTTCTGTTGATGGTGGATTCACAGACACCTGTGTTGTAACTGTCGCAACCCCGTAATACCTGATTAGCCCTTTCTTGGGGCTAGTTACTGAAGAAGCCCCCATTTGGGGGCTTTTTCTTTTTGGGAGTGAAAATGAATAACGAACAGATCATTGAAGAACGCTTTGCGTACTTCTGGGGCTTGTTAATCAACAACCCAAATCAATTCTTCTTGATCAAGAAACGCCAAAAGGGTGGAACTCGGGAAGAACGTAGGAAAGAAAGAAACGCTCTCATTGAGCGTTTGGAAACTTCTTTCAAGCTGATGAACCTTCCTTACGAGAGAAGGGTGAACAAACTCAGAGCCATTGTTGTAAAACCAAACCCTACTATGTCTGGAATAATTGGTTCATTAAATGGTTTCTCTTTTGTCAGCAGTGAAACACGCTCTGGGAGAACTACTTCAATTTCAGGGAGAACTGACGGATGTCTAATGTTCATAGACGAGATGAAATCATACGACGAATCGAATCCCGATGCAGTATCAAGGATCTGGGATTCACTATCGCCGGAAACCCATCGCCTTGTCACATCTGGACAGGTCCAACATCTGGTAAAGGCAGAGGTGGAGGCTATGGGAGGATTTCCATCAATGGGGTCACTTCCGCAACACACATCGTTGCATTCACCCACTACCACGGATATATTCCCGCCTCGCGTCAAATTGATCACCTCTGCAACCAGAGACTCTGCTGCAATCCCCAACATCTTGAGATAGTTACTCATCTCAAGAATCAGCGTCGTCGCTCAAAACGAATCAAGGAGAAAAAACATGTTGACTACCGATCAAATCCTGTCTGTAAAGAAACTGCTTCCTAAAGTCCAAGAGTTTCTTGGCACCCGTAATGGTGTAAAGGTTTTCAGTGATGAACAAGTTGAAGCTCAATTACAAGCAACACTCGAAGAGGGTTATTCGAGTGGAATGCTGAAGATGGAACTCTTCTGCATTGAAAACTTCGAAGGCATGCGTGTGCAATATGGCAACACGCACAAATACTTCAGAGTGAAAGCTGAAGGCCGAATGTCATCATGAGCCAAGAGCCAACTATTGGCAGCTTGATAGTCCTTCTTCAAACCAATGGTATTGATGTTAACTTCCATGTACCAACTTCTCCGTGTGATGTAGGTTACATCCTGCATCTGTATGACCCGAGAAAAAAGACACATGCAAAAGTGATTTACCATTGCAAAGACGAAGCTTCTGTTATTGCTGCTCTATTTGAAGCAGAAAAACAACTCTCGGAAAAGTGATCGAAAGTTCATCTCTTTTTTTGGTTCAAGACCCCGAATGTTCGGGGTCTTTTCGTTTGGAGAGCATCATGACCAACATCTATCGTTGTACCCCGCGTCAAATTAGAAGTTACATCATCGACATCATTGGTGCAGGGCTCGTTCCTTTCGTGACTTCTTCCCCAGGCATGGGTAAGTCCGAAATTCACCACAGTGTCGCAAAAGATTTCAGACTCAAAATGATTGACCATCGTTTGAGTACCTCACAACCAGAAGATCTTTCTGGTTACCCGGATCTGAAATCTGGCCGTGCCAAGTTCGTTCCCTTCGATCTGTTCCCTACAGACGACATAAAAGTTCCTGAAGGTTACGAAGGTTGGATGCTTTTTCTTGATGAATTCAACTCTGCACCGAAAGGCGTTCAAGCAGCTTCTTACAAGCTGATTCTTGATCGCATGGTTGGTCAGAGCAAACTTCATCCCAATGTTGCTATCTGTGCAGCAGGCAACCTTGCTACTGATCGTGCAATCGTCAATCCACTGAGTACTGCTATGCAGTCTCGTGTCATCAACCTTGAGATGGAAATCAACTTCAAGGAATGGTGTGAAGACGTTGCAATCCCACGCAAGTATGATCCACGCATCATGGCTTACTTGAATCAGTTCCCCACTAAACTGATGGACTTCAAACCAGAACATGAAGACAAGTCTTTCTGCTGTCCTCGTACTTGGGGCTTTGTGAATGAACTGATTCGTGGAAAGGACATCACAAGCTACCACACACCAATGCTTGCAGGTACGCTTACCAGCGGCATTGCTGTTGAGTTTGTACAGTTCACCCAAATCTTCAAAGAGATCGTGAACATTCACGAGATCGTTCGTGATCCAGAGAACTGTCGTCTTCCGTTTGATCTCGGAGCAAAGTGGGCAGTTATCTGTCACTTGATGGAAGTGGTAGATGCCAAGAACATGGGCCAAGTTGCCAAATACACTGAGCGATTTGATTTCCCATTCCGTGTTCTTTTCATGCGTTCCATCATCATTCGACATCCTGAGATGAAACAGCATCCTGACTTCATCAAACAGATGTCTGTTCTGGCAAAGTATTTGGCAGAGTGAACCAATGGAAAGAATCAATCAACGCTCTAGTTCTGTTGATCATCCTTACATTGCAGGGCTCAACGGCAAGAGGATCGAGCTTTATGCTCCTTCTCTTGCTGCTGCAAAACAGAAGGCGGTTGAATACTTCAAACCCAAGAAAAAAGATCGTGGGCTTCTCTGGGTTGAACTCGCGCAGGAGTAGATCATGACTCATGACTATACAGAGCTGAATAAGCAACTCGACAAAGTAAAGTCCAAAGTGTTCCAGGAAAAGAATGCTGCATTCTTTGGTCCACTCATGTGTTCACTTGAGTTTCGTTGGTCAGAAGAGATACCAACCGCTGCAACAAATGGTATTGAGATTCTTTGGAATCCAAGCTTTTTCAAAGAAATGCCTTTCAATACCAACAAAACAATTCTTTTGCATGAACTCAATCATGCTGCCCGTCTTCATGCTGTACGTCGTGTAGATCGTAATCCAGAAATCTGGAATTATGCGTGTGACATTCGTATTAACAACGATCTACAAAACGAAGGTTATTCCTTCGAAGACTCTAATCCTTGGATCATGCATCAAGTAGATGTGAAAGGCCCAATGGCCGAAGAAGATATTTACGATTACCTGATGAAGAAAGCAATTCCAGTTCCTTCATCTGGTTCCTTTGGAAAAGGTACAGAAGGAGACATGCTTCCTTTACCTTCTGATAAAAAACAACAAGCAGTAAACAATGTTGTTCGTGCTGTACAACAAGCTAAAGCAACAAATGCTGCTGGAAGTATTCCTGGCGGCGTTGAGTCAATGCTCAATGAGTTCTTGAAGCCGATCATTCCTTGGGAATCTGCCTTGATGAAGTTCTTCACCGACTTGTTGAGTGAAGAATACACATGGCGTCGTCCCAATAGGCGTTATCAAGATGTCTATCTGCCTTCACGCTTCACTGATGATGGTCGTCTTGAACACCTGATGTATTTCCTTGATGTCTCTGGTTCTATCACAGAGAAGGAAATTCAACGCTTCAACAGTGAAGTGAAGTACATTCAGGACACTCTGAAACCCCAGAAACTGACCCTCATCCAATTCGATACTCAAATCCAAGATGTTCGAGTGTTCGAGGAAGGTGAACCATTCTCCAAAATCAAAATCGTTGGTCGAGGTGGTACATCCTTGGTATGTGTTCGTGATTACATCGAGAAACACAAACCAACCGCAGCAGTGATCTTCTCAGATCTCTACTGCACACCTATGCAAAAACTGAAACAGGAGATCCCAATCATTTGGATTGTAGTAAACTCCTTGGCTCAAAACCCATCATTCGGGAAAGTCATCCGAATCAACGCTTGAGGTGCTTTATGGCAGTCAATGGTCAAACTCTGTTGGACCTTGCTCCAATCAAAGACATGCTTCGAACCAAAGAAAAATACTATGGCGTAAGTCATGGTCTTGGTGAAGCAGGTTATGATATTCGTATCAAACAAAATGTTCAATTTTCAAAAGGAATAGTTGTAGTCGATGGTTTCCCTTCTTATGGGAAATTTGCTCTTGCTTCTGCAATTGAAGAGTTTGATATGCCTAATTGTCTTGTTGGAATTGTTCATGACAAATCCACATGGGCACGAAAAGGTTTATCAGTGTTCAATACTGTGATTGAACCAGGTTGGAAAGGATTCTTAACACTTGAACTTGTTTATCATGGAGACAAGGATCTCCATATCCCTGCTGGTTCAGGTATTGCTCAGGTGATCTTCCATGAGCTTACAGATCGTGCAGAGTATTCTGGCAAATACCAACATCAAGCTGATGAACCTGTTCCTGCTAGGAGTAGTTAAATGGATAGCTACCATCTGCGTATCTATGGTTTCATTGAAGCCACAAAAATTCGTGTTGAAGGTATGAAAGCAGAGAACTTGCGTCGTGCCCTTAATAATGAATCTCCAGCTTGGTCACAAGAAGCCTTTGATCATGAAGCAGCTCAAATCGAATCTCTGGTTCGAGACTTGAGCTAAATTTCATCTCTTTTTTTTGGTTGTCGGATCGGCAATCAAATCCTCGACTATGGGAGTCCAAACAATGGCTGCTCGCAAAAAGACAAAAGGAAAGAAAACCGTTGAACAAGTGAAACCGCCAGTTCTTCTGACCAGTATCGAAGTGCTGGTTCTGAAAGGACTGGATGGCCTCGGCAAACTGCTGTTGCTGCGTTTGCTGTTGGCACAGAATTACCTGTTGATTGATGCAGATGGTTGTCTCGTGCCGGAACCCCTGCGGGATGGTCACGGGATGTTCAACTACTTCCCTTCGGTCAACTTCCTGAAATTCGATCATGAGCACAAACTCATGCGAATCATTAACGAAGAAAAGGCAATGCAAAGCAATGCAATTTCTGGTGTGTCGGTGGAAGTTTCCACCAACACCACCTATGCAGAGCCTTTTCCGAATCACCCGCCTGAACTGTGTATCGGCAACGCCGTTTACATCCGGGTGGCCTAATCGACCTGAAAAGGTTGATACTGGTTGAGGTATGACTCAAGCAGTTGCTCTTTCTTTCCCGGTGATGATTTCACCTCAGTCATCATCACCGGGTTTTTTACCACTGACGTTTGCGTTTCAGAGATGCTGCCGCATCTTTGTCGGCAGGCACAAGGGTATTGTGCTATACACAGCCCAAGTGAAACGCAAACGTGAGTGGTAAAACACTCACCAAATCCGAACCAGGTTTACCTGGAAAGTAGGATGGCAGAGAAGTCTGATAGTTGTAGGTTTCAAACCCTGCCTTAACAAAGAAGTCGAAACCTTCACCCCCACCACCGGCATGTCGGTGGTGGGGTTCTTCAACGTCTGTCTGACGAAGCGCAGAGCAGAAACACGGGGTAACCCGTGTCACAGACCCCTCATGTAACTGATGGTGGAAACGTGGGGATTTAATCAGAAGTTGGAACCAATACAGCCTGACAACTGTAGGGTTCTTTAACCATAGATCAGAAGGGCAGCGATCTGAAGCACGCTGGTGTGTCACACTAACTTCTGGTAAGTTGTTACTGCAATCGGAACCGGCTTGTTTACCGGCCTAGATTGAAAACAGCCTAATGCTTTCTTTGGTTCTGGGAGTTAGAACCCTGGGGCAGCGCACAGAGAAAGTATTGGGGTGTAAGAATTGCTGTAATCCCTGAAGGGGAAAGGTGTTATGGACGCGGGTTCGATTCCCGCCGCCTCCACCAAAAGCACACAGGTTCGTTGCTCATAATTGAGCCAAGGTAGAAGCAACCGATACGAACGCTCATCCTGTGTGCTTCTGATGGGGGCGACATGGTTTCGACATGGCACTGGAACCAGACAGGCAGCACGGAAGGCGACCGACCGTAAAGGCGCAAAGCGATAAATGCCAATGACGAAGGTCCGGCATTGAAGATGGCCGCCTAAGAAACGGCCTGCTTCGGGGTACGCTCACCAAGAGGTTAGGCATTGGCAAACCCTCTTGCCTGGCAACAGAAAGTGAGCACACTTTTGCAGTGCGAAGCCCAGTTGGGATGAAAAGAGCCTACAGGTTCACGCGAAAACTCTCGAACTGTTGCTCCCCAGTTCGAACGACGAGACTAGCGGGCGTTGAACCACCAGAGTAACGTCTGGATAGCACTGCACCTATTCGTTTGGCGACGATCCTCTGGCCCGGAGGTTAAACGGGCAAGAATGCACACCGTCAGTCCTACGGTGTGGTGGAATGGCCTCTCGTTCCTAGGAAAGACGCCTCTCAAGCCACAACTAGAGCGTGTGCAATCACGCATGGACACTATTTTTGCCAACGTAGCTCAGTCGGTAGAGCAGTGCATTTGTAATGCTCCTGTCGGAGGTTCGATTCCTCTCGTTGGCTCCATTTGAACCAAAGGAAAGAACATGGTCACTGATGATGATATTCTCACAGCAATACGTCGTGGTATTGATACAAGACACAGACTTCTAATTGCATTTCCAAAAGAAGATCCAGACGATGTTCGACACATTCTTGCAACACTTGTTTATCGTGGTGTTGTAAAGACAGTTGCCAAACGATTAAAGATTGTTTAGTTTTCCCTGGCTGGCGAAATTGGTAGCACGCAAGGGACTTAAAATCCCTCGAAGGAAACTTCATCCCGGTTCGAGTCCGGGGCTAGGGACCAAAATTTTGGGATCTTTTCTGTTGACTTTCAAACAGAGTGTGGTGTAGTTTGGTAACACTCCAGCTTTGGGAGCTGGTATCCTCAGTTCAATTCTGAGCACTCTGACCATGTTAATTTGTGACTATTGCCAAAAATCCTTTGAAATATCTTCTAAAGGTTCAGGAGGAAAAAACAGATTATTCTGTTTTTCTTGTCTTCCTGAAAATCTTGATCGTGACCAAAGAAACATCATTCGAGCAAAGCTTTATTCAGCTCGTATGAGGCAACACAAAGAAAGTATTGGGTGCAAGCTTTGTGGTTATGACACTTATGGTGGTGCTTTGGAATGGCACCATCCAGATAGCTTAACCAAAGGGTATGATCCAGCAGATGCAGTGAAACGCAGTTGGACTGCTTATTTGAATGAAATTTCAAAATGTGTTCTTCTTTGTAGTTGTCATCACAAAGAAGTTCATGCTGGGATTATCCCAAATAAGTTTTAAGGTTCAAATCCCTCATCACCGACCATTTCAACGGGATGCAGTGCATCAGCTCAATTTACAATCAGGCTTGTTTCTTGATCTGGTGCATGAATTCCCACCCACACAAGGAGAAGGAAATGTTCAATTTGCTGCTCCTTATCGCTTGGCTCTTCAGAGTCAAGCAACTGAATCTGTCAGAAAGCTTGTGGGGACTTCCTGATAGACATAAGGCTCTGTCCATACTTGAGTCTGGAGCCTCCACAAAAGCCAAGGCATACGCCGACCTTAAAGCCCTTGACCCGATGCAAGGAAACTGAAGGACTCAACCCCCTGGTGAAAAGCCCCACTATGCGGGGCTTTTCTTTTTATGGAGTGAACAAAATGCCTTCTGAAAAAGCAATGGAGATGGCTAATTCCATCTTCACACACACCTCCTATCCACAGATACCACGCAAGATTGCAGAGTTCATTGACCTTTGGAAAACCAATGAAACAGAAGTAAAGAAACTTCGTCAGACTCACTGGGATATGCGAGCCCAAGCAGGCTTCGACAATGATGGTGACCCAACACCAGAAGCCATTGTTAGTGACTTCTCCAAACTTATGCTTGATGACTGGAACAACGTCATCAAAGATCAACAAGAAGGTCACGATGAGTGGGACAATCTTCAAAAAGAAAATGAAAAATTAATTACCGAACTATCCGAAGCCCGCCGCCTGCTCGACGAGGCGCGGAAGCAGGAGCCGGTGGCTAAAGTGTTTACCGAGATTCCTGCTGGAACCACGCATATAAGGAAAACCGGAAGGCGATCTTTCGCTGGTGGCGAGTTTGCTATTTATTTCGAGTGCTTTAAAAAATCAGAAGAAGCGTGGTTTTACTATTACACAGACAACGACAACGAGTATCCGCAGTGGCGCAGGCTTAACGACGGCAGGTACCGCAACCCCAATAAAATAGTCAACGATCTTGCTCCACTCTACGACGCCCCCGTGCCGGCGCAGCATGCCGCTGTTCCTGCCGAGGTAGCGCGCGCCGTGCAGATTCTTC
>ERZ724522.53-NODE-53-length-59800-cov-5.377387_pt1 | contig 59800 bp, 82 predicted proteins | sample MGYA00376055_ERZ724522 | MGnify/ENA primary metagenome ERZ724522 (study PRJEB28724, sample SAMN07190884) | wastewater metagenome | isolation source: effluent of sewage treatment plant in Hong Hong | place: Hong Kong | collected 2016-03-17 ... | reverse complement strand
TGATCAATGCCCTGACGCCGATCGTGCGCGTGGTGGGTGAAAACGCGGACGTATTCGTGCGGTTGGCGGCGGTCCTGGCGTCTGTAGTCGCACCGATGGCGGCGCTGCGGCTGTCCACTGAGTTGGGCATTCCGAAGCTGATCGACATGGCTGTATCAGGCGGGAAGATGCTGACGGTGTTTTCTGGCGGCGTGGGCGGGCTGGCAGATGCCAGGGCTGGCATTCAGCTGATCGGTGAGGGTGCCGGTTTTACCACGTCCAACCTAGGCATGATGGGATCAGCGGCCAGCGTGGTGGGCGTGGCGTTCGCGGGCTGGCAGATCGGCAGGCTGATCGGTGAAGTGACGGGCCTGGACGGGGCGCTGCAGGGTTTGTTCGAACGGATGCGCGGCGTGAACCGTGAACAGGTGGCGGCCGAAGTGGCCCAGCATTCGATCGAACTGGCAGTGATGCGCGGCGCTGCGGCTACGATCACATATGCCGATGCCGTGAAATACAACGCGGACATGGAAGCGATACGCCTGGCGAAATTCAACCAGGCGGCACCGGTGCAGAAGGCGGCGATCGACGCGGAAGTGGACCTGGGCAAGCGGACGAAGGAATCAGGCGAAGCGGCGAAGGCGGCGATCGACCATGAAGCGGCGCTGCAGTCGAAGCGGCAGAACCGTATCAGCGTGACGGACGCGGCGGCGAAGTCAGACAAGGCAGTGCGCGACGAACTGAACGCCCTGGGCATGACCGTGGGAACAGCCACGGGCCTGCTGGCGAAAAACGAAAGCGGGTTTCGGGCCTGGGCAGACGCAAACAAGCTGTCCAAAGACACGGTGGACGCTGTGGAAGCGGCACTGAAACGCCAGGCCGAAGGCCATAAAAAGGTTCAGGAAGCGGCGAAGGCGCAGCGCGATGAAATGGAAAAGCTGGATGCTGCACTGTCCGGCATGGGCGTGGTTACCAGGGAACAGGTGAACAAGGAACTGAAGGACCTGCAGGACCTGATGCTGGCGGCCACGGCTGGCGGCGTGAAGCAGGAAGCGGCCACGGCGGCGCTGTTGCCGAAGCTGCAGGAACTGGCAGACAAGGCGAAGAAGTCAGGCGTGGAAGTGGCCGGGCTGGACTCTGCGCTGCGGGCGGCAAACGCGGCCATGGGGGCGCTGATCCCGAACGTGGACATTCAAACCGGCAGCCTGACCGGTATGCTGGCCGGGTTCAAAAGTGCTACAAACGGCATCGACGAACATCAGCTGGCACTGGATACAGCGAAGGGTGCATACGCCAGGTTTGGCATCACAAGCCGCGACGAACTGAAGAAGACGGCCGATAGCGCAGAACGCGATTACGCGGCGATCGTGGCCGTGGTCGGGAAGACAGCCCCGGAAGCAGTGACGGCATTTCGAAAAATGACGGACGCCCAGAAGGCGGCCAGCGGCGAACTGCCCAGCTACTGGGAAAAGGACGTGGCCCCGGTGATGATCCGGACCATAGACACCGTGAAGCAGGCAGTGGACGGATCGTTTGCCCAGATGCTGCTGGGCACGAAATCGTTCAAAGACGGGTTTCTGGACATCTGGGACAGCCTGAAGAAGGGCCTGGAAAACATCCTGGCCAGCGTGCTGCAATCGTTCACCGATTCATTCCTGAACGGGCTGATGGGCGCGATGCAGGGCAAAAAAGGATCATTCAGCCAGGCGTTCAGCGGGCTGTTCGGAGGCGGCGGTGGCGGCGGGTTCAGTGGGCTGTTCGGTGGCGGCGGCGCGGCGGCGATGGGCGGCGCGGCGGCAGTCGGCGGCACGGCGTTCGGCATCAACCTGGGCAGCAATGGCCTGCCGATCAGCAGCCCATTCGATGTTGCGGCATCGGGCGGCACGAACTGGGGGGCGATGGCGGGCGGCGGACTGATGGCGGCCACCGGCGCGATGTCGCTGTGGCAGCAGGCCAGCCAGGGCAACAAACTGGGCAGCACGCTGGCCGGGGCACAGACGGGCGCGGGCATCGGCACCATGATCATGCCGGGCGTGGGCACAGCGATCGGCGCGGGCATCGGCGCGGCCGGTGGGTTTGTCGCGAGCCTGTTCGGCGGTGGGAAGGGCGGCAGGGCTGCGGTCGATGAATTCGCGAATTCCATGGGCGGGTTCGATGCGCTGCACAAAAAGCTGGGCGAACTGGGCGCAGATGGCGAAGCCATGTGGGTCCGGATCACGCAGGGCGTGGGGAAGAACGACAAGGCCGGGGCGCAGGCGGCGATCCAGGCGGTGGTCGATTCACTCGCGAAGCATAACGACAAGCTGGCGGCAGCGGCGGCAGCGGCCGGGCAATACGGCATGACCTGGGAAGACATGGACAAGACTGTGCAGCAGTCGAAGATCAGCGAAGTGGCCCAGAAGCTGCTGACGGACCAGGTGGCACTGGAAGCCCAGGGGTATCGCCATGATGCCGTGCTGAAGAAGCAGGCGGGATCCTACAGTGCCCTGGTGGAAAAGTCGGCCGAACTGAAGACGGAAATACCGGAAAGCCTGCGGCCGATTCTGCAGAGTCTGGCAGACATGGGCCTGCTGCTGGACAGCGATGGCGCAAAGATCGACCTGGCAGGCGTGCAGTTCGCTGGCATGGGCGCGGCGGCGGACGCGGCGGCGAAGGTGGCAGCTGAAGGTGCGGCGCGGGCGGCGGTGCAGATGGATGCGCTGAAGGCCAGCGTGGCTGGACTGACGACGAACGAACTGGCAGCCCTGGGGGACAGCGGGCAGGCGGCGCTGAACAAACTGCTGGCTGGGATCCAGGACAGCAGCGGCAGCCTGGAAGGCATGGGCGCGGCAATCAGCGGAGCGCAGGCCGACATGGCGTTTTTGGGCGAAGACGGCCAGGCGGTGATGGCGAAGCTACTGGAAAGCATAAAGGCCACCACCGTGGACGGGCTGGACGCGATGGGCGGCAGCGGGGAAGCGGCGGCCGAACAGGTGCGCGAAAGCCTGCGGAAGCTGGCGGCCCAGGAGTTCCCAGGGCTGTCTGAGGCTGGCGTCCAGGCAATGGACGCCATACGTGCAGCCACTGGCCTGAACAGCAGCGAACTTTCGCAGTTTGGAACGATCGGAGAAGCGAAGCTGAAGGCGCTGGCGGATACGATGCGGCAGCTGCTTCCGGCCGCCGACATGGTGGCGGACGGTTTGCGCGATCGGTTCGGCAGTCTGTCATTTGATCCGATCACGCTGGACGTGAACGTGGAAACACATGGGATGCCGGGCGGCGGCAAGGGCGGCGACGGCGCGGGCGGTGAAATCACCGTGCAGGGCGCTGCGGGTGGCGGGCTGTATCAGGCCCCGACGTTCAGGATTCTGGCAGAAAAGGAACCGGAACTGGTGGGCAGCCCGAACATGATGGTGGCGGCGCTGTCTCAGGCGATGCGGCAAAACGGTGGGTTTGGTGGTGACTCTGGCGGCATCATGGTGGTGCTGAAGGAACTGGCGCGAACAATTCGTGATCTGCCGAACGATATGCGGCGTTCGCTGCGCGATGCAGTGCTGCAGGGATAACTTATGGCCTACACATACAAACGGACCATCCTGGCCTATACACCGGCCGCTTACTGGCGGTTCAATGACGCGAGTGGCAGCACAACGGCAGCCGACAGTGCGGCCTCTGGGCCATTCCCGCACACCCTGACGGCAGCAGGGGCTGGGCCGACGTTCGCAGAAACCGGGGCGCTGGCGAAGGACGTAGACCGTGCGGTGGCATTCAGCGGCGCGGAGTATTTGACGGCGGCCACGCTGGCAGCCACCAGCACGTCATTCACTATTGAATTTTGGATCAAGCCAGACAGTTCGCAGGCGGCGGCAGATGGCATGATTTTCGGCCAGGACGGTGGATCAGGGCTGTATTACGACCAGAACACTGGAAAAATAAGCCTTTACTACAGCGCAGCGCATCACATGAACAATACGGCGCTGGCGGTGGGAGTGTGGTCCCATGTCGCTGTGGTAGTAGCAGCGGGCAGCGGCACGTTTTACGTGAACGGGGCGGCTGACGGCACGTTTACCGGGGCCGGTTCGTTCACGCCTGGCAGGGTTGGCGGCGACAGCACCGGCGCGAACTTGAAGGGCGGACTGGACGAACTGGCCTATTACCCGAACCAAGTGATGGAAGCAGCCATGGTGCTGGCGCACTATACGGCGGGCGCGGCCGGGTTCGATCCAAGCCATGAAGTGCACATGGAGCTGCAGAACCCGGCCAGCCCAGGGCGCGGAAACGGCTGGACGGACGTAACGGCCGACCTGGCGCAGGAAGTCGAAACGCTGGATTATGGAATCAAGGGGATCGGGCCGAACGATCGCCTGGCAGACACGGGCACGTTCAAGTTTTCCCTGGACAATTCCGAAAGCAATAGCGGCGGGGTGGTCGGCTACTACTCACCGGGGCACGCGGCGTGCAGGGTTGGTTTTTTTCTAGGCATCAGGGTGCGCGTGCTGTTCAATGTGATGGGCCGGACGTTTTACAGACACGTAGGCACCTTGGACAGCATCGACCCTGTGGCGGGCATGTTCGACGATCGCGTAACCCACTGCGGAACCGTAGACTGGATGGACAATGCAGCGCGGGCGAAGGTGTCGGGCCTGGCGGTGCAGTTCAACAAAACCAGCAGCGAACTGTTCGCGATCCTGGTGGAGTCGGCAGATACGCAGCCTGATTCGCTGGTGATTGCCACGGCGGGCAGCGATACATACCCGATCGCCTTAGACACAGCCGAAGATGAAAAGGTCGCCCTGCTGACAGAAATGAAGAAACTGCTGGACTCGGAACTGGGGTATGCGGCGATTGTCGGCAATGAAACAGGCGGCGGGGAATTACGGTTTCTCGGTCGGCGCGGGCGCGGCCTGACTGTGACGAATGCCGACGTGTTTTCTGATACGGATTTTACGGGCCTGACGACGCTGCAGCAGCGTGGCGACGTGACGAACGCTGTGCAGTTAGTGGCGCACCCACGGGTTCCGGATGCAAACCCCACGTCAATCCTGTATGACCTGCAGACGCCGGTGGCGCTGGGCGCTGGGGCCACGGCCAGGATCTTAGGGCCATATCGCGATCCTAATCAGCAATCGCCACGGGTTGGTGGAACGGACATGCAGGCACCAGACCCGAATTCGCCAAATTTCGACTATCAAATGTGGTCGAACAATGACGGCACCGGAACGGACTTGACGGCATTCCTGACAGTGGTGGCCAGCTACGGCGGCAATGGCGTGCGGTATGCGCTGACGAACACCGGAACGGTGCCGGGCTATGTCACTCGGCTGCGTGCCAGGGGCAAAGGAATCTATTCCTATCAGACGGTGATTGTAGAAGCCCAGGACGATGACAGCGTGGACCAGGTGGGGAAGAACCAGGTAACGCTGGACATGCCGTATCAGTCCACAACGGACGTATTGTTCGAAGCGGCCACCTGGCTGGTGGCGGTCTATAAGAACCCTGGGCCACGGCCGTCAGTCACGTTTGAAGTGCCGAACGCAGACGGGGCGCTGCTGCTGCGTTTGATGCTGCTGGACGTAAACAGCAGGGTGGGCATTGAAGAAACAGTGAGCGGCTTAGCGGTTGGGGCCGGGCTGTTCGGATACTTCATCAATTCAGTGAAAATTCAAGTGACGCCCACGAATAACTGGGTGGTGACTTGGGGGCTGGCCCCGGCTGATCGGACGGCTTACTGGCTGCTGGGAGTCACAGGGCGCGGAGAACTGGGCGCGAACACATTGCTGGCTATGTCACTGTAATCGTGGGCGGCAGAGTCTAAAGAGAAACAAGGGGCAGCAAAATGGCATGGACGACACCGGCGACGTGGACAGCGGGCCAGCTGGTAACAGCTGGTGACTTCAATCAGCAAATTCGTGACAACCTGGCCATCCTGAAGACTTCCATTTCGGACGACGGGGCAACCTGGTCAGGTTCGGTGGTTTCGTCCAGCGTGATCGTAGCGAACACCGGGCTGCAGTTGCGCGATGTTCCTGGGACGCATTATCTAACGGTGCAGCCAGGTTCCACGCTGTCAGCAAACCGCACGCTGAATATCACAACGGGAGACGCTGACAGAACGATAACGCTATCCGGCAGTCCGACATTGGGCGATTGGTTCGATCAGGCGGTGAAGGCTGCCAGCAGCCCCACGTTTGCGGCGGCCACTATCGGCGGTGCGATTGGGCTGGCGGCGACACCGACAGACGGCCTGGTGCTGCAGAACACCACGGCGGCCACGTCACTAGTCCCGGTTCAGATGTCGGCGCGGATCAAGCTGGCGGGGTCTGCATGGAACACGGTGGCTGCGGCATCTCAGGCAGCATACTGGACGATCGACGTGCTGCCGGTAAGTGATGGGCCAGCCATCACGTCAAAACTGCGGTTTGGCAGTTCGATCAATGGCGCATCGGTGTCGTATGGGTTCACTGTCACTTCGTCCGGTGCCGGTGTTTTCAATTCATCGCTAACTGCTTCGTCGGTAATTTCTGCGACGGTAGTGGCCCCGGTGGAGAATATCGCGATCCGCAGTTATTCAGGGCGGAATTCAATCGGCGTGCAGGATCTGGCTGGGTTTTTGGATCGCGTGGTGATCATATCGGCCGATGCCAGTGCTGTCACTTCTTCGCTGGTGGTGGCACCGACCGGAACGACAACCAGTAAGCATCTAGGGGTGGGTGGCGTCGTCAGCAGTGCATGGTCCACAGGCATGGCCCTGGAAGTAGGAACGGCTGGAAGCGGGCTGTGGAGTGCATCGACGAACATTTACCTGACGGGGAATTATTACTATGCGTCTGGTGACAAATTCGCAGGCACCGGGTTCGCCCTGTATGCGGGCGTGATCGTAGCGGACGGCAGCTATCGCTGGTATGTGTCGTCTGCATCGGGAACAGCCGGGAACGCGGCCACGATGTCCGAAGTGATGCGGCTGTATCAGACTGGCGGCCTAGTGCTGGGGGCACCCACTGGCGGCGACAAGGGGGCGGGGACGCTGAACGCGAAGGCTGTTTACGATGACAATACCCTACTGACAGACTGGGTGTTTGATCTGGCCTATACCGGGCACAGCGCAGACGCACCGGCTGGCGGGCGGTTGTATGGGTTTGCTGAAACGATGGCGATGACACGGGACGAACGGCGGCTGCCGTGGATGCCCAGCCGGGCAGAGTTTGACGGCGGCGGGCGCGGTTTGGGTTCGATGGTGTCGCGGTTGTGGCAGGGCCAGGAACAGCAGCAGTTGTATCTGGGTGATCATGAGCAGCGCATTGCTGCGCTGGAAAACTGCCGATAAACTGGCAGGCAAACAGGATGGGCGCACAGTCCAGACATAGACGGAAGGAACGGGAACGCATGACCAGAGTGGCGAAGTTTCAGGCGGACGACAAGGGGCAGGCACGGTTTGCGCATTGTTACAACGTGCTGTTGACGGGCATCGTGGTGGGGATCCAGGGGCGGAAACGCAGTTACGCCCAGGTCCAGGAAGACGGGCGCATCCTGGACGCATTCGAACAGATCAGCGTGCCGAAGCAGGGCGAAATGACAGCGACGGGCGAAGAAATGCGCGTGCTGGACATGGGCGGCAGCTGCACGCTGTTGCTGTCGGAAGCGGATCACCGGGCGGCGCTCGAACGGATGCAGGAAGGTGCGACACAGATCAGAGGCGGCCTGATCAGGGACGTGCTGGACGCCATGGCGTTTTTCAGTTCGGCCGCTATCGTGGATCCGAAAGCGGAGCGCGAACCGGCGCGGTTTAAGGCTGCAGACTAGATCGCAAGGGCCGACAGCGGCAGCCGGGTGGTCATACTGATCGGGACCGGGCATCAGCCCTTAATTCTGCGAACCGGAGAACATGGACCATCTGATGGCGTTATTGGCAGCAGTAGAAACGCACTGGACCATCCTGGCGGCAGTGGCTGCAGCGGTGGCAGCCACCTGGCGGTGGAGTTACCCCAGGATGGTCAGGCCCTTACTGGGCCACACAGTGGTTCCGATCGCGTCATGGTTTTACGGCATGGCCCTGCTGCCGCAGCGCGTGATGGAAGTGCAGGGCCTAGCCCGCAGCACAGCCAGCACCGTGAATGTCATGAACGACGTGATGAACAACGGCGGCCGGACAGGCATGGCTGACCAGGTGGTGATGCTGACGGCGAAGGTTAGGCTGGCCAGTCGGAACGAAGCCGGGTTTATGGCGGACGCATCCGGGCAGAACGTCAGGACGGATCCAGGTTTCACTGACCTGCTGGGATGGTCAGAGGCAGACATGATCGGGAACGGATGGCTGCGGCTGTTACACCATGACGACGCTGGCGCATACCTGGAAGCATGGAACCATAGCCTGGCGCACAAACTGCCGTTTGTTTTCCCGCACCCACGAAATGGCGGCGCTGTTCGATTTATGCAGGCGTCCGGCGAATGGATCAAAGTAAAGGTGACTGCATTCCCCACGATCAAGGAAGTGGGCGGGGCGATCAAGTGGGTGGGCGTGGTCGAAAAGGTGACAGAGTGACAGAGGCCGAAGTAAAAGCGGGGCTGAATGACCGGCTGGCGCTGGCGCTGACAGCGTGGGCGGAAGCCAGGGGCGACAAGGCCGAAGGCGGCAGCAGTGTGGAAGAACGCCTGGCGGTGATGTCAGTGATACGGAATCGTGCGGCAGACACGCGGCACCGCTGGCGGAAAACGATCACAGGCGTATGCTTGGCCCCGCTGCAGTTCAGCTGCTGGAACGAAGGCCATGATCGGAATCACCTGGTGCTGATGGACATGGCGGCTGGAATCCTGGACGGGAAGACCATCACGGATAGACTGTTGATCGAAACGCTTTATCTGGCTGACGGGATTCTAGGCGGGCAGATCATGGACGCCACTGGCGGCGCAAACCATTACTATGCGCCGAAGGCCATGCGGCCGGTGGGCGCTGTGCCAGAGTGGTCCATCGGCAAGGTTGGGCGGGCAATCGGGGATCAGGTGTTTTTCACGCTGTAGTTTGGCAGCGGGCAAAGGGGCGGTGGCAGGGTGTCGGATCTGATACTGCGGATAGTGATGGGCGTGCTGCGTTTTGCCTTGGCACCGGTGGCCATGTGGCTGGCAGCACATGGGATCATCAGCCAGGACGAAGTGGTGCAGGCGGTGGTGGAAATGTCGGCCATCGCGGTGGGCGTGCTGCTGGTGGTGCTGCGCGTGATCAAGTCAGAGCGAGAGAAGCGGACGGCGCTGGCCATGGAAAAGGGCAGCACGCCGGACGAACTGAAGCGGAAGATGCGGCGCGGCGAAGTGGCGAAGGTGACGACGCCAGCGGACCAGCCTACAACGATCGTGAGGAAACGATAATGACAGCGATGAAACGCAGCGTGGCGGTCCTGGTGGCCGTTTGCATGTTGGCGGTGGGGTGCGCGGGCAAGGTAGCCCCGCAGACCACGCCACAGATCAGTGGGCTGGCTCAGGCGGTGACGTATGCACGCCAGGCGATCGCGGGCGCGGATGGCGTGCTGACGGTTGTGGACCGGCTGATGAGCATGAACCCGCCAGCGATACCGAAAACTGAAGGGCTGGCAGTGGTCCAGGGCATTGCGCTGATGGGGCGTGAATTGAACCGAGCGGCGAAGGCTCTGGACGTGGTGCGAACGGCGGCGGCGGGCATTGAACGGCAGAACGCCATGGGCGTGGCGGTGGCGTCGATTCAAGCGGCCCAGCAGCTGGTGCTGCAGGCGGTGGTGCCGATCAATAACCAGGCGGCACGCCAGCAGGTAGTGGCGGCGCTGCAGGTGGTGCAGATGGCGCTGGCGGCGATGCAGCTGGCCCTTGATATTGGCCTGGTGCCTGGCGCTGGCCTGGATGAAGCAGCGGCGGGCCTGGCGGGCACGGCCGACCAGGTGCGGGACTGGGCGGAATTTCACGGGGTGGCAGCATGAAGGTCGAAGACCTGAACAAAATCCTGGCGATCGGCCTGCAGGCCATGGCTACGTATCGCACGATGCGCGATCAGATGAAGGCGGCCCAGCCGGACGCGGCTGGCCTGGTGGACGATGGCCAGCTGTTGAAGCTGATGGAAGCGGAAGCGGCGGCGCTGGAAGGCCACGCGAACGCGATCCTGGCGAAGCATCGGCCCGCGAAGTAGCCCGGCCAAGTGGTCGGGCGCTGCCAGGCCCAGCAGACAAACAAGACGCCACGGCATCAGCTGGGAAGCCTGCCCTGGGCGGTGGTTTCGTCTAACGCCCTGGGCCTGGCAGCACTCTAAAAAAAAGACTTGACGGCACGGCGGCGCGGGCTGTAATCTTTGAAGCGTTCCAGCAATGAGGCTGTGAACACCCGGACGGGCGGACATCGTGGAAACCATCATCAGCACAGCAGAGCAGTTCCAAGTGGGCCGGGAATTCATCCTGGGCGGCCATGCCATTTTCACGCTGGTGGGCAAGGTGCACCGGTTCACGTATCGCGTGGACATGGTGGCGGCGGAAGTCGGGCGACCTGCCCGCTACTTTGTGAAACTGCTGACCGGGCAGGACAATACACAGGATTACACCTACATGGGCACGCTGGACGCTACGAATGGGTTCGTGCGTTTGACGCGGGCCAGCACGTTCCGGGAAGACTCCCTGCCGGTGGTGGCGATCCGCTGGGCGCTGCCCCAGGTGTTCGCTGGCCACGAACTGCCTGCCGGTGCCCAGCTGCTGCATGAAGGCCGGTGCGGCCGGTGCGGCCGGGTGCTGACGGTGCCCCAGTCGATTCAGTCAGGGTTCGGTCCAGAGTGCGCGGAAAAGATGGGGATGGTGGCCTGATCATGGAACAGCAGCGGCAGAAGTATGTGGCGGCGGGGGCGGGCGTGGCTGGTGTCGGTTGTGCCTGCTGCAGGCAGCCGATCGCCCTGGGCGACATGATCACAGACCAGCAGGTGATGAAGGGCGGAGAATTGGCCTACATCGAACTGGTGCACCAGCACTGCAACACGGCGCGGACTGTGATTATTCAGGAGTGCGCTGAAACTTGGGAAGTGATCAGCGGCACGGCCAGCGTTTCGTGCAGGTCGGCCATGGGCGCCCTGGCGTTAGTGAAGAAACAAGACGCAGACCTGGCGATGGCGACGGGGCGGAAGGTGGTCAGCGTGGTGGCCTGGCACGTCAGCAGTGACATCGGGGCCAGGGCGGTGAAGATTGTGGCAGGGCTGCGCTGATGCCCTGCCAGTGCGGGGCGGCCGATTGCCCAAACTGCCGCAGCCTGGAAAACCCGGCGCTGATGGTCTGCTGCTGCTGTGACGAAGAACTGGACCAGGGAGACGTGCGGCGCGGCAATGTGATCGTGGACCCACAGTATGGTGAACATTGGTGTTGGTATTGCTTCCATGGTAAATGTGGCAGGAAATTGGGCGAATTTTGCGAAGGAAAGGGCGAACGGGAAATCTGATGAAACTCAAAACGAACAACGAAACCCTGGCGGCGCTGCGGTGGATGATCGAACACGGCGCGGATACCAAAGTGCCGGAAACTGCGGCGCAGCTGCATGACGTGGCGGACCAGATCGGCCAGGAACTGGCACGGCGGGCGGCGGCGGCGGCGAAGCGGCTGACGCTGGGTGAAGTGGACGCGATGCTGCGGATGGTCGAAGCGGCTGATGCGAACCTGCTGGACGCGAACGGCACAGACCGGCGAACGCTGAAGGGCAAGCTGGAACAATTCCGGGTGGTGACTCTGGCGCGGCAGCAGTCGGCAGACGATGGCGGTGGGCTGTGAATCACAAACTGACGGTGCAAGCGTTTGCCGATCGCGACATGGGCGACGAAGCCACAGTGATGGCCTACTGCGAAAGCGGTGACCATGACGTGGAACTATTCGAACAGCGGCACCAGGACGAACCTGGCGTGATCGACACGGTGCCGGACGACAGCCTGGCCATGTGCCTGGGCATCATCACGCTGGCGCGCTGTGACGAATGCCTGAGCAGGGAAGGCGAACGCGCAGAAGCCAGAAGCATGGCGGATTACTACGGCGGCAGCAGCCCGCAGACGGCCGACGAACGGCACCTGGCGGCCTGGGAACAGAAGCGGGGGCTGCGATGAACAGCGAAGCTATTGCTAAGGCTGGCTGGCAGATGCAGGAAGCAGCAGACAAAATGCAGCGGGCAGCTGAACAGATGGCGGCTGCCCTTGAAGCCCACGCAGTTCGGCAGGCGCAGTATCTGGAAACGCTGGAAACAGAAAACAGGCGGCACGAAGCGGCAATGGCCTGGATGGTGCGGCAATGAAAGCGGCCGAACTGGCGCGGCTGATCGGCGCGACTGAAGACGCTGTGCAGGCGGCGCTGGACGCATTCGTGGAAGACGGCCTGGCGCGGGCGACGGCTGAAGACTTGGTGCTGGCCATCGGTCATTCGAAGCTGAACAGGCCAGTGGACGACGTGCTGCGGGCGATGGCTGGCAATGATCCAGGCCCCAATACGCGCCAGTGAAATAAATAGCAAAAAGGACTTGACGCGATGCGTGGCGGCGCTGTAATCTTTGAAGCGTTCCACGGTGCTGGGCCGGTAATGTGACCGGACGCGGCGGGGGAACAAAAGGACGGGTAAGACGATGAAGGCAGGGCGAACATTGCAGGAACTGGCGCAGGAACTGGAACGCCAGGCGGAAACGCGGAAGGACTACGTGGCCACGCAGGGCGCGGTTCATGTCGAAGTGCTGGACGGCGAACTGGTGCTGCAGGGCGTGAACGGCGGGCCGAAAGACATCCTGCCCCACGCGCATGGCCAGCTGGCCGACCACCTGGCCATCCCGGCGAAGTATTACCAGCGCATGATGGCCGAGCAGCCCAAACTGCTGGCCGACAACGTGAACACCTGGCTGCACCAGGACGGCGGCAACCAGCGCATGATCCGCACGCTGGACGGCAAGGTGCGGGCGTTTCTGTCGCCCAAGTATCGCCCGCTGGACAATTTCGAACTGGCGAACGCAGTGCTGCCCACGCTGATCGAACACGGCGTGCAGATCGCCAGCGCGGAACTCACAGAAACCCGCATGTATATCAAGGGCATCCTGCCGGAACTGTCGGAAGAACTGCCGGAAGGCATGACCTGGGGCCAGGGGCATCACATGGTGGGGCGTGATGGTCGGCTGGTGGCGGCGCTGGTGATCAGCAACAGCGAAGTGGGTGATGGCAGCCTGCGGGTGGAGCCGTCCGTTTTTACGACCTGGTGCACGAACCTGGCCGTGATGAAGCAGGCGGCGCTGAAAAAATACCACGTCGGCCGGGCCAGTCTTTCGGATGTCAGCCAGGAAGTGTTCCGGGACGAAACCCGCAAGGCGGCAGACGCGGCGTTTTTCCTGCAGGTCCAGGACGTGGTGGGCGCGGCGTTTAGCCGGGATATGTTCCTGGCGGGCATCGCGCAGATCCGGGAAGCGGCGAAGGACCCGATCCGATCAGGCAATCTGCAGAAGGTGGTGGAACTGACGGTGAAGGAATTCACGCTGCCTGCTTCGACGCAAAACGGCATCCTGCACGCCCTGGCGGCCGGTGGCGATCTGACACGGTGGGGGCTGTCGTCCGCCATTACGCAGGTGGCCAATACCTTCCAGACGTATGAAGGCGCGACGGCCCTGGAACGGGCTGGCGGCGAAGTGCTGGCGCTGACCGGCGCAGCCTGGGAACAGATCAGTGCCGCATAGAACCGAACACGGGCCTGGGGGACATCCCCAGGCCCGGCCGGTGTTCGACGTGGGCGGGCGGCCAGCGGAATCGACCGGTGATCAGCACAAACGTGTTACGGTCCTGCACGGAGCGAAGGGCGCGGCGGCGCGGCGGGTATTCTATCGGGTGCTGGTGATCAGGTTCCTGGACGGTCGGCAGCCAGCGCAGCAGGAAATCACAATGGGCAAGTGGGCGAAGTGCAGGCGGATCGGCGGCAGCCAGGCGGCCTTCTGGCGGCGGGTGGATAGCCTGGTGCGAATTGAAGGCATGACGGCAGACATGGCCAAGGCGAAGGCGCTGGCCGAAGGGTGGGCGGAATGATTGCGAAGCTGAAAAAGGAACTGATCAGCGTGACGGGCACTAAGTGCTGGAAGGGCCTGGTGTCCAGTTCGATGGATCGACTGGATTACGCCGAAGAAGTGGACCTGAACCTGGCGCAGCGCACGATGGACGAACTGGTGCAGATCATCGGCATTCTGATGCCGCTGGTGGAAGGCAAGCCTGGAAACGATCGCGTGGCCAGGATGGCGAAAACGCTGATCAGTGACGTGCGAAGCTGGATCACGGCAATTAGCCATCCGGACAACGTGAAGGCTAAGGGCGTGAAGCAGATGGAAAGCCTGATGCAGCGGTATCTGCTGCTGAACGCCACAGGGCAGCGGCTGTATCAGCGGGATGCGGATACAGGGTTGACGTGGTGTTATTACGTGAATCGAGTGCAGCATCATTACCCCAGGGACAGAAGCGAAGGGCCTGGCTGGGTGGTCCTGAGCCTGCTGTATGACGAATATGGTAGGCGCGAAAGCCTGAGCATCCACTTGAGAGACGCAGATTGCCGTGGGCTGACGCCTGGGGAAGCCTTGCTACGCCAGGGTTATATGGTGGAAACACCAGAACTTCGCCAGACCTATGAAGCCGACAGGGCCAGGTTCGTGGCGATGATTTCGAAAGTGGGCCAGCAGTATCTGTGCACGGGCGTGGCCACGGTGCACGGCGTGGACGGAAACGGAAACAAGCCGGGGACTGAATCTGGCCATTCAGGGCGCGATGAATGGCGATACGATCACCGTGACTTTGACATGGTGCGGCGCGGAGAACCGTCGAAGGTGGTGCTGGATGTCTTTTTTGAAGAAAAAGAAGGCGGCCAGGACAAAGACGCGGGGGACGCAGACCCGTTTTACTGGCATGACATCGCGGCAAAGGTTGTAACGACAGACGGCCAGGACGTAGAAGACAACCTGGCACCAGCTGAAGAAGTGGACGTGCCGGTGCATCCGATGCTGATAGTGTTCGACCTGCGGCGGCATTTGCGGATGTCGGTGCACGTCGGCCAGCTGTCGGATTATCCATTCGATCACGACATGGCGCAGAAGCTGGTGCTGCCGAATGTGCAGAAGGAACTGGTGCAGATCCTAATGGCCAGTAAGGCCGGAATGTTCCAGGACATCGTGCGCGGGAAGTCAGGCGGCGCGGTGGTGCTGCTGAGCGGTGCCCCAGGCACGGGTAAGACGCTGACGGCTGAGGTATACGCAGAGTCTGAAAGCCGGGCGCTGTATAGCATCCAGTGCAGTCAGCTGGGCATCTCGCCGGAAGACCTGGAAGCGAACCTGTTGAAGGCGTTCGAACGGGCGCGGCGATGGAATGCGGTCATGCTGCTGGACGAAGCGGACGTATACGTGCGGCAGCGGTCGGACGACCTGGTGCAGAACGCGATCGTGGGCGTGTTCCTGCGGATGCTGGAATACCAGGCCACGGTGATGTTCCTGACGACGAACCGGCCGGGCGATGTCGATGACGCGATCGCCAGCAGGTGCCTGGCGCAGCTGAGTTACAAGCGGCCGAACGCGGACGACCAGAAGCGGATCTGGAAACTGCTGGCGGCAGGCCAGGGGCTGCGGCTGGATGATCGCACGATTGACGGGATCGTATTGAAGCATGGCGATCTGAGCGGCCGTGACATCAAAACGCTGCTGAAACTGGCGATGATGCGCGGCACGGTGGACGCGGCCACGGTCGGGTTTGTGAAGCAGTTCAAGCCGACAGGCGGCGACTAAAAAAAAGACTTGACGGCCTGCCGATGGGCGCAGTAATCTGTGCACGTCGGCGGGCAATCAGGCCCTGGCCGATCAGCGGAAGGACGGACAGCATGGCAGCCACCAGCAGCATCAGCATCATAGCGTCACAGAACGACCAGGCGAAAGCGAACCTGGCGAAGTTTGCCGTAATCAAGGCGGCGCGGATCGGCACGAACGCTGAAGAAGGCAGGCTGATGGTGCTGGCATCCAGCAGCCGGGCGGTGGTGCCGGACAGCCGGGCCGACCTGATGCTGGCGGGCGCGATCGAACGGGTGCTGGCGGCGAAGCATATGGCCGAAGGTAAGGAAGTCTGCCCTGGCTGTAATGGCATAGGCGTGCGGACATCGACAGCTGTGCACGTTTGCCTGAAGTGCCTGGGCCTGTTCACGTCGGAACCGATCACGCGGCCGGAAGCGATGCGGGTGGTGCGCCTGGATCAGATGGCAGTGGGCACGCTGCCAGCGGATAGCATGACCTACTTCGACCTGGACATCCTGGAAGCAGACGGGCGGCTGATCCGGGTGCACGGCTGGAAACGTAATTCAGACGGGAAGGTGATCCAGTGGGGTTAGCAGAGCATCGGCACCAGTGCACCCTGTGCAGGCAGTGGTTCGCCTGCACAGGGTTGCAGTGGTTCAATTACGACGGCGAACCCGTAGCGGTTTGTCGTGACTATCACGTAGATGGGCATACGGAATGCCTGGACTGCCTGCGGAGCATCGACGCGGAGCAAGCGGCACCAGATCATCCTGGCCTTCCGGATGATGCCCAGGCCGACCAGGTGACGACGCCCTGGCAGGTGATGAACCTTCAGCTGGCAGCTGGCGGTATAGCGTTCGTGGCTGGCGTCTGCATCGCTACGGACAGCCTGCTGGCTGATAGCCTGGGCGGCGGCTTGCTGCTGGGTTTGATCGGTCTGGCGCTGGCGGGCCTGGGCGGCTGGCTGATCTTTGGCGGTGGCGAATGACTGGGCGGCCGATGCGGTGCCCGTCCTGTCAGGCAGCCAGGCGGCGCGGCTGGCGGGCTGGCCTGGCGATCCAGGCGGAAGGACGGACCAGGCGGCACCTGGTTACCAGGCACCGGATCACCAGGCACCAGGTCCAGGCGCTGGTGCGGTGTGGGAAGTGCGGCTGGGAATGGTGGACCGCGTGCCGGGCTGGCCTGAAGCTGGCCAGGAAGGCAGCAGGTAGGCCAGGCCAGGCGCGGCTGTGGAAGGCTGGCAGGCGGGCGGTTGTGCTGTGCCGATGCGGACGGACGATAAGAAGGGCATGATGCAGCAGGGCAGCGAAACTTCGCAAACGGTGCACGCCGGTCAGTTATGCCGGAACAGCTGCGGCAAGGTGGCGATACAGAAGGGCAAGCGGCCGAAGGAATTCTGCAGCAATCGGTGCCGGGCGGCGTTCCGGGATGAACTGCAGCAGCAGGCTATTCGCGAAGCCATGGCGCGGATCGAACAGTTGCGCGGCGGGATGGAAGAAATGATGGCGGCTATTTCGGCCCAGGCGGAAGCGTTCGCGGGTGCCCTGGAACAGTTCGGGGCCAGCATGGCGGGCGCGGTGGAAATGCTGAAGCGGTTCGAAAAGAAGAAGCGAACAGGCCCCAGGGGCTGACCTGGGCTGTCACAGTGCCGGGCAAAGGTGGGCATTATGGATGCTAGCGACAAGGTGAAGGCGATGGCTGATCGGGTGATTGCAGAAATGGACCGTGGCCTGGTGCCGGTGGTGCCGGTGGACCCCAGGATGGTGACGGACGACCAGCGCAGCCTGGCAGGGCGTGGCGCATCTGATGGCGCGGACGTGGCGCTGCGTTCGCTGCAGTCGCTGATGCCGGACAGCATCGGCAGCCTGGTGCAGATGGCGCGGGCGTTTTCGCAGTCCAAGGTGGTGCCGAAAAGCCTGCGTGGAAAACCGGACGATTGCCTGGTGGTCCTGATGGCCGGGCTGGAAATGAAGCTGACGCCGATCCGGGCCATGCAGAACATCCTGGTGATCAGCGGGAACCTGGCCGTGAAGGCGGACATGCAGCTGGCCCAGGTCCGCAGCGCCAGGGTGCTGCAGTTTTTCGATGAAGGGTTTGAACTGAAGGGCACCACCGACACCGACCTGGCCGACCGTCTGCCGGATCCGATGCTGGCCAGGAAGATCGCGGCGGCCACCAAAGACCTGCCGGAAGGCAAACCATACGGCTGGGCGGCGGCGCAGCGCACCGGCGAAACGCAGCTGCACGTTCGCGTCTTTTCCTGGGCCGATGCTGACCGGGCGCAAACGAACCAGTGGGAAGGCGACGGCGAAGAACGAACAAAGAAGCAGATCAAGCTGCACGAAAAGGACACTTACAAAAACTATCCGCAGGACATTTACCCACGGCGTGCACGCTGCCGGGTGCTGGCGCTGCTGTTTTCGGATGTCCTGGCGGGCATTCCGGCCGTGGAAACGATCGACGCGGACGTGATCGAAGGCGAAGTGATCCAGGCGGCCACGGCGGGCCAGTTACCAGGTCAGCGGCATGACGACGTGGAACAGCTGCTGGCGAAGATCCAGGACGACGAAATGCGCGACCGGGTGCTGTCAGCGTTCGAAAAGATGGGGATCAACCGGGCGAAGCAGCTGCTGTTGCTGAAGGAACACTGGGAGAACCCGGACGCCATCCTGGACGAACTGCTGGCAGAGCATGACAAACGGACGGGCAAGCTGGGGCCGGAAGACACGCCACGGAAGGCCACGCGGGCGAAGAAGGCGGCGGCCGTGCCGGATAAGCCGAAGGCGGCAGCTACGGATAAGCAGGCGGCGGCCGATGCACCGGGCCAGCAGCAAGTGGTGGACGTGAAGGCGACAGAAGAACCGGCAGCGGCCAAGGCCACGCCGAAGAAGAAACGGACGTTCTGACGTGGGCGACATCGGCCGGGATCTGGCGAAGTTAGACGTAAACCAGAAGCGAAGCGGCGGCGGCAATCTGCTGCGGCTGACGGCGCAGCAGCGGCGGCGATCGTCTTATGAGACGTTCGACGGCTGCGCGTTCCGGTGGGACAAGCTATATCAGACCTGCAGCTGCGGCGATCGGGCTGACATGCACCTGGGCGATGGAACCGGGGCCTGCACCAGGCCAGGGTGCGACTGCCTGGGATACATCCCACTGGAAGACCGGGGCGACGATGCGAACCGTGGGATCGCGTTTCACGAATGCGCGGCGCGATACATCGAACGCCTGGCGGCGAAGAAACTGGAAGCCGACCACGAAGAAGCCCAGGAAGCCTTCCGGGAAGGCATTGAAGCGGCCAGGCCAGCCCCGCACCTGCTGCCGCAGATCAGTAAGCTGTGGGCGAAATTCACGGGATGGTTTCAGTTGGACCTGGACGCCTACTATGCGGCCGAACTGAAGCAGCATACGTGTGCGCGGCGCGGGTGCGGGCATCCGGAACATGAGCATGGCGCGGAAGGATGCAAGCGTGGGCGCTGCCGGTGCGAAGCCTTCCAGCCAGGGTTCACCTGGACGCCGGATCTGATCTATGTCCGGCCGCATGAAATCGAAATCAAAGACTGGAAGACGTATTACAAGGGCCTGACTGAAGCCCAGGCCCGCGATGAATTCCAGCTGAAGTTTTACCTGGTCGAAGCCATGCGGATCTGGCCGAACTTCGCCCGCTACAAATTCACGTTTGATTTTGTGCGGCTTGGTTACGAAGTGTCGGTGGTGATGACGGCCGAAGAAATCGAAGCCTTCCAGGCCGAAGTCGAAGCGATCCAGGCGGGTATGGCCAGGGCCAGGGCGCTGGCGGACTATCCGGCCACGCCAGGCCAGCAGTGCGTCTTCTGTCGGCTGAAGTGCCCGGTGGTGGATGCTGTGGACCGGCTGCCCGTGCGGGCACGCAGCGGAGAAGAAGCGGCGTGGATGTTCGGGCGGCTGCTGGTGCTGGAACAGGAACGGCGGGCGCTGAAGCTGGCGATAGGCGGGTGGGCGGCGACTGAAGGCCCGGTGGTTTGCCGTGGCCAGGAATACGTGCACATTCAGCAGACCAGCCGGGACTTCAGCCTGGCCGACCTGGAAGACTTCCTGGGGCTGCAGCAGAAGGCCCTGGTGCGGATCGGCGCGGCGGCGCTGAAGCCGATCTGGAAGAAGTGGGAAGAACTGCCTGGCGATCTGAAGCAGCGGGCCAGCATTGCCACCAGCTGGATCTTCAGAAGCCGGAAAGCAGGCAGCGCGAAACTGCCAGACCTGCCGGACGCGCTGGCTGGCATCGAAGTCGAAAACGACAGCGAAGAATAAAAGGGACTTGATTGCGGCGCACCATGGCGGTATCGTGAAGCAGTAACGAATTTCATTCTGGAAGGACGGGCGGGGCAGATGGTGACACGTATCGAACTGAAGAACTTCAGGAACTTTAGCCACCTGGTGCTGACGCCAGGGCGGCGGCTGATGCTGGCCGGGCGAAACGGTAAGGGGAAGTCCACGGTCGTGGATGCCCTGGCCTGGGCGATCACTGGCCAGTGCCGTGGCGTGAATGCCAAAGGCGAGGGCCAGCAGGAACTGATCAAGCTGGGCGAACAGGAAGCCGAAGTGGTCCTGGACATCGACCAGGTGGGCCAGGTTCGGCGGCGGGTGGCGCGGGGCAGTTCAGCCAGTTCGAACATCCCCACCGAAATGATCCTGAATCAGCTGGGCGTTTCGGCGGCGGCGGTCCTGGTGGCGCTGTATGGGCGGCGGTTTTTTGCGATGGACTACAAAGACGCCCAGCGGCTGCTGATGGGTCTGCTGAACGTCGAAGTGAAGGCGGCGGATCTGCCTGGCATCGTTCTGCCAAAGGGCCGAACTGGCGCGAACCTGGACGAACTGGAAGCATTCTACCAGGCAGCGTTTGCGGATCGGGCGGCGGCAAAGAAGGCCCTGGCTGCCATCACCGTGCCGATGTTCACGCGCAGCAAAAAGCAGGACGCGATGGAACTGCCAGCCGTCCAGGCGGCAGCGGCGGCGGCCGATCGTGCCTATACGGCCAAGGTGGGCGAACTGGCCACTTTGGAAGCGAACCTGAAGACCTGGGCCGGGCTGATCGAACGCGGCGCGGCGGATGACATGGTGGCCACACTAAAGGGCAACCTGACGGCGCATCGCGACATGCTGGCCGAACATGAAGCGGCGCAGCTGCTGGCGGAAGCCGAACTGGCTGCGCCAGGCGGCAGCGGCGCGGATGTCCAGGCCATGCAGGCGTCGATTGCCAACATGACGGCCCTGGCGGAACGGGTGGCTGGCCAGGCCGGGACCAGCGGCTGCGTGCTGGCGCGGAACATCCCATGCCTGACGAACCCGGAAGCGTTCAAGGGCCATGTTGATCAGCTGCGAAGCGAAGCAGCAGCCCTGCAGGCGACGGTGGACGCGGCGCTGGCAGGGGAAAAGGATCGCCAGGCGGTGCAGGCCAGGCTGGCCGATGCCGTCCGGAACGTGACGTATCACCAGAATCAGGTGACCACGCTGGAAGCCAAACTGGCCAGCCATGAAGAAGCGGTGGCTGGCCTGGCGACGGTGCAGAAGGACCACGCGGCAGCGATGAAGAAGCTGGCGAAGCTGAAGCTGGACACGCAGAAGGCCCTGACTGATCGCGACACAAAGGCGGCGGCGGCGGTGGAACTGCGGGAATATAAGGCGGCCTGCCTGGCGGCTGATGCGGCCCTGCTGCGCCAGTCCAAGGCGAAGGACGAACTGCAGCGGCTGGAAAAACTGGTGGAACTGCTGGGGCCGAAGGGCATCAGAAACCAGGTGCTGACGGATGCCGTGGGCGCATTCGAAGCCATGGTGAACGGCGGCCTGGAAGGGTTCGGGTTCACGCTGTCGATCCAGGTGGAACCATGGGCGATCTTCGTGGCCACGCCAGGCACGAGCGGCATGGCGGTGCGGTATGAACTGTTGTCTGAAGGGCAAAAGCTGTGGACCGGGGCGGCGTTCCAGTTGGCGCTGGCGAAGCAGTCAGGGCTGCAGTTCTGTGCGGTCGATTCAGTGGAAGCCGTGGTGGACGAAGACCGGGCGCTGCTGGCCGACCTGATCATGGACGCACCGGTGGACCAGGTGCTGGTGGGTATTGCAAAGGCGGAAGACGAAGAAGCCCCAGAAATTGACGGGCTGGAAGTGGTGCGACTGACATGACGACAAAGAAGAAAAACGGCAAAGTGGTGGGGCGCATCGTGCAGGAAGCGATGGTGGGCGGCGCAATGCGCCAGGTAAACGTGCGCGTGCTGGCGGCGGTGCTGCGGCGGAAGCGGCTGGCGGAAAAGATGACGTGGCCGGTCTTCGCTGCGTCGATGCAGCTGGGCCTGGCCACGCTGTATAAACTGTCGGCGGGACGGACGAAGCCGCACCAGCGGACTGTCGGCCATGTGATGGACCGACTGGGCGACGAAGCGGCGGCGGCACTACTGCCGGATGAACCCGATGCTGTGGCCGATAGAGAAGCAGCCGAGTAATTCACAGGCGGCGGAAGGGACTACCAGGCCAGTGAAATGGTTTCAGGTGGACGGCGATACGCCGAACGATCCGAAGATGAAGGCGCTGATGCGGCGCGGGGTGGCGGCGAACGCCAGCCAGTCCGCCATCGGCGCGGTCTTCCTGCTGTGGTGTTTCATCGCCTGGCACGGTGAAGGGGAACCAGGGGAAGGCGTGCGGCATGATGGCCGGGCGCTGAACCTGCAGGATATGGCGGACGAATGCCTGTTCAGTTCTGTCGATGAACTGAAGGCCCTACTGGATCACCTGGCCGAACGCGGCCATATTGATCCAGACCGGTGGCGTGATGGCGTGGTGTTCCTGCCAGCGATGAACCGGCGCGGCCTGGTGTATTTGCGAAGCAAGGGGCGGCTGCCTGGCGCGAAGGGCGAAAAGGTGGCCACCACCAAGGCACAGAGCGGGGCGGGGCGGGCACCAAGCGGGCACCACGCGGGCACTGAGCGGGCACCAGGCGGGACCGTCCGGGCACCAGGCGGCGGCAAAACGCCCTTACAAGACACTACAGAACAAGACGCTACAGAACAAAACCAAGGGCAGGGGCTGCCATTTGATTCTGAGACGACAGCGGCGAAGGTGCTGCAGCTGTGGAACGCGGAACGGAAACCTGGGCCACTGGTCAGGCTGCCGGTGGATGCGAAGCGGATGAAGAACCTGGCGGCCGTGGTGCGAACCTATCCGGACCTGGCCGACTGGCGGCTGGTAGTGAGATTTATCAACAGCCAGCCCTGGGCGAATGCGCCAGGGGACGGTGACCACGCGGAATATCGGCTGCCGCTGGATCTGCTGTTGCGGCCTGGGAAGTTTGGGGCGATGCTGGATCGGGCGCGGATGGCCCCAGCGGCTGGCACGGCTGGCGGACGGAACGCAGCCAAAGGGCGGACGGGCGCGGTGGCTGGTGAATTCAGTGCGGCGATGGTGGACGAAGGGGTGGACGACGATGCCACCGGCTGACAAGTGCCAGGCGTGCGATGGGACGACGTGGGTGCCAGCGACGGGCGGCGGCGTGGTCAGGTGTTCGCAATGCGACAGCGTGCGGCGTGGTGTGATTCCGACCATGGGCCTGGCGGACCAGAAGCTGCGGCTGCAGGATTACGGCGCGGCGCTGCAGATCAAGGGGAACCTGGCCGAAGTGCTGAAGCAGGTGAAATACTTCGTGTCCGGGGTGCATCCTGATCTGTATTTGCACGGCGGCGTGGGCGCGGGGAAGACGGCGCTGGCGTGCGCGGCGCTGAATGAACTGCACCACGCGCAGAAAATGCACTGCATGTTTGTGCGGGTGCCTGAACTGCTGATCCAGCTGCAGGGTGAAGGCGACCAGGAACGGTTCGATGCCGTTTGTAACGTGGCGGCCATTGTCTTGGACGACGTAGGGGCGAGTCAGGGCACGGACTTTGCCAGGCGAATGCTGCAGGCAGTTTATGATGCGCGGGTGGCCAAGGGGAACAAAACCATTTGGACATCGAACCTGGACCTGGACGAACTGACGGTGTTTCTGGAACACGATAAGCGGCTGCCTAGCAGGATCGCGGGGCAGGCCAAAGTGCTGCACCTGGAAACGATGGACTTCAGGCTGGAAAAGCTCAAAGAACGGCAGCGGCGGAAGTAAATGGGGATCGACTACAAACGCCTGGCGACTGTCAGCAAATTTGCAAAGACCGGCGAAACAACGCCACGGAGAAGGGCGCGGCGGCGGCGCGCAGCATTGCGTGACGCGGCAGACGATCGGGACCAGGTGGTGCTGGCCAGGCACGGCGGGCGCTGTGTCGGCAGTGGCGTGAATCCTGGCTGCACTGGTGTCGCGATTGATCCGCACGAATTGATCCCGGTGGGGGCAGGCGGGAAGCGAGTCAGCGAAAACAGGGTGGGTGTGTGCCGGTGCTGCCATAACGAAGCCCAGGGCAGAGTCGGCGGCCTGCGGTTACGTTTTCATTGGGCAAGTGGACGACCGAATGCCGATATACCGGGCAATGTAATGCCGTGGTGGGATGCCACGGCCGGGAAGGTGGCCTGCGTGGTGGTGTCAGTGTTTTATCTGCGAAAGACATGGGACGGCCAGGTGCAGGTGGTAACTGATTTGCGGCGCGGTTGGGGGCTGAAGGCGCTGCAGACGAACGGGCCGACAGTAGCGGCAGTGGTGGACATCGGGCGCGGGTGGGTGGCCTACAGTCGCACCGTGCTGCAGGCGTTCCTGGGGTTTGCGCCGATCACTGAAGTGGTGAATGGCGTAGCTGAATTCATGGGCACCAGGCTGCCGGATATTCAGTTCGTGCAGCAGCAGCTGGACGCGGCGGACGGCACGGAAGTGGCCATGGTGCGGTCTGATATTTTGGAAAGCTGGCTGGAAGACATGGTGACGCGGGGCACATTGTCGCTGGCATTGTGCTGGCGGTGCGCGGATAGTGGAACGAACCAGGAAGGGCTGCCATGCAGCTGTGGCAAGGGCCGAGCGGGACAGATCGGGAAGGGGCAGTGAAGGCGTGAAGGACAATTACCAGGAAGGGCACATTGTGAAACTGGTGGCCGTTAAGGGCATCGGTTTCGTGCAGGGGCGCGATGGCACGGAACGGTTTTTCCATCGGTCGGTGGTGCGCGGCAATCGGTTCGCACTGCTGCGCGAAGGCCAGGTGGTGACGTTTGTGGCGGAAGACGACGCGCCAAAGGGGCCACGGTGCAGCGAAGTGGTCCAAGGTGACGGCCGAACAGTGGCCGACATCGAAGCAAACGGAAACCGGTAAGACAGCTGCGCGGGGTGCGTCCGGGCGATCAGCCAGGGCGCACTTCCAGCGATACAGCGGAAGGCAGGGCGGCGTGGCAGATCAGCGGCAGGGCGGAATCAGCTGGACAGACGAAACTTGGAACCCCATACGCGGATGCAGCAAGGTATCCGAAGGGTGCCGGAATTGTTACGCCATGACAGTGGCGGCGCGATTCAGCGGGCCTGGGCAGCCTTACGAAGGCATGGCGGGCACGTAGACAATGAACCCGATCTATATCGGGTGGGAAAGAAGGCAGCCGGGGCGGTCCTGGATGGCCGGACATGGGCAGAGTTACCGATTACGGAAAAGGCAGGGTAGGGACAGTGTTTTCGACGCAAAAGGACGTGTTTGCAAACGTGCAGGGGTTCGGCGTGCGTATGAAGGCGCAGCGCGAAGGCGATCCGAACCATATCGTGGAAGTCAGGTTCGATATGCCGCTGGATCGCGAACTGGCGGCCGACATCATGCCGCAGATTGCCACGGACTTGTTCCAGCAGACGAAGAAAAACGGGGCGTTTACGCCGAAACAGGAAATGCAAAAGGCGCAGTTCCGGCTGCCTGCGAAATCCTGGATCATGTCCGTGAAGTCGCACCCTGACGCGGACGCGGACGTGCGCGTGGAAGGCGTGGGCGTGCGGAAGCTGGAAGCGAAGAAGGTCGAAGCGGGCACCTGGCTGCTGACGTTTACGGCCATGTTCACGATGGGCACTGAAGCGGAAGCCGTGGTGTTCATTCGCCTGCTGAAGAAGGGCGTTTACCTCACGATGGACGAACAGGCCCCTGAACTGCCGCTGGAAAACGCGAAGCCTGCCGACGAGGAACAGCCTGGCCTGCCGAACGCAGAAGATGGCGAAGCGGCGGACGCCATGGCCGACGAAAACGGCGCGGCGGAAGCGGCGCGGCTGCCGATGAAACGCGGAAGCCGGAAGCTCAGGGCGGTGGCCCCGGAAGCCGAGCGACGGCAGCAGATGGAAGCGGCGAAGGGCATGGCCGACGTGGGCGAGGAACCGGCCGAGCCTGGCGAAGTCATTGATGCGGAAGTGCCAGAGTAGGCCAGGCGATGTTCGGGCGGCGGCGATACGGGAAGCCTGACCAGAACCAGCAGCCGATGGTGGATCTGGTCAGGAAGCGGCTGGGGGCGGCCGTGGTGATTACCACGGGCGTAGGTGACGGGTTTGTGGACCTGGTGGTGGGCTGGCGTAAACTGACGATCCTGGTGGAAGTGAAGAAGCCGGGCGGCAAGCTGCAGCAGAACCAGGTGGACTTCCGGGACACCTGGCCGGGCGGGCCGATCATTGCGGTGCAGTCGGCGGAAGAACTGGTGGCGGGCCTGATCATGCTGGACCGTGAACACGGCGGCAGGCGGATCGACAGAAACCTGGTGGCGCTGCTGTCAGCCTGTTACGAACAGCTGGACAAAGAAGGCGTGCCAGGGGCCACGCATGATGACCTGGTGCGGCTGCTGGCAGAGGTTCGCAAGTGTTTGACGTGATCCATGTGGCCCCACCGTGGGGCACTATGCACAAGGTGCCGGGGATGTCTGCGGAAGATTTGGCGCTGCTGCCCGTCTGGATGGTGGCAGCGCCGAACGCGGCGCTGTTTCTGTGGGTGCCCGCATCGCTGAAATACCAGGCGGGCCAGGTCTTCAGTCAGTGGGGTTTCCGCTACGTCACAACCATCTACTGGGATCGGCCGGTGCCCGGCGCTGGGAAGTGGTTCAAGCCGACCGTGGAAGAATTACTGGTCTGTATCAAAGGCGACGTGGCCCCATTTGGCTGCCAGCGTGCCAACAGGATAGGCACGCCACCAGAAGCCGGTGGCGGCAAACCCAGGGCGTTCCTGAAGCTGATCGAAGCGGCCACGGCCAAAATGGTGCCGGGCAGGCGGCTGGCCATTTTCGAAGAAGAAGCAGTGCCAGGCTGGCAGACAGTCGGGCGGCGCGGGGCGGCGGATGCGCTGCGCGTGCTGGCGCGGCAGCATGTCAGAAGTTACCGATAGAAGGGCAGAGGAAAACATGAGCAGTGTAAGCGAAAAGATCAAACGCGATGCGACGGCCGGGAAGCCTGGCACGATGATCGAAGCCTGGGCAGTTTGCCCTGCCTGCATGTCGGTGCAGCCCAGGGAACACCTAGCGGAAGGGCTGGCGAAGGATGGCCAGGTGATCAGCTGTGTGACCTGCGGACGGTCCAGCCATGTGACGGCGTTCCTGGTGCTGGCCACGCGGCACGGCCTGAACCCGGACATGCAGACGCAGGTGGCGGAAGCGGTCAGTGTGCTGAACCAGCTGGGCAGCTGTGACGACCTGGTGGCAAGTCTTCGAAAGCTGTTGCGCGGTGCCTCGCAATAGTGAGCGGCAGGCCGGGCTGCCTGGTGATGAATGGCAGCCTGGCGATCGGGCGGATTATCTGCCAAGGAACGGCGACCGAATGGCTGTGACCATTCTGGGCCGGGCACGGATGCGTCCGGGCTGGGGGTTTGAGTGCTGGAAGATCCGGCCGGTAGATCGGCGGAACGGATGGGCGCGGACGGTGCGGTGTATCACCTTGTCAAACCAAAGGCGGAAAACGTGACTGACGTGCAGGCGGCCAGCAGGCCGGTGGCGGACGACGGCGACAGCAGCGGGCTGGTGGATGCGATCAGGCGGCTGGTGGAAGACCGGGCAGCGAAACTTCGCACCAGGGACATGCACGTGGAAGCAGCCAAGACTGCAGAGGCGGACGCGGACGCGATCACGGCAAGGCTGCGCCAGATCAGTGAGATGATTCCAGGGCTGTGTGATGCGGCCAGGCCAGTGATGCCAGATAACCAGTTGACCGACCACGCATTTATGCAGCAGGAAGCGAACCGGATGGCCAGCAAGCCAGCCAGTTGGGCAGAAATTGCGGCCGGGCGGCCAGTCACCGGCGCGGAAATGGCGGCCAGCACGGTGGTCGATGTTCGTGAGGCGATGCGGGCCAGAGTGATGGATCTGCTGCAGAAGCGTGGTCCCATGTCGCTGCCTAACCTGATGCAGGCGGCGTTGAATACCCAGATAGCTGGCGGCGCGATGTTGCGGAAGGTCCTGGCGGGCATGTTGGCCGACAAGGTGCTGGCGCGAAGCGGCCACGCCAGGGGTGTCCGATATTTCCTGCCGGTGCAGGTGCCGGTGGTGCTGGGTGAGGCGGCGGCTGGTGGCGGGCCTGTAGCTGAGCGTGGCCGGGCAGAGAATCAGCAGGCGCGGGTGGGAGAAATACGGCGGCGGCTGCTGAGTGGCCCATTCCGTGATGCCAGTGCGTCGTATAAATTCCAGGAAATCATGGGCCGGGTGTCAGACATGCAGAACGTGGTGGGCCAGGACGTGCTAGCGGTGCTGACGGACATGGTGCGGGACGGCGTGCTGGGCGTGCGGACGACGGGCCTGGCGCGGGAATGGCGGCGGCGGTCATGACCTGGTTTCGACGGCGGACGCAGGCGGCGATGGTCAGTCGCATCGACGCCCTGAACCTGGCAGCTGATCAGGTCAGGCACCACGCGGGCGCGAACCTGCGGCCCGATTGCCTGGATGGCCAGTTCGTAGGGCACCACCGGGACCGGAACGGGAACTGCAAACAGTGCCAGCGCGTGCACCGGGACATTCTGGACCTGGCCAGGGAACTGGAACGGCGGCGCGATCTGCTGATCGAACAGCTACACAAGACGGCCGGGACCAGGCCGAAGACCGGGCGGCCGAAGAAGCCGGTGGAGAAGCCCAGGACGCGGGACACGTCGAAGATGGTGCGCGTGGCCGGGCACAGCCTGGCACGCATTCAGGTGCTGAAGTGTTCAGCCCGTGACGGCAAGCGGATACCCTGGCACGCGGCCATCTGTGAATGCGGCATCCGCCTGGGTGGTTGGCATACAACGAAGGCCCAGGCCCAAGCCATGCACCTGGATCACAAACGGCGGATCATCGAACTGGTCACTGGGGCGTGATGCGGCGCTGCAGAAAATGATGGCAACAGAAACGTGCACCTTCTGCAAAGGGAAGGGGCGGGTGGAAGATCCAAAGGCAGGCGGGCGGCGCACCAGCGCACAGCCCAAACAGGCCATCGGCATGAAGAAGGACTGCTAATCAGTGACCAAACGACAAGAGGCACGGAAGACGCCGAAGGCGCGGAAGACGGGGCAGCAGATCGCCACCACGCACCGGGACCCCATGGCAGGCGAAGAACCAGATGCACAGCCGGGGAAAACGGGGCGGGGTGCCAGCCTGGCGGCGCGGCAGCCGTGCGGGGCGAAGACGCGGCGCTGTGCCTGTGGGCATCACATGAAGCAGCACGAAGGACACCGTGGCGGCTGCAGTGAATGCCTGATGGCCGTGCAGCAGAAGCGGGACGGGGCGACGGCGTGCGATGAGTTCCGGCCGAAGCTGTGCTGTGTGCGGACGGGCCTGGGGCGCGGTGGGCGATGCCAGATGCACGGAGGCAAGTCACTGGCGGGCGCGGCGCATCCCAGTTTTCGGTGGGAACGATCCCTGCCGGTGACGCTGCGCGGGATGTTCACGGAAGCCATGAAAGACCGGCAGCTGCTACACCTGCGGCAGGACGTGGCCCTGGTCGATGCGATGCTGACGACCTACATGGCCAGCCTGGGCGGGAAAAAGAAGAACATGCAGCTGACTGAAGCCCAGGAACGGCGAATTGTGAACCTGACCGAACAGCGGCGACGGCTGGGCGAGTCGGAAGCCAGACGGTTGCGGGACCTGCGGCAGGTGGTAACCAGGGAACAGTTCGGCGCTGTGATGGGGTTTCTGTCCGGGTTGTTCCGGGAATACGTGCCAGCGAACCAGCTGGGCGAAGTGCAGCAGCGCATCCAGCGGTTCATGTTCGACAACCTGGGGCACAAGGCCAGCCAGGTATCCGGGGAAGCTGCGGCTGGTGAATAGCACCGGTGCGGCCGATAGATCAGGGCAGGACGGACGGGGAATCAATGGACAGAATCGACAAGGCAGACAGCGTATTCAGGAACTACGGGTGGACGAACGACCAGGCCAAGCTGGACATGGTGCGGGCGTTCGTAGCGGCGGCGATCGCTGACGGCTGGCAGCAGGGTGAGTATTTCGCAGGCGAAAGCCTGGATTCTGCCTGCAAACTGCGGCGCGATGGGTTCACCATGTCGGTGCTGACGCGGCGCAATGAGTCAGCGAACAGGTGGGTGTTCACGGCCCAGGTGCACGCCTGGGGGCCGGACGAACTGGCGCTGGACCTGCCGGACGTTTACCCTGGGTTCGAAGCTGTCCAGGCGGCGCTGCTGAAGTGCAGCCAGTGCAAGGCGGAAGGCGTGACCACGTTCCGGTTCGCGTTCGCTGGCCGGTGCTGCGCGACGTGCCTGCCGATGGCGCGGCGGAAATACGAAACGCCTGGCTGGGCCGACTGATGGCGAAACGGTGGGTGCAGGAATATCACTGTGTTTGCCAGGGCGATGATCCGTGGCTGCATAAACACCACGACGAAGCCCCGCATTCATGTGCCAGGTGCAGGGAATGCAAGGCGTTCCGGCCTGATCTGACGGACGCCCAGGCGCTGCGTATTCTGATCGGGCCAGACATGACGAACGCCCAGGCAGCGGATATTTTACTGGGGAAGCAGAAGCAGACACTGCCAGCGGTGCCTGGGTTTAACCGGGTGCTGCGGGGATGATGAAGCCGATGCGGCCACCAGATCACATTCGAATCAGGATGACGGGGCGGGCAGGGCAGCCGCTGACGTTCTGGGGGAATCATGCCGATCATGTGCTGGCTGTGATGTTCCTGGCGGATCCTGGGCAGCCGGTATTCGTGGGCTGGCATCCACCGGCAGCAGAGCGGCCACCGGATCAGCCGATGCTGCCGACGATAATAGGGGGCGTGGAGTGAAGCCATGCAGCTGCGGGCAGCCGGTGCGTTTGCGGGCGCAGCGCATCACGATTAACAGGCGGCGCGGGGTGCGTCACTGGATCGAACACCTGCTGGCTGACAGCCCGAAACGTGGCGGCGTTTGCGTGCCAGGCGACTGGGCCACGGTGATGCTGAAGCCTTACCCGAAGGCAGAAGCCGATCGGCCCAGGGTGGCGATGATCAACCGGTGGGAAGACCTGGCGACACGGCGGGAATACATGGCGGCATTCGCTGCGGCAGTAGATCGGCGGGCGGCTGCCGAAGATGATGGTGATGCCGATTAGCACAATGACGATCGAAAAGGCGCTGGCGATGTTGGACGCGGACGGCGTGCGGTGCAGGATAACAGGCCGGTCTGTCAGTGCCTGGGGGACGCGGAACGGGAAGTGGTGGCAGGTGCGGGTGCGGCGGCGGCGTGGCGAAGGATTTGCGGCGATGGTGATCAGGGCGGCCGGATCCTTTGAACATATACCACTGGCGCAGTATCGGCAGCCGATCACTGGTGGTGAATCGGCCGTGAACAGCGTGGCGTTGAAGCGGCAACAGCAGCGAGAGAAACGGAACAAGGCAAGGCAGCGGCCGGACCTGGTGCTGGAACTTTGGAACAGGCTAAAAACTTTAAAAGCGAAGGATTGAACAGATGACACGTAAGGCGAAGCTGTTCCGGCAGGAAAACGAAGGGCGCGGGTTCGTGCTGGTGGGCGATGTTGGCGGGGCGAACATCGAATGGGCCAGGCCCAGAGACGCCAGACGTGGGCGGCGAACCATCTACAGCACCGAGCGGGCGGCCTGCGATGCGGCGCGGACATTGCGGCACCAGGGCGTGATGCAGAAGTGGGTGGGCTGGGACGTGCTGCCGGTGTTGGCGAAGGGCCGGGTGGTGGCGGCATCGGCCAGGATGATCGAACTGGTGGCGCAGCATAAGCGGCAGGCAGCTGTTGCGGCTGTGACGGCTGGGGCGCTGGTGGCTGCGTTCGATGTCATTGGTGCTGCGGCAGAGCAGGCGACAAAGAACCTGGTGGAAGCGTTCGGCAAGGTTGCGACGAAGGCCAGCACGGACGCAGCGAAGCATCTGGACCTGAAGCCGAAGAAGGTGCGGGCGGCGCGGGGCGCAGTGAAAGCCACCGGGGCGCGTGCGAAGGCACCGGGGCGCACGAAATGACGGCCATTACCTTTTCAATTCCTGATGCCATCCCCACGATCCTACTGGCGCGGATCATCTGCAGTCTGGTGGTGATTGCTGGCACAGTGATGGCGTCATGGGCGGTGGCGGTGCTGAATGCGTTCAATGGCGACAGTGAGCGGCGGGCGATGCTGAAGGGCGGGCTGGTTCTGCTGATCGGCGTAGTGGTCCTGACCGTGATCTGGATGGACCGATGAAGGCGGACGCAAAGGCGGCGGCGGCGTTCGTGGCCCAGATCGACACGCTGATGGATGACGACGCGGCCAGCTGGGCGTTCACGACGCTGGACGACATCCGCAGCAGCGTGATCGGCACGGGGTTCGTGACGCCAGGCCAGGAAGAAGCGGTGGCGAACATCACGGCAGCGGTGAAGCGGCAGGCGATCAAGGGGCGCAGCCTGGACGAAGACGCGCTGCCATCATCACGAAGGGCGGATGGTTTTATGGCCAGGCGTCACGAAGGGGGCGAATGATGGCGGGAAACACCTACATGGCCGTGCTGATGGTCCTCTGTTTCTATGCAGGGTGGTGGGCGGCCAAGCTGTGGCGGCGGCGGCAGCGGCAGCGGCAGGAGAACGTGGAACCGCTTGCCTTATCCGGCAGGGCGCTGGAAGCGTTCGTGCTGGCGTTCAGTTCGCATGTGTCTGGCAGCGTGCGAGATTGCGCGTGCGGCCGGACATTCTACAATCCAGATACGCGAAGCTGGGACTGGGAAGACGGCGAACTGGACGGCCTGAACAGTGACGCGAATGCCACGCCGGTGGACTGGTCGGTGGGCACGATCTTCCTGGAAGGCCAGGAATTTGTGACCGATTGCGACTGCTGGCGAAAGCGGGCGGCGCGGATCGTGCGCTGGATGCAGACGCATGACCACGCCATCGCTGAGTGGCTGCGGATCCAGAAGCGAATGCACGAAGAAACGGCGCAGCGTTCGCCCGTGGTCGAATAGGTGAGTTCATGCCAAAGTGCAGACAGTTGCGACTAACGAAGGCAAACCTGGCGCTGATCCGGGAGCGTATCAAGCGGGCGGTGGTGACAACAAAACATCCGCCTGACTGGCTGTATAACGAAGCCATCAGGATCGCATGGATGGCCGGGGTGGACGACGTGCGCGAAGTCTTTGAAGATGCGGTGGCTGATCGCCTGAAGTGCTACGGTGAAAATGGAAGGAAGCGGAACCGATGAAGATCACAACGGCAGAAATGAACAAGCGGACGAAGGAAAACCTGGCGATGATTCAGGCCACGAAGGCCAAGCCGCAGTTTGCGGAAGTGGAGCCATTCAAGCCCGGCGACCTGATGACGGCCGAGAAGATGAACCAGCTGGTGGACGGGCTGCACGAAATCCACAAATACCTGGGCGAAGAAGCCAAGGCAGCGGAGCCTGCGGCTGGGCCGGTGGCGATCGGTATCGGTTTGGCGATGGCGTCAGGCAGCGGGCGCACGCTGTCCAGGCGTGGGTTCCTGACGTTCGGGCGGAAGGGCTGAAGGGGTAGGATAATGACGATCAGGCGAGTGACTGAAGTGATGCCGAAACTGCACCTGGCTGGCGCGATGGTGGGCGGCGTGCAGGCGTGCAGCGAATGCGGCGTGATCCTAACGGACGACGAAGGCGCAGCGTTTACCGAAGGGGAACTGGTGGCACGTTCGGGCCGGGTGTCGGAAGTGGTCACCGTGCAGGAATCGGCGGCATACGAACCGTGCAGGAAGCAGGCGTGAACGGCGCGGCGGTGCGCGGTTACAGCTGGCGGCTGCCGCATGAACTGGAAGACGCCAGGCCAGACGGCGATGGATGGATCAGGACGTGCAGCTGCGGGCACTGGGTGGCGGCGAACGAACTGGACGACGTGAACGCGGCGATGGAAGACCATACGAAGGTTGGAAATGATCCGACGATCAGGGCGCTGAACGCTGAAAAGGATGGCGTATGAACTGCACGCGGTGCGGGTGCCCTGCAGAATGGCACAAGCCAGGCTGCATCGGCACGAAGGTGGTGACGACGGCCGACAGCCCGCAAGGGCGGCAGGAAAAACAATGCGACTGCACTGGACTGGTGACGCCGAAGCCACGCGGGCGGCTGCGGGGAACTGGCAAGCCAGAAAGTGCCGATAAAGGGGCCAGGAAGGACGGGCAGGACATGAGCAGCACACAGATCGAAGCGGCCGAGGGCGTGAATCAGGAAAAGTGCAGATGTGGGCACGGCAAGGCATGGCACGAAGACGGCCGGGCGTGCGAAGCCGTGACCATCGGGGCCAGCGCGGCAGAAGATCGGCGCTGTGGCTGCTCGCGGTTTGTCGCTGCGAAGCGAACAAGGCCACGGCAGTGAATCGGCGGGTGGTCGCAACCAAAACAGGCGGCCATGGCAGCCAGATCATCCAGGAACACGCGCTGGTGATGCTGGACTGTGGCGACATGGTGCACAAAGACAAGGCCCCGGCGATCGGCACCAGGGTGGACTGTGCGACCTGTGACGCCAGGGCGAAGATCTGGACGCACATGCCAGAGTGGGAACGTGACGCCCTGATAAGTGAATTCGTTGAAGACCCTGAAGCGGTGGACCTGGTAGCGGACGACCAGTGGAAGCCGAAGGCTGGCCTGGCATGAAGTGGCAATATTTCACAACGAAGCGAGGGCAGCCCTACCGGGTCAGCCAGGACGGCAGAACATCGCAGTGCTGGGACACGGCGAAGTTACGGTGGATTCAGGCCGGGTTCAATCCGGTGGTGTATAACGCTGATGCCTGGTTTGCGGTCTGTTCATGGTGGGTGATTGTGCGGGCCATCGTCCGCAGCTGGCGGCGTGCGGTGTGGGCCTGGGTGACCGGCGAACAGGTGCGGCGATGACTCTGCAGGCGGCCAGGGCGCTGCAGAAGGTGATTCAGGGGCCTGGGTTCGGCCTGCACTGCATCGTCCCGCTGGGCCACGGGCCTGCTGGGTATTTCTGCCGGATCTTCACGAACAGCGGCCAGGTGGACTTTCACGACAGCGAAGCGGCGGCGGCCTACCGGCGACGGATGAAGCGGCGGCAGGCGAAGGCGCACCGGGAATACCTGCGGATGCAGCGCGAAATCCTGGCGCGGCGCGATCGGCGCAGCCCGCTGGACCGAATGATAGATCAGGCGTGCGGCCTGGAACGGAAGGACTGATGGGGCGCGGAGGGCGACGGCGCAGCGGTGAATCGAAGCGGCGGCCGATAGGTAAGCTGGGGCGGCGCGGGCGCGATCGACGCGGGAAGCGGCAGGCCGGGCTGCGAAAGCTGACTGGAAGCCAGAGGGCGGCGAAATATCGGCGCTGGATGGCATCGCCTGAACGTATCAAGGACACGGGCAGGCCGGTGATGGCGCGGCGATCGTTCTGGGAATGGTTGGCTGCATGGTGGCGCGGGTGAGACGGCAGAAGGGTGGACGGGATGGACCGAGACGACAGAAACGAAGTGACAAAGATGGTGCCAGCGGAAGAAGAACTGCTGGCGCTGCTGCTGGAAGAACTAGGCGAAGTAGTCCATGTGGTGGGTAAGGTCCTGCGCCATGGATTCAACAGCGCAAACCCGGAAGCTAGCCAGCCGGTGATGAACCGGCAGATGTTGATCAGCGAACTGGGCGACGTGATGGCGGCGCAGCTGATGCTGGTGCAGGCTGGCCTGGTCGGCCAGGATGATGTTGTCGCGGCTGCGGCCGACAAGCTGCGGCGGGTGCAGAAGTGGCTACACCACGAAGCCAACAAAGGGCGCGCCATGTCGGCGTTACATGCGATCGACGTGGGCGAAGTGGTGCACGAAGGCATCCACGCTGTCAGGCTGGAACAGAACCCTGCAGAGCGGATCTTTGCCAGTAGGTGGAAGGATCGCCAGGAACGGCAATATGGGTTCAATGGCGGCCACAGTCTTCTGGAATGCATGCTGGCGCAGCCCGGCAAAAAGGTCGGCCGAGTGACGCGGGATCAGGCCAGGGTGGCGGCGACGGTTGTGCAATGGCTTGGCAGTCCGCTGGGCCGGGCATTCGTGGATGAATGCCGTGATGAAGTAAACGGGAAGCGGCGATAGGATGCGGGCCATGAGTTTCAAGCTGACCACAGCCCAAGTGCTGGACCGGTCGAAGACGGTAACCAGGCGCACCGGCTGGGCGAACCTGAAGCCTGGCACCAGGTTGTGGGCGGTGAAGCAAGCGATGGGGCTGCAGAAGGGCCAGACGGTGGAACGCCTGGCGGTGATCGAAGTGATGGACGTGCGGCGCGAACCATTGGGCGCGATCATCGACCAGGGCCAGGCGGAAGTGGACCGGGAAGGGTTTCCAAACCTGAACCCGCAGGGGTTTGTGGACATGTTGGTGGCCCACTACGGTGGGGCGGTGACTGGGGAAACCATCGTGACCAGGATCCGGTTTGATTACGTGGACGCGAAGCTGTGACGATAGCCCCGCAGCCTGGCGAAAACCCCGCCTGGCCGATCGTTAGCGAACCGGCGCGGCAGTCACAGCCAGGCGAGACGCACCGAGTCCGGCGATCGCCAGGCGGGACACTGTGGTGCACCTGCCAGGCGTTTTTCTTCAGCCCCAGGGCAAAGAAGCGGTGCCAGCATACGGACGACCAGGTGGCGATCGAAGAACGGCTGGCCATCCAGGCGGATGGCGGTGGCAATGGATAAGGCCAGGCAGAGCGATCCGCTTATCAGCTGGGTGCTGGAAGAACTACTGCGTGATCTGACTACGGCGGCGAAGGCAGCGCAGAAGCCCAGGCCAGCACCGGCGCAGCACGTCGAATTATCGCTGACGCCAGGCGTGGGCCTGGTGATCGGAGCTGAAACACCACGGGAAAAGCAGGCGAAACGGTGTAACAATAGGCCCGAACGTGACGAACCAGGCCCTGCAGTTTTCTGATACAGACGACAGCCAGGCGACAGCCCTGGAACTGGGCCTGCATCAGCTGGCCTGGCAGATTGCGCCACCAGCTGCGGCGGCGGCGGACGGCGCATCAGCCCAGCCAGTGGACGAACCGATGCTGCCAGTGGTCCAGGATGATGACGACCTGGACAGAGTGCTGCGCGATTACTTCAAAATAACACTTCCAAACGTGCGGGCCTGCGAAAGTCATGGAACGCCATGGGCGGCGTTTCATGATGCGTTTTTCGCACGCAGCCCGGTGTCTGTCTGGAAAGCCAGCCGTGGGTTCGGCGGGAAATCGTTCACGCTGGCGCTGCTGGCGGAAGTCGAAGCCTTGTTTTTGCGTGCGGACGTGACAGTGCTGGGCGGATCCGGCGAACAGTCGAAGCGTGTCCTTGAATCCATGATGAAGCTGTGGGAAGTGGACACAGCCCCGCGAAAGTGCCTGCGTGGGAACCCTGGCGCTGAAGTTCAGACGATGATCTGGGGAAACAAAATCAAGGCCCTGCAGGCCAGCCAGTCTAGCGTGCGCGGCCCGCATCCCCAGCGGATGCGCTGCGACGAAGTGGACGAAATGCGGGTGGGCATCCTGCGTTCTGCCCTGGGTCAGCCGATGTCAAAAGGCTGGGTGCTGTCCCAGGTAGTGCTGTCCAGCACGCACCAATATCCGAACGGCACCATGACCTGGGCGCTGCAGCAGGCGGCGGAAAAGGGGTGGAAGGTATACGAATGGTGCCTGCACGAAACCATGGAACCGCATGGCTGGCTGTCGCTGGCGGAAGTCGCACGCAAACAGGCGGTGATGACGAAGCTGGACTGGGACACGGAAGTGCTGCTGCAGGAACCGACAGCGGTGGGCCGGGCGATCGACCAGGACAAAGTGCGGGCGGCGTTTCGCAGGGACCTGGCGCTGGAAGAACCGGTGGCGGGTGGTTCGTATTCGACTGGCGGCGACTGGGCGAAGAAGGTGAACCATACCGTAATCGTGACGATCCGGGACGACGTGAAACCGGCTCGGGTGGTGGCGATCAAGCGGACGCAGAAGCGGCCCTGGCCGGACATGGTGGCGGACTACGATGGCCAGGCGAAGGCATACGGCAGCCGGAACACGCACGATAATACGGGCATCGGCGGCGTGATCCATGACCTGCTGAACGTGGAGGCTGAACCGTTTAACATGGTCGGACGCCAGCGTGCGGAACTGCTGTCTGAATACGTGGCAGCCATCGAAAACGGCGATCTGGAATGGCCGGAAGATCCGGACAATGAAGCCCTGGCAGCGGCCAGGTCGGAACACGTTTACTGCACCAGGGACGACCTGTATAAAGGCACCAAAGACGGCACCGGGACCTGCCATTTGCCCGATACAATTTCGGCGGCGGCGCTGGCCTGGCGGGCCTGCCAGCAGACCGTGGCGGCTGGACAGATGAAGCAGCCAGATATGCCAGGAACGACCGGTGGCCAGCTGATGCAACAGGGCGTGCAGCGCGGGCGGATGTCCGGGTTCATCATGGGCCAGCGGCGGCCTGGCGGGCCAAGTCGGTAAGTCCAGGGCCTGACGGCTGGCCGGTGCGGTCCAAAGATGCAAGGGATGGACACGGCAGGCAGCGGGTTTGATTCAGCGATCTGGGGCGAGTATCGGGATGCCTGGCTGCACGCGCAGTCAGGGCGTGAACGGATGCGCGTCAACGTGGCCTATCGTCCCAGGTTGTGGGCGGCCGGGCTGATGGTGCTGAACCTGACGCTGGAAGACCAGGCGCTGCTGCGGTCCATGCGGATCTGCTGGGACTGACAACCAAAGGGAGAAAATCAGATGATCGGAACGAAGCGGCGGGGTATCGCGGCGGCTGGTTTGGCTGCGGCATTGGCGTGGACGGTGGCCTGCGGCGGCGGCCTGCATATTCCGCCAGTGGTGGATCCGCAGCAGCCACCGGTGGTTCAGCCACCTGCCGAACAGCCTATCCGGGCGATCGGCATTGTGGCGCTGCAGGCGGGCACCAGGAAGATCGTGGAAGGTCTGGCGGCCAGGATGGTGCTGGCGGACGACAGCGGCAAGCTGTTCGAATGCGCGGCCAGCCCATGCAAGACGGACGCGGCCGGATACGTGATGTTCGATCGGGTGCCGATCGGTTCGGTGGTGGCGGTGGAACTGGCCGGTGATGGCTGGCTGCCCAGCCGATACGTGTTCACGCTGACAGCTGAAACAGAAAACAACCTGGAACTGCCAGTGGCCAGCCAGGCACCACCGGCTGCACCAGCGGCGACAGACAGCGAACTGCACAACGTCCAGGCGAACTTCTGCAACATCGAAACACCTGGGCCGACAGCGCCAGGCCAGCCGATGTTCACAATTTTCTACATCAGCCTGGGCCAGGAAGATCGGGCGGCCTGGCTGAAGGCCCAGGCTGCCCATGGTTCCACGCACTTCGTGCTGTCACCGAAGGCCGGTTATCCTGGCGCGGCATTTCCTGACAAAGACCTGACGGTCCAGCCGGACGTATTCGCGGCCTACATCCGGGAAGTGCTGGCAGCGCCAGGTGCGAACGGGAAGGGGTTCACGCCCATTTTGATCCTGGATGATGGCGACTATGGCATCAGAGAGCGGATGTCGAAGCTGTCGCCCGAACTGAAAGCAGCCCTGGGCGCTGACGCCGATCGTGTGCTGGTGGTGCCTGGCTGGGAACTGGTGGCGGCCAGCCGGGCCACGTCGGCGGATCTGTCGTTCACGTTGAAGCAGCTGAGGCGGGACGGGTGGGCACATATCTGGGTGCACCTTAGCCCTGGGCGTGCATCGGGCAGTTCGAACCCTGGCGAAGCAGATGATCCATGGCGGCGGTGGTCCTGGCCGGTGCGAAATGAGGACGGCAGCCTGGTCTACGAAGACGACGGGAACGGCGGCCAGCGGATCAAATACCAGGACGGCGAAGGCATTGGCGACGGGGCGGAAGCCGACAAGGCGGCGCATCCGGACGAACTGGGCCACTGGGGCGGCGCGGAAAAGCCCTTCTGGGAAATGGAAGGCGGCCAGTTTGCGGAAGGGCTGCTGTATCAGTCGGCGGCGGTGCGTGGCGATGATGATCTGTGTGATGCGGCGAAGGCCGACTGCTGGAAGAACAGATGGGAAGACGTGGTGCCACGCTTGGGCCAGGGAATGAATGGCTGGAAGGTCCTGGGCGGCGGCAGCCAGGTCGGCCTGGTCTATTTCGAAGGCCCGGCCTACTACTTCTTCCGGGGCCAGGTGGATAGTGCGTTTGCCATCCGGATCGCGGAACAGGCCAGGGCCATGTGCGACAAATACCGGGTGACGTGCGGATACGGGAACGGCATCCCAGGCAAGCGGTAAACATCAGGGGCCAGCTGGTGATTTGTGTATCACCGGCTGGCCTGTTCGGTTGGCTGAAAAAAAGACTTGACCGGGCCAGCGGCGTGGCTGTAATCTTCAGAAGTCGGCGGCAATGACGCAGCCGAAGCAACCGGACGGATGGACGCCATGACGAAACAGCCCGCACTTATCGCCGCCTTCAGCAATGGTTTGCAGGTCATTCGTAAGTCTTACACTCGCGAATATACGCACTGCTGGGGCGTGATATTCACGCCGAACGATGCGGCGCTGGCGGCCCACGTTTACGCGGCAGGGTTCAGCACGTCGGTGGATCTGGCCCGCAGCGCAGCGCGGCCCTATCAGCGGGCGCACAGCCTGGGCGTGCTGACGGTGGAAGTGGTGGCCGTGGTGAAGGCGGAACCCAAGGCCCAGAAGGCACAGAAGGCGGCGACGGTGGAGCCGGTGGCCCAGGCGCAGCCGGAACCGGCCGTGGCCACGGCTGCCAAGGTTCTGCAGGTCGGCAGCGGCGTGGTGGCGATCAACCTGGACGGCGAACCGATGGAACCAGGGGCGGGCATCGTCCGCGAAGTGTTCGCGACCAACAGCGGCGAAGTGAAAGCCGTGGTGTTCTGGTTCAGCCTGCGGGTTAGCGGTGTGTGGCCATCAGACCGTCTGATGGTTACGGCTGACCCGTTTGATCCGAGCCGGACGCCGAAGACAGACGGCAAGCTGGCGGTGCGTCAGATCGTGGAACGCAGCGCATCAGGCAAACCCAAAGACACGCGGGCATTCACGGCCTGGACGTTCGACACGGTGGAAGATGCGCTGCCATTCCTGGACCACTGCAGGCAGCTGGACGCGGCGGCGGGCATCGCGCGGCACTATCTGCTGCTGGACAACGTGGCGGCCGACCAGGAAAGCGGGGTGAAATGATGGCGTTGTGGCCGTCTTCGCTGATCGAGGTGGTTGGGCAACTGGAACGCATGGGCGACGACCTAGGCCACTGGTGCAAACGGTTCCAGGCCCAGGTGGCCAATGCGACCGACAGCACGGAACCGCTGGCGCATCAGCTGGCGGCGGAAGAACACCTGGTGGCAAACGTGCGCCTGGCGGCGCGGGTGGGCCTGATCATCCTGGCGCTGCAGGCATACGAAGCGGATGCGGAACGCCAGGCGCTGGCGGCGCGGCGCTGCGCCACTGCCGTGCACCTGCCTGGGGACTTCGGGAACGGGGTGGAAAGCGAACGCCAGGCGTTCGGGGAACTGCTGGGAGTGCTGTGACGAGCCATTACGATGTCCTGGTGCGTGGGCTAATGTCGGCTGCGGCCAAGGCCAGCCAGGCGCGGCGCACCTGGGCGCTGTCTCGCGAAGAACGCCAGGTGCTGAACACGCTGTGGCTGTTCCAGGGGTTCGACGCCTGGGCGTTCAACCTGGCGCAGCAGAAGTATCTACACCTGACCAGGCGGCAATCGGATCGGATGCTGCAGACATGGATCACCTGGGGCCTGGTGCGGCGGGATGGGTGGGAAGGCGGATCAGCAGGGTGCAAGGCCATGGGGCTGCACAGCACGGGCGGCAGGCACCGGTGCAACATGGGGCGACGACGGGCGCATTTCGAACTAACAGCGGTGGGCCTGGACCTGGCCAGTAGCCATTCATCTAGGCGATACTTCGCACGCGCAGACATGGCAGCAGAAGGGCGGAAGTGATGGCACGAAGACAGAACGGCTGGGTGAAGGGACCGTGCCCAGGTTGTAAGACCGGGCAGAGGCATCCAAAAGATAGCGTTTGCAGTGACTGCAAACAGCTGATGGCGACCGGCGCGGCGGCGGTGAAGAAGGCGGCAGATGATGCTGCAGCTGGAACCGTGCAGCCATTCATCTGGACATCTACTTACTGGTGCATACCGTATTACCATGGGCCTGGCGTTGACTGCCGCAGGATCCAGAAGGTGCTATTCGACCTGGTGGCGCTGGTGTCGGAAATGTTGCCGGAAGGATCAGCGCAGGGCGAATACGAAAAGCCAGGCTGTCACCGGACGTTCAAATACTGGCCTGGCGTAATCGACAGGAACAACAGTTCTGATTATTCTGACTGGCGGCGGGTGGTGCACATGAAGCCCAAAGACCGGGAAGTGATTCAGGCGCTGGACCAGGTGCTGCGCGACACCATGGCCGGGGCATATGCTGCGGGCAAGCGTGACGGCAGAAACCTGCTGCTGGGACTGGCCAGCGGCGAAGTGTCGGTGGGCGGGTTCAACGAAGCGACGGAAGAAGGCGACACGCGGGGGCGGCGATGAACCAGGTGCTGGGGTTAACCATCGGGGCGATCGACAAAAAGACATGGGCCGACCTGGAACGCCTGGGGATGACGGACCCCGTGATGCTCGCCTGGCTACATGTCGGCCGTGCGGCTGGCTGGTCACAGCAGGAAGTGCTATGCACGCTGGTCGATGCGCTGCTGGCAGAGCGGCGGGCCATGATCGAACTGCAGATCCAGGTAAGAGGCGCGGAAACCTACAACGGCCTGGCCTGGGAGAAGGGTTAGTTGTCGGCAAAAAAGACTTGACCAGGCGGCGGCGCTGGCTGTAATCTCTGCCGGTCGGCGGCAATGACGCAGCCGAACATTCAGGACGGGCGGACACGATGACGATCTACCAGAACAAGCTGATGAAGGTTTTGAAGGCGGCGCAGGTGCCGATGACGATGGTGCAGCTGCGCGATCTGACGGGCGCACCGTTTCACCAGCTGGACGGCCTGGTGCAGCGCGGCGAAGTGACGCGGACGTGGAACGCGGACGGCCTGCCGTTTTACGGCCTGGCGGGCCGGGCGCTGCCGCATCCCGATGCAGTGACGGGCGGCCTGGCCAATGTGGCCAGCCATGCCGTCCACGCAGTTACCACGTTCACGCGGGTGGCCACCGATGGTTTTGCCAGTTCGCTGAAGGCATACGCCAGCGCGGCCGGTGTTTGGATCGACGCCCAGACGCATCGCCCGCTGACTGCAGCGGCCATTCAGGCGTTCGGTGTGCCCGTGGAAAACCTGGAACTGCAGCACGCGGCGGCCGACCTGGCGCTAAGCGACCTGGTGGATCATGTGAACCGGATGGCGGCGGCGGCGAAGCGGAAGCCGACAGCGAACGAACTGCTGGCAATCGTGGCGGCGGGCGGACGGGATCGCGTGGTGCTGGACCCGCAGACGAACCTGCTGCGCGTGATGTTGCGACATGTCGGCTGGGACATCACGTATCCGGCAGTTTGATAGTTTCGTAAAATCAGACTTGACAGCACGATGGCAGCGGCCCAATGATGGGCGACACAAAGGACGGGCGGGCGCAAATGGCAAAACAAGCGAAGCAGGCACTGGATCAGAAGCGGGCAGAACAGATCGTGGCGATGCTGCCGCATGAAATCGGCGCGGCGCTGTTGGCGTCGTCTGAACTGGTAGGCCACCAGGTGGAGATCCAGCAGAACAAGACATGGGGTAATTGGATCGTCCGGATGACCTGCCAAGGGATGCGGGGGTCATATGAAGCCACGGTGGATTTGTGGCGTGGCCCAAAGGGTTCACCGGCTGCCCGTGGCCCTGTGCGCGGCGTGGTAATCGTGGTGCCGGTGGCAGGTAGTTACCGAAGCGGCACGCACACGTTCATTCTGAAGACAGAACCGAACAGCCTGGAAGACCTGGCTGCTGCAGTTGCGGCGAAATTGATCGGTAAGGCCAAATGGCGCATGACCAGAGAAGCCAGCATGGCGCAGCAGGACCGGCGCGCTGCGGAAACGCATGCGGCCCTACTGGCAAGCCTGAAGGGAATCGACGGGCTGAACACGCGGCACGTCACTAGCGGCAGCATCTATCTGGCTGTGGGCAGGAATACGATCTGGCTTGACACGCAGAAGACGCCAGGCAGCATTTCGATGTCACTGGACAGCCTGGACCATGGGCTGGTGGTGGCCCTAGCTGAAGCGGCGGCCAAATACGCGAAGGCGGTGCAGTCATGACGCTGAACATGGAACAGCAGAACCTGGCAGCGCAGCACCAGCACCTGGTGGCCACGCTGGTTAACCAGCGGTTAAGGCGCTGCCCGTCTCATGTTGAACGCGGGGATTTTACCGGGGCGGCGGCGATCGCCCTGGCGCGGGCGGCGGCCACGTTTGACGCCAGCCGTGGCGTTCCGTTTGAAGTGTTCGCGGCCACGAAGATCCGGTGGGCGATCACGGACGCCCAGCGCGACATCGACACCATGACCAGGGCAGAGCGGCGGAAGCAGAAGGCGGGCGGCGCTGCGGTAATGCCCAGAATCGAAATATCGCTGGATGCGGCGGCTGCTGATCCAGGTCTGGCCCACGCAGGCGGCCATCGGCCGGTGGAACACCTGGACCTGCTGGCGGCCATGCGCGAACTGCCACCAGTGGAGCGCGCCGTGCTGCGGCTGACGTTCGTGGACGACATGACGAACGCGGAAGTGGCCACGCGCATGGGGTTGTCTGCCGGGCGCATTTCGCAGATCAAGGGGGCCGGGATCGCCAGGCTGCGAATGCTGATGCTGAAGCCTGCGGCCTGGCTGGCGGTGCAATCGTGACGCTGCTACTGGTCGGACTGGGCGTGTTACTGCTGGCCTGCTGCGTTTATTCGCTGTATGCTGGCCCGGCAGATCGCGCATTTGATGCGCTGCCGGTGGATCAGCAGCGGCGGATTATGCGGGAATCATGGGGTGTGCCAGCCGGGACGCGGGCACAGCAGCAGCCGGTGGTGACCAGGAAGCCCCGTGCCGTGCGTTCGCGTGGTCCAAAGAAACAGACGGGCCTGGTGGGCGCTGAACCTGCGAAGAAACGCAGCAGTAAGAAGGCCCCGGCCATTCTTTTGGTGCACAAGCGGCGCACCTGAAAAGGCGAAGGATACCGACATGGGGTTTATGGACCGATTGCGCGGCGGGCTTGGGTTGTTTGTTCGACGGCCTGCCCCGTCTTTGGAAGACCAGGACCGCATGGCCGAACGCGAACTGCACGAACGGCGTGAAGCGGCCACGGCCCAGACGGCCGAGCGCAGCCAGGCCCTGAAAGAAGGGCTGATGAGCCTGGGCAGCGGCACCATGCAGGCGATCGACGCAGACGATTATCAATACAAGCGGCTGACGGGCAAGCAACAGAAACGCGATCTGTCACCGGTGCAGCAGGACCGGATGCTGGAAGTGGCGTGGTTTCTGTGGGAACAGAACCCGTTTGCGCGGCGACTGATCACGCTGATGTCTGACCTGATCGTGGGTGATGGCGTGGTGGTGTCGGCGGCAGACCAGGCAGTGCAGGACGTGCTGACAAAGACCTGGGATCACGCCCTGAACAAAATGACAAGCCGGATGCGTTCGCTGTATAACGCGGCGGCGCTGAACGGTGAATTGATCATGCCGGTGGTGGTCAATGAAATCACCGGGCGGCCAGTCCTGGGGTTCATTGACCCCTGGCAGGTCCAGCGGGTGGAACACCTGCCCGATAACGTGCTGGTGCCGGACACGGTGGTGCTGAAGGCGGACGCAGCGGCGGGCCAGACAGAAGGGCGGCGGCTGAAGATCGTGCGCGAAGATCCGGCCACCGGGCAGCTGGAAGGTGAAGTGTTTTACTTCAGCCTGAACGCGCTGCCGAACAGCAGCCGGGGCCGGTCTGATCTGATGCCGCTGGCCGACTGGCTGGACCTATACGACCAGTATCTATTCAGCGAAGTGGAACGCCTGAATCTTCTGTCTGCATTCGTATGGGATTACAAAATCGAAGGGGCCACGCCTGAACAGATCGCGGAGAAGCTGAAACAATTTCCCACGCCACGGCCGGGTTCGGTGTTCGGCCACAACGAAAAGGAAACGCTGGAAGCGAAAACGCCTGATCTGAAGGCCCAGGACCGCAGCGAGGTGGCCAGGATGCTGCGCGTGCACATTGGCGGCAGCGCGGGGTTTCCGCTGTCATACCTAGGCGAAACCGACAGCAACAGGGCGACGATCGAAGGCCAGAACGATGTCCTGATGAAGACGCCAGCGGCGCGGCAGCGGGAATTCGCGGCGTTCCTGCATCAGATCGCCAGTTTCGCAGTGCAGCAGGCCATGCGGAAAAACCCCAGCCTGTTCCGGGGCGTGACTGATCACACCATCGCTGTGAAGATGCCAGAAATTGCGGTGAAGGACGTAAGCCGTGCTGGTGGCATTCTGTCGGGCGTGGCGTCTGCCATGGATACGGCGATGGCAAACAAGACGCTGAGCAAAAAGGCGGCCACCGAAGTGATCTGTGCCGTAATTTCGCACCTGGGCGTGGACCTGAAGGCCAGCGAAGTGCTGGAACAGATCGCCCAGGACGACCTGGAAACAGAAGGCACGGAGGACATGATCCACGCGGCGGTGGCGGCGGCCAGGAAGAAGCTGCAGAACCCGAACCAGCCGGTGCCGAACGTCCAGCCGGAACCGGAAGATGAAGCGGCGGCAGTCTAAGTGATCTGGCTGGAACCGGATAGACACATCGAAGCCACCGGCGACGGCGCGGCGCGGCGTGCCCAGGACGCGAACCGGGCCGGTAACGAAGTGCTGGCCGAACGCTACAGCCAAGAACGCGAAGCCGTGCAGCAGATGCTGGTCAGGCTGCAGACGCTGCGGGATCAGCTGCTGGCCAGGATCATGCGCGGCGGCACGAACTTCCAGATGGCGATGGTGCGGCAGCTGGCCAGCGACGTGGACCGGATGATTGCAGACGCCACGGCGCAGCTGGCCCTGGACGCTGAAAAGGCATACGAAAAACAGGCGGAACTGGGCGAGCAGGCGGCCATCCGGCCGATGCAGGCGGCGAAGCTGATGGTGGCCCAGGCCATGCCTGGCATCGACCGGAATCTGGTGCAGTCAGCGTTCGACAATACAGTGGACCTGCTGACGATGCCCATGCAGCAGTTCGGAACGGACGTAAAGGTTGCCATTCGCAGAGTGGCGACGGCTGGCGACGGCATGATGGGCGAAATACTGAAGCTGCGCGAAAAGATCGAAGGCCAGGGGTTCGACGCGGCCGGGTTCAAGGCGGAACGGATCATCAGGACCGAAGTGGGCCGGGTGTTCAACGATGCCACGTATGCCAGGCTGTCGGCGCTGTCAAAAGACTTTCCATTTTTGCGGAAGGGCTGGCGAGCGGCGGCCGACAACCGGACCAGGCTGGGCCACCGTGAAGCGGCGAAGACCTACAAACGCGGCAGCGGCATACCGATGGCGGCCGGGTTCGTGCTGAACGTATACGACGAACGGAACGGCAAGGCGGTAAAGCTGATCGGCCAGGCCAGTCTACGGTTTCCACTGGATCCGCAGGCGTCACCGGCCGGGCGCATCGCGGCCGGGGCCACGATCATGTGCCGGTGCAATGCGTTCGCAGACTTCGACATCAGGGAACTGGCGAAACACCAGAAGGCCACGCTGGCCCTGGCCATCCCACCAGTCCAGGCCCCACCGGTGGCCCCGCCAGCAGCCCCGCCAGTGGCCCCGATGCCCAAGCCTGCACCGATCCCCAAGCCGGTTAAGCCACGGATCCGAACGCCCAAGGTAAAGACGCATACAGGCACAGACGTGCTGCCGCAGCTGGGCACCGGTCAAGGCGCAGACGTGCCTGGGCAGATGGTGCCTGGCGGCAAGGCGATCAGCAGCGCATTGACGTATGACACGCCGGTGCAGCTGACCAGGCGCACGTCGTCAGCGGCCTGGGGCGAAAAGGCAAAGAAATTTGTGCAGGACGCCTATGCCCTGCTGGATTCCGTGCACGGCGACGGCGATCTGGCCAGGCTGCCGGTGGTCGGCAGCGCATCGCGTGGGGCCTACGGGGCATATTGGCGGGGCCAGGGTGGCCGTGCGTATGCGATCGGGTTCAAACAGAACACGGTGACATTTAACACGGTGTTTCATGAAACCGGCCACTGGCTAGACCATGTGGCCATCAAAGGACCACTGCGGGCGGCGTTCGCAAGTGAAGATCACCAGAACCAGGCCATGGATGCGCTGCGGCAAGCGTTTCGTAATTCGAAGGCGGTGCAGACGCTGCGCCGCTGGTCGAATGCGTCCATGTATTCACAGGAACAGATCGACACCTATAAAATCAAAAAAACGATTGATCCAGCTGCGGGACACTGGGGCGACGGCCAGACACCAGACCGGCTACAGCCGGACCATCTGAAATACCTGCTGACCACGCGGGAAGTGTTCGCGAGGGCGTATGCTCAATATGTCGCGAAGAAGGCGGGCGGCGCTGCGCTGGCGGAACTGAAAATGCTGCAGCGCCATGTAGAATTCACGACCAGCGGGCAATCGTTGAAGGGTGTAAAGCAGGCGTTTGAACCGAAGGACTTTGCGAAGGCGCTGAAAGCAGCCAGTGCAGCGACGAAGGCCGGGGAATCCGCCCCGCAGCACTGGACGTATCCGAATGTTTGGCAGGACGAAGACTTCGTGCCGATAGAAAAGGCGTTTGATGAATTGTTCGAAAGCATGGGTTGGCGGGTGCCGAAGGCGATAGGCAGCGCGAAGGGCGGCAAGTGATGGAAGGGCAGAGGATCAGTTACGACGCCATGAAGAAGCGGCTGGTGGACAGCGCCGTGGCGGCCGGTGTCAGCCGAAAAGATGCGGCCAGGGAAGCTGTGCAGCTGATGGCGCATTATGACGTGGTGGACCATGAAACCGGCGAACTGATCCTGCCGATAGACATGGAACTGGACGACAACGAACCGAAGGGATGAAGGCGATGGCAGAGAAAAAGGCGAAGGCGACAGGCAAGACGAATGACGAAGATCAGGTGCTGAGTCGGACGACGGACCTGGACAACGAACCGCAGGGCGGCGCGGACCAGGACGACGCGGACCAGGGCGGCGAAGACCAGGGCGACGATCCGGACCTGAACGGCATGGACCTGGCCGAAATCCCGGACGACGCACGCGGGCGCACCAGCGCAGAAGCGAAGCGGCTGCTGGTGTATGCCTGCAATCTGTTCGGCGTGAACCCCAGCGTGAACGCGAAGCCCAGGGAACTGATGAACTGGCGCTGGGTCAGCGGCGAAGGCGAAGCCCCGGATGCCGTGGTGCTGGTGACGGGCGGCGGCCTGAAGCTGAAGTGTTTCGAAGATCCGGACTGGCCGATGGATCGCGAAACGGAAGACCGCATCCGCAAGGCCATGAACCTGTTTCGCGTGAACAAGGAAAAGACGGAAGTGGTGCCCCTGCCTCTGCCAGCCGATCTGACGCTGCCCAGACACTGCGTGGACGGCATGGCCCCAGGCCAGAAGCGTGACCATGTTTACAAGCGTGGTTACGTGAAGTCTGGCGGCCGGATCGAAGCGGCGCGGCGCGAAGCGGCACGGAAGGCAGCAGCGAACAAGTAACACCAGCACGGCGCGGGCGGACGGTGGCATGGCTAGCGTCCAGGGGAACAGGCCCCTGGGCGCTAAATTCAGCGGTGGGCAATCATCCCCCAGGGCCGAAATGGCAAAACGTCAGCTGACAGAGCAGGAAGCCGAACGGGTAGGCGCAATCTTCGAAGCTCATAAGGGGTTTTTGGAATCGGTGGCGAAACGCCACTGCAATCATCCGCAGGACGTGCCGGACATCGTGCAGGCGGTTGGCGTCCGGCTGTGTAAATTCCCCAATGCCTTCCGTGGCGATGCGAGGCTGACAACCTTCCTATTTCGCGTGACGGTAAACACCGCACGCTCTTATCACAAAAGCGGAATGGCAAGGCACGCCAGGATCATGGAACGTGCCACGCAGCCGATCGTGGACGACATGCAGCGCCAGGTCCTGGACCCTGACGACTTCGTGACTGCAGGCGAACGCCACGCGGCACTGCATGAAGCGATCGGCCAGCTGTCACAGGATGACCAGGAAGTGCTGCGGAACCTGCTGGCCGATGGCGTGGTCTTACCTGATAGCAGAATAAAGAAACGGCGATACTTCGCACGTAGGCGGCTACGGGACATCCTGGCGACAGATCCAAGGCTGAGCAGCGACGAGTAGGCCAGAAGCAAAACATCCAAAGGGGCGGCCGGTGGCAGGGACAGCGCAGCGCAGCAGCGGGGTGATCGTGCCGGACCATCTGGCAGATGAACCCGGCAAGACAAACGAAAGCATGGCGCTGGATCCGGACGGCAGGCGGCGGGTGGTCCTGACGGACGATGAACGGCGCAAACTGGATGCAGTGATCACGATGCTGCGCGGGCGCGGGTTCGGCGTGCTGGTGGGATGCGTGAATGGAATGCTGGCGAACGGGAAGCCAGCCTGCGGTGGGTTTGCGATCCCGGTGGATGTTGGAACACCTGATGCTGGGTTTGCGTGCCAGTGCACGCGGATCCATCTGCAGCGGAAGTAATGGCGGGCGCGGCGATCGAAGCCAGGCATTTGTTCCGGTGGCTGATCAAGGCGGCGGCCAGCTGGGCGCGGCGACGGGCCTGGGGTGAAATCACGGTGCAGTTTCGTGATGGGCAGATTGTGGGCGTGACGGAAACCGTAACTCACCGGGAACTGAAAGACACAGAGGGGCCAGAAACGTGAAACGAAACCTGATCCAGCATCGTGCCATTGAAGGCGTGGCCATTCGTCGGCTGACTGAAGCGGACGAACAGAGCCTGAACGATCGGATGGATGCGGTGACGTGCGCGGCCCGCGAGAAATTCACCGGCCTGAGCGGTCAGTATGTCTGGTGCCCGGCAGTGTTCGACACCTACGTGATCGTAGCGAAGGGCGATGATCTGTGGCGGGTGTCTTACCTGATCGACGCGAACGGCAAGGTGGAGTTTGCGGACGACCAGGTGGAAGTGCGGCTGAAGAAAAGTTACGAACCGGCGAAGGAAATGGCAGGGCTGGCAGAGGGCGAATTCTTTGGCCCCATGCCGGACGACCAGCCCCAGCCGGTGAAGGAAGGCGAAGGCGCGGCGGCGGCAAAGCCCTTGACCGGCAAAAAATGGGGCGTGGTGATCATCCAGGAAGGGATGAGCAAAAACCGGAACCGTTACCAGCGGAAAGCCCTGCAGGCAGCGGCGGCGCTGTATGAAGGCGCGAAGGTTTACACCGACCACAAAGACCGGGGCACTTACGGCCGATCAATTAACGATCAGGCTGGGTTTCTGAAGGGCGTTTCCGGGGCGCTGCTGGGCGTGCGTGAATCATCGGGCCAGGATGGCAGCAAGGCCACGGGGTTGTTTGCCCTGGTCGGCACGCTGGTGGTGACGAAGGCAGCGATCCGGCAGGAAATGCTGGATGCCTGGGATGAAGGCGCGGAGAACTTTTTCGGCCTGTCCCATGATGCCATGTGTGAATCAGTGGTGGCGACAGATGCCGCTGACGGTCGGGCGTTTTACGACGTGCAGAAAATCGAATCTGTATCGTCGGTGGATCTGGTTTCGAATGCCGCAGCCGGTGGGCGGGTGCTGCGGCTGGTGGCAAGTGACACAATCCCCGTTTCCCTTGAAAAGGATGCACTGATGTTGAAGAAGATGCTGGAAGCCATCATGGGCAGCGGGAACGCTGAACTGAAGGCCAAGCTGGAAGCCCTGGGTGCCACGCCGAACGAAGACCAGGTGATGGCGATTTACGCCCAGATCAACGTGAAGCCGACCACGGAAGCAGTGACGCAGCCCAGCGCGGCGCAGCCGGTGGCTGGCGTGCGGCACGTCACGGAAGCCGAGTGGTTGGAACAGCGGCGCGACGGCGTGCAGCTGTTCCTGGAGAACGCGGTCAGCGGCACGGCCCTGCCGGATCCGGTGAAGGACAGCCTGCGGGCGAAATTCAGCAAGGCGATCACGGAAGCCGTGAGCGCGGACAACCTGCCCACGCGGCAGGCGATCACGGCCGAAGTGGCCAGCCAGGTGGAACTGTTCGGCCGTCTGGCGGAAGCGAACATCGTGCTGCCCAGTGCAGCGGGTGCCAGCCGGGTGCAGTCGGTGGAATCGCGGCGCGAAAAGGTCGAACGCCAGCTGGAAGCGTTTTTCGGCGTGAAGCGTGAAGGCACCGGCGCGGATGTCCGATTCACGCTGGACCCGAAACCGGGCCTGATGTCGTTTCGCCAGGTGTATGTGGACATCACCGGCGATCGGAACGTGACCGGGCGCGTGCAGGAGTGCACGCGGCTGACGGAAAGCCTGGGCAGCGCGACGTTCGACCAGGCGCTGGCGGACGTGATCAACCGGCGCATGGTGGCGGAATACGCCCAGGCCGGTCAGGCAGCCTGGCGCGGGACGATCGCGGAAGTGGTCCCTGCCACGGACTTCCGGACGCAGCATCGTGTTCGCCTGGGCGGATACGGGAACCTGCCCACGGTCGGCCAGGGCAGCCCCTACGCAGCCCTGACCAGCCCCACGGATGAGGAAGCCACCTACAGCGTGGCGAAGCGTGGCGGCACCGAGGCGCTGACGATCGAAATGATCGCGAACGATGACGTGGGCGCTGTGCGGCGCATCCCGCAGAAGCTGGCACGCGCTGCTTTCCAGACGCTGTATGAATTCGTGTTCGACTTCCTGGCCACGAACGCAGCCGTTTACGACAGCACGGCGCTGATCGCCAGCGGCCACGCGAACCTGGTGACTTCTGCCATGACCACCAGCAATCTGGCGGCGCTGCGGCTGAAGATCAAAAACCAGGCCGACATGAGCAACAGCAAGCGCGTGGGCCTGAAGGCGAAATACCTGTTCGTGCCGAACGACCTGGAAGAACTGGCGTTCTACCTCACGCAATCGGATCGTGCGGTGCCGGATTCATCCATCACATCGACGGCGGCGGCGGCGGCCCCGAACTTCGTGCGCGGCCAGGGCATCGCCCCGATCGTGGTGGACTACTGGACGGATGCCGACAATTACTTCCTGACGGCATCGGTTGACCAGGCACCCATGATCGAAATCGCGTTCCTGGGCGGACGCGAAGAACCGGAACTGTTCGTGCAGGATGCGCCGAACCAGGGCAGCCTGTTCGCGAACGATCTGATCACCTACAAAATCCGCCACATCTACGGCGGTGGCGTGCTGGACTACCGGCCATTCGCGGGCGGCATCGTTCCGTAAGGCCAGCGAACCGGCAGGGCGGGCTGGCATGACATCACCGGGGCCTGGCGCTGGAAACAGCCCCAGGCCCCACGTTCGACACTTTTTCAGGAAAGCGGGGGCAGCATGGCGGGAGCGAGACCGGGTTATTCCATGGGTGTGAAGGCGGGCGGCGGCGGTCAGGTGAAAAGCCTGGTGGTCTGCTTCCTGGGCGGTTCGGCGCTGGCGGCGTTCGCGGCGCACACGTTGAAGGTGGCGGTGCCCGAAAAGGCGAAGCTGATCGGCGTGATGATGAACGTGGGCCTGAAGGGCGGCACGCATTCGACCAGCACGCTGGACGTGAAGAACGGCAGCACCAGTTTGCTGTCGGCGGCGTTCGACGTGGCGGCGGCGACGGCGGCCACGCCGGTGCACAAGGAAATTGCCAGCCTGGCGGCTGGCGCGGCATCGGTGGCGCAGAACACGGAAATCAGCATCGTGACGGCCGAGAGCGGCGGCAGCAGCCCGACCTGGGCGGATGTCACCGTGCAGATCGACTATGTGCCCCTGGGTGACTAACACCTGGCAGCGCCAGGCGATCGGCCTGGGTTCCTGGTGAAAGTGCGCGGGCAATACCTGGGCCAGCGGCTGACGTTTCCAAACCGGGAACGGACGGCGCTGGCCCATTCTTCTGGATAGGGGGCAGGTTCATGGGTGGTTCATGCAGAGCAATCGACGCCAGCGCGGGCGGCGCTGTCGGCGCGGTGGCGACGGGCAAACTGTGCGGCGTTCGGCTGGTGGCGGGCGCGGACGCAGCCACGGCGACAATCCGGGAAGTGGACGGCAGCGGCGCGATCCTAGCAAAGTTGTCTTGCCCTGCGGCGAATGACGCGGACGAATTTGCCCCACCGGTGCCGGTGCTGTATCAGACGGCGCTGCACGTAACTCTTACGGGCACGTCACCGGTCTGCCTGGTTTACGTGGACTAGCTGATGGCGATCACGAAGGCGGGACTACGTGCGGCGGCGCAGATCCTGGCCCAGGATCAGGTGGGCGCAGCGGGCGGCACCGGGGTGCAGCTGCTGACGACATCCACAACCGATTATGACGCTGTGATCAACATGGCCCTGCGGCTGTTCTGCCAGGACGTGCCAAACCTGCGGGTGAAGGACGTGACGGTGGCGGCGACGGGGTTCCTGTTCACGCTGGTGGGTAGTGGCGCGATCCTGGGCACCGACCAGGCCACGGACAGCGATGCCTGGGTGGACGGCAGCAGCGCAATGATGGACGTGTGGCTGGACTATTCCGACAGCGACCAGGGCGGGGCACCGATCGAAGGAAACAGCTGGCGCGTGCGGAATGCGCCATCGAAGATTTTGCTGGAACTTCTGGGGCGATCGGCTCAGGTGGGCACCACGATGCGGCTGGAATTCACAGCACCGCACTTTCTGCATGAAAGCGATGCGACGAAAGCCAGCGTGAAGCCGGGAACATGGGATGCCCTTGTGACGTTGACGGCCAGCCAGATCCTGCAGATAGCGGCCACGCGCATGGTGCAGAACACGGGCAATACCGGCCTGCCGAACGACATCGTGGACCGGCGCAGCCAGTCGGACATCATGCGAAGCCGGGCCAAAGAACTGTTTGGCATTTACGGTCAGATGGTCGGGCGGATGATGAGCAGCGACGGCCAGGCAGGCGTGGTTCCGGCCAGCGGGTTCAAAGACCTGGACGTGACCAGCAGCATGGCGGGCGGCCTGCTGTGGCATCCGACCAGCAGGCGATAGGCGCGGGCGATGGCCAGCAAAACGATCGAAGTCATTCTGCCGAACATCCCGCTAATGGTGCCAGAACGGGCCATGGAAGCCATCGGGCTGCTGACCAGGCAGACGATGGGCCTGACGCTGCAGGACCTGGCCGGATACGTGTCAGACGAAGCCCCGCAGGGCATCAGTGGGCACCTGGCGCAATCGTTCGGCGCAGATCCGGCGACAGCCACGGGCGGCATTGAAGTCAGCGGCGGCGTGGCGAACGACATGGTGGTGGGCCGGATCTTCAGTTCGCTGCCTTATGCGGTGGTGATGGAAGAAGGGCGGCGGCCAGGCCATCCCGTCAGCCCGGCAGGCATCGAAGCCATCGGGCTGTGGGCGCAGCGAAAACTGGGCCTGGACGCGAAGGACGCGAAGCGGGTGAAATACGCGATTGCAAACGCGATCACCAGGCGCGGGATCAAGGCCACGCACTTCTTCGAACGGGCGGCCCAGGCATGGCAGCCACGCAGCCAGCTGGCGTTCGATACGTTGTCCGTGGCGATCGTGGAAGCCCTGGCAGGTGCCGGGCTGAAGGAAGGGTAAGCGATGGCGATGATTACACCGGCTGGGTGCATTGCGGGCGCGAAGTCGATCGTGGAATCGGTGCCAGGTGTCGGCATCGTGCACAATTACCGGCGCATCATCCGGACAGAACAAGACGTGAAGACGCTGCTGTATAGCGGCGGGAAGGTGAACGCCTGGATGGTTGGGCTGTCCGGCGACGGCACGGCGCTGAGCAAGCGGAACCCTGGCCACCACGGCGTGGGCGTGAAGGGCGGCGGGAACGTGCTGACCACGTTCCAGGTGAATGTTGAAGGGTATTACGGCATCAGCGATGCAGACGCTAGTGAAGTTACGTTTCGGAACCTGGCCTGGGCGGTGGCGGATGAGTTCAACGCCTACGGCATCATTCCAGGCGTGGATGGCCTGGTGATGCAAGGGCCTGCCCAGCTGTTCACGGTGGGGTATTCGCTGCTGGCCAGCACGTTCCTGTTTCATTACTGTCGGATGACGCTGGACCTGCAGGGCCGGACCAGATAGCCAGCCAGGGGGCCACGCGGGCCGGTGGCGTGGTCCAAACGAACAGAGCAGCAAACCGAAAAGGGGCAGGACATGTATTTGATCAAGCGAACGACAACGGCACCGAACAGCCCGCTGGCCATCACGGTGGACCGAAAAGACCCGGACAGCACGGACGCGGGATTCAGCGGTGGCGGTTCGTTTTTGTTCATGCCAGCAGGTGATCCGGACGGGAACGACCAGGCCCAGGTGGATGAACACTGCGCGAAGGCGCTGATGCTGGATCCGGGCAATGCGGTGCACTTCAGCTGCGAACCCCCACTGCCTGGCGCAGCGGGCGCGGCGGCTGGCGATGCGGCGGCCGGGAAGCGGAAGAAGCGGAAGGACGCGGACGCGCCAGCCTAGACGGAAGACACGGCGGGGCAGTAAGGCGCTGGGGTGGGTGGGCCACCTGGGCGCAGGGTTTTGAAGGTTCGGCCACGCGGCAGAACTGCGGGCCACTGAAGTGAAGGGATGCTGGCATGACGATCGAAGTCGGGGCACTTGAACAGTCATATGCGAAGGTCGAAACCAGTTACGCACTGGACGCGGCCACGGGCGGCGAAACGCTGTCAGCCACGGACGGCATCCGCCATCTGGATCTGTCGCTGACATCGAAGAAGAACCGCGAGGCCAGCCCGCAGAAGCGGGGCACGCCGGACGAAGCCCAGAGCATGGCGCGGCGTCAGTCGCAGGCGTTCAACCTGGCCAGCATCATGTGGGAACCGTCCGGGACGATCGGGACCATTTCCAATATCGGGAAATTCTTCCAGGCGGCCATGGGCGCGAAACACGTCATTAGCGGCGGCCTGACTACCACGGTTTCCGCATCGCCATCACCGACCACCACGGGGTTCACGGTGGCATCTGCCACGGGCCTGGCGGTGGGCGATCTGTTCGCGGTGGTGACATCGAACGGGACCGAAGTTTCGCGAGTGAAGACCCTGGCCACGGCGGCAATCACCTGTGACGCACTTTCTGCGGCACCGGCCAGCGGCGCGGCGTTCCTGTCGGGCATCACATACCAGCTGGCCAGCACGCTGGCCACCACGCTGGCTATTTACAAGTATTACAACGCTGGCGGCCATTCCCAGGCGGTGTTCGGCGCGGTGGTGGATCAGTTCACCGTGGCGTTCGACGGCACAAAGGAAGTGCTGGCGTCATTCAGTGGCCCGGCTGGCCGATACGCGGATGCCACGTTCGGCACCGTGCAGAGCAAGCCCGGCAGCCACACCACGGTGGGCGCGGGGGCCAGCGGCCTGGTCGGGAACTTCTACGTGGACGGCAATGCCTTCCTGGTGATCGCGGCGAAGATCCAGGGGAACAATGCCCTGGGACTGCGGAACAAGGAACTGGGCACGCAGTGGGCCAGCGGCGTGGCCGGGCGAACGAACAACCGGAAAATCAAAGTTTCGGTGACGTTCTACCTGGAAGACACGCGGCTGATCAGCATGGCGAACGCTGTGACGCGGGGCGTGCTGCGGCTGATCGTCGGCAGCGCCAGCGGCAGCATCGTGGCGGCGCTGATGCCGTCCGTGGAGTTCGAAATTCCGGACATCGGCGGCGAAATCGGGCCGAAGGAAGTGACTGTGGAAGGCATGGCCTACGCAGTCAACGGGAACGACGCCCTGTATCTGGCGGAAATGTAAACGCCAGGGCGAGGGCGCAGCAAAACAAAAGCAAGGCACGCCTGGTTTGTCAGGCTGGGAATTGTCCCGGCCAGGCAGCCAGGCGTGGGTGCATAACGGCAGAGGGAAGAACCCCATGGCAGTCCACATTCCATTCGCTGAATTCGTTTACCGACCGACAAACGACCGGGTGGCAGGAAACGAAACAGACCCGAACCCGATCGAATTCGTGCTGGTGCCCGCTGAAGGGCCGGACCTGGTGCGGCTGAAGTCGATCATTTACGCCACACTGGGCCTGGCGCAAACATCCAGCTTCACGGCCGAAACGCAGCGGGACGTAATCGACGCATTTAAGACCGGGCGTGATCTGTTCGTGAATACGGTGCTGAGCATTCGCGGCCTGACGGTCCCGGCCATCCTGGCGCACCGATACGGCATCATCGACGAACGGCCAGCAGATCCAGCGGCACCGGTGGCGATCGTGACGGGCGCGGCGTTTGCGAAAGTGTGCGGGTTTGATCTGGCCCTGGCCCTGGGAGTCGCATACAAAATTGCGGACCTGGTGAAAACGACGGCGGCAGATGGGCGTTTTTTCGCGCAGCCTTCTGGTTCTGGTGGTCAGGCGACCGGAAGGCAGACACGTTCCGATGCGAAGCGTGCGAAGGGCACACCAGGAAACAAAGAAACTGTGGACGGCCAGAAGTAGAAGGCGGCAAGCCAGCAGCCTGGCATATTCCGATGCAGCTGGTGGAACAGAAGCGCCAGGTGGGGAAGAAGATCCTGGTGGAGCAGGATAGCGGCGGCGGGGTATTCGTGCCGGTGCCAGGCAAGGGGCAGCGGCCAGCGTGGTCGATGGGGCCGGACGGCGGGACGAAAGAGCCGCTGTTCCAGTGTCCCCAGTCGGCCATTCCCGGATACGTCTGGGAACTGCTGGCGCTGTGGTGGTCCTGCCGGGCGATGAAGACGCTGCCACGCGCTGGGGCATTCGCGGACCAGCCCCTGGTGGTTCGGCAATCGTTTCCGGTGTTCGAAATGCTGGCACAGAGCCAGGAACAGCACAGCGGGCAGCGCGGCACGGCGGTAACGGTGGCGCAGACCATGGCGGCGATGTTCGGCGGCCGGTGACGGAATAGCTGGCTGGGCGGCGGGCACGTAAGACGGGGCACAAAAGGGGCCAGCGACATGGGGATGAGCCAGAGCCAGATCGAACTGCTGATCAACGCCAGAAACAACGCCCAGGGGGCATTCGATCAGCTGAGCAGCCAGATCCAGAAGGTGACCGGGGCCACCGGCCAGGGCAGCGAAGCCATGGACAAACACAGCGCAGCCACGCAGCGGGCTGGCGTGGCGTCCCAGGCGACGGCGGTGGCGGTGGGCATGTTGGTGGATCGGCTGATGACTGGCCTGGTGGGGGCGTTCAAGGAAACGATTAACGAGGCCAACAGGTTCGACGCGGGCATGATCGGGCTGAGTTCAGTAGCGAAGGCGTTTCATCAGGACGCTGGCGCGGCGAGTGAAGCGGCCCAGAGCCTGGCCAGTGATGGCCTGATGACCGTGGGCGAAGCGGCAGCATCATTGAAGAACCTGCTGGCCACGGGGTTCAGTTTGCCGGAAGCGATCACGCTGATGGGACGGTTCAAGGATTCCGCTGCATTTGGTCGGCAGGGCACGCTGGGGTTTGGTGAAGCCATCGTGGGAGCCACCGAAGGCATCAAAAACGGGAATTCGGCCCTGGTGGACAACATGGGCCTGACGAAGAACCTATCGAATATTCTGGTGGAAGCCGGGCACAGCCAGCAGGATCTGAGCAAGGTCACGTCGGACGCGGCCGTGCGGCAGTCGCTGTATAACGGCCTGTTGAAGGAAACCGTGCCGCAGTTGGGTGATGCGGCCAGGTATCTGGACACGGCGGCCGGAAAGCAGCAGCAGTTTTCCAGTCAGATCGACATTGCCCAGATGAAGATCGGGCGCGAACTGCAGCCTGCCCTGCTGGGCATGATCAATGCCCTGACGCCGATCGTGCGCGTGGTGGGTGAAAACGCGGACGTATT
>ERZ724522.52-NODE-52-length-60015-cov-12.234139_pt1 | contig 60015 bp, 73 predicted proteins | sample MGYA00376055_ERZ724522 | MGnify/ENA primary metagenome ERZ724522 (study PRJEB28724, sample SAMN07190884) | wastewater metagenome | isolation source: effluent of sewage treatment plant in Hong Hong | place: Hong Kong | collected 2016-03-17 ... | reverse complement strand
GTCGGTGTCGGTGTCGGTGTCGGTGTCGGTGTCGGTGTCGGTGTCGGTGTCGGTGACATCACCGACAACCTTGTCGGCGGCAATTGCCGCCTTGAATTCCAGCAGGAATGCATCGCAGAGTTCGAGCACCGCCATTGAAGCAGTGATCTTCGGGAGATCCGCACGGATCGAACGAACCCGCTCGATCAAGCTTTCGGCCGTGATGCCGGCCGAAGCTTCGAAGGCGACTGCCTTCTTCCCGGCCCCCTTCCCCTTCGGCCGCCCGACCTTACCCTTCGGGGCCCACCCTGCGGGCTTACGGTTGACGAGTTCGTAGGCGTTGCGCGGGGTCGCCCCGGGGTGGGCCAGCCATGCCTTCATGTTGCTGGCATAGACCGCCACGGATCCCTTGCCCAGATGGGGGAACATGGTACGCACGACCTCGGCGGTGCGCCCCTTTTCCTCCAATTCACCCGCATGGTGCGCCAATACGGCGCACTCCCAGAAGGAAACGAATACTATTTCCAGTGAGGTTCCCACGATGCTGAGTTCGGTAGCAAGGTGCAGAAGATCGGTATACAGGCTTTGCATGATTAACTCCAGTCAGATGCGACAGGGAAATTCCTGCCGTGGTTGAAATGTATTTAATTCCGTGGTTGTTGTCAAATCCTAGATCCCGCAGCGGCAAACCTGCCGACCTGACCCCTACCCCTACCCGACCCCCCTGTATACGTTAGGAGTCCCATTCGCGCGGGTTCTGTGTTCTGCACTCGTGAACACCAAATATTTTTATAAGGGTATAAACAGTATGTAAACCCACCCTGTGTTCTGCACTCGTGAACACCAAATATTTTCATAAGGGTAAAGAGGGGTATATTTTCATAAGGGTAAAAAGGGGTATATATCTTATTGGCATAAGACGAGGCACAAGACGAGGTAGGGGGGTGTGTAATTCCCAGTACCCCACCAAGTAGCAAAAATAAGGAACACCCCCCTTGACAGTGTCTTAGGTCTACGTTATATATCGCAAAATTCCCATCTCATGACTGCTATGGATACACTAAACATTGATGATGATGTGCCGATTCCGGTAGCGCGTAGCTCTGATGAGTACATCACACAGCGACGACGCCTAGAGTACGCAGCTAACACTTTGGATGCTCTCCCGCATTACGGCACTAAGAAAGAGAAGAACATTAAGTACAAAGAGAACCCCCACGAAAGTACTCCGCATGAACTACTGCTTGCAGAAGCAGTAGGTAGGGAACTACCAGTGGAAACGGTGAAAGATATCCTGAGTACCCCGGCACGAGTACGTGAAGCACAACGACTGATCGCTGAATTCGATTATAAGGTGGTGCAAAGTGCCGTATCTCTACGCAATTACGTGACCAATAGGCTTATCATTGAATCCAATGACGCATCACCTAAAATTCGGGTGCAAGCCCTCACGTTGTTAGGTAAGATCACCGATGTCGGTTTGTTCACTGATAAGACAGAAATCAGTGTGATTAATCGTACAAGTGAAGAACTTGAAGCCAGACTTCACGAGAAACTTCGTCGGTATATGATTAATCCTGACGTAGAAGACGCTAGTATTTGCACGGTAGACCTGCGTGCAGAGTTGGAACAGTTGGACAACGACGACAACGGTAACGGCAACCAATAATGCAGTCTATAACCCGCCCACAGCCTCTAACGAAAGAAAAGGCAGCCGCATTATTGCGGGCTCTGCCAGCTATGCCGCCTGAAGAACAGGAGGAGGTGCTAGGCATACTTGAGGAGCTAGAGGAACGTGAGCGCTATGCTAAGTGTCGTAGTAGCTTGATTGCGTTCGCCAAGGAAGTAATGCCGTCGTATTCAGTAGCTACACACCACAAGCTACTAGCCGGTTTGTTGACAGATGTGTCAGTAGGTACTCGTGATCGGATCACAGTCAGCGTGCCACCACGACACGGTAAGTCAACCTTATCTTCCATCATTTTCCCCGCATGGTTTCTGGGCAACAACCCTTCTCTGTCTATAATTCTGGTGTCTAATACAACCGACTTGGCCACGGATTTCGGTGCCAAGGTCCGGGATATAATCTCCCTGCCTGTCTACAAAAAGATATTCCCAAACGTGTCTTTGTCCCCCTCTAAGAAAGCCGCTGGGCGATGGGATACTAATCAAGGTGGTGAGTTTTTCGCCGCAGGTACTGGTGCATCTATCGCAGGTCGAGGCGGGGATATTATCATCGTAGATGATCCGCACAATGAGCAAGACATAAAGACTGGTAACTACGACGCCTTTGATAAAGACTACCTTTGGTTTACCTCGGGCCTACGTACACGGCTAATGTCTAAGGGCAGGATAGTGCTCATTCATACCAGGTGGCATAAAAGAGATTTAATCGGTCGTGTTATAAAGGACGGGCAGACCAACTCCCAAGCAGACCAATACGAGGTCTATGAATTCCCCGCTATTCTCCCATCGGGTCGAGCGCTTTGGCCGGAGAAATTCAGCCTACAGGACTTAGAGCGCACGAAAGCATCCATGCCTGTATGGCAGTGGAACGCGCAGTATATGCAGCAGCCGACGGCTGCTGAAGCGGCACTAATTAAGCGAGACTGGTGGCGTGCGTGGGTCCCGGCTAAGGCACCCGAGTGCGAGTACATCATAATGACACTGGACGCCGCTGCGGAGAAACACAACAGGGCGGACTATAGTGCCTTGCTTACATTTGGTGTTTTCCGTGATGACAACTTGACAAAGGGTGAACCACACATTATCCTGCTCAATGCTATTAACGTACGTCTTGAGTTTCCAGAGTTGAAATCGTTGTGTCTACGTGAGTATAAAGACTGGCAACCTGATGCGTTCATAGTTGAGAAAAAGAGCGCAGGGACACAGCTATACCAAGAATTCCGACGCCTTGGCGTTCCTGTACAAGAATTCAACCCTTCCCGTGCTACAGGTGATAAGATCGCCCGGGTGAATGCCATTAGTGACATTATAAGTAGTGGCATGGTGTGGTATCCCGAGGGTAGACGGTGGGCAGAAGACGTGGTAGAGCAGTGCGTATCGTTCCCCGTGGGGGAGCATGATGACATGGTGGACTGCGTATCGTTGGCGCTATCCCGGTTCCGCCGAGGTGGGTTTATCACGCTACCTACTGATGACGATTTCATGCATGACCCTGACAACCGCCCGGTGCGGAATACTGCGTATTACCGAGTGTAACTGATCGACTGACTGATCGACTGACTGAACCAAGGATTTATATGTTTGATAAAAGCATTGCAGCGGCCCCGGATGGCATGGTGCCAGGACAGCCGGGTCAAGAGGCAGAGATTACTATCGAGATTGAATTGCCTGAAGATGGAGAAGGACTAGGTGCGGTAATGCCGCCGATGCCGGAGCCCAAACATGATGATAATCTAGCAGATAGTATTGATGAGTCATATCTTCGGGGGGTTGCTGACTCTTTGTTGGTAGACTTCGAGAACGACAGTAACTCCCGCAAGGACTGGGAGAGTACATATATTGATGGTTTGAAGCTGCTTGGGCTTAAATACGAGGACATGTCGTCCCCGTGGGATGGTGCTAGTGGTGTTTTTAGCCCCATTTTGACTGAAGCGGTAGTACGGTTCCAGGCCGAGACTATCATGGAGACATTCCCAGCGTCAGGCCCGGTGCAGACTAAGGTGCTAGGCAAGAGCACACCGGAGAAAATGGCCGCTGCACGACGCGTAAAAGAGGATTTGAACTACCAATTGACCGACATTATGGTTGAGTACCGCCCGGAGCATGAGAAAATGCTTTGGAATCTCCCGTTTTGCGGTTCTGCGTTCAAAAAAGTGTATTTCGACACTGCAAAACAGCGTCAAACAGCTGTTTTTGTCCCTGCGGAAGACGTTTTGTTGCCCTATGGTACCTCTGAAATCTTCGATGCCCCCCGAATTACTCATCGGATGCGTAAAACGAAGAATGATATCTTGCGTTTGCAAGAGGCAGGGTTCTATTCTGACGTAGATATCGGCTCTCCGATGCGTTTGTTTGAAGAAATCCAGGAAAGCAAGGATAACGAGACCGGTTTCAGTGCTATTTACGATGATCGGTACACTTTGCTCGAATTCCAAGTCGAACTAGACTTGCCTGGGTATGAACATACCAACGCCGCGGGGGAGAAAACGGGAATTGCCCTGCCGTATATCGTGACGGTACTGCGTGATACGGGCACGGTGCTAGCTGTCTATCGCAACTGGACTGAAGGTGATGTTACATACCGTCGCCGGCAGCACTTTGTACACTACCAGTACATCCCTGGCTTCGGTGCGTATGGCTTTGGCCTAGTGCACTTGATCGGGAATACGGCTCGGGCAGCTACTTCCCTTACACGTCAGCTTATCGATGCAGGTACACTGGCTAATCTCCCTGGTGGGTTGAAATCGCGTGGGCTGCGGATAAAGGGCGATGATGCGCCTATCGCACCGGGGGAGTTCAGGGATGTGGACGTGGCGTCTGGCACTGTGCGAGACAACATCATGCCCCTGCCATATAAGGAGCCGAGTCAGGCTCTTATCGTGCTGCTGGAACGCATCGTGGACGAGGCACGTAGGTTCGCGTCTACTGCTGACCTCAAGATTAGCGACATGAGTGCACAGGCGCCAGTGGGTACGACACTTGCGTTGCTAGAACGCATGCTTAAAACAATGTCGGCAGTACAGGCGCGCATTCACTATTCCATGAAGCAAGAATTGCGCTTGCTTGCCAACATCATCAGAGATAACACTAGTGACGACTACGACTATGACGTAGATGACCCTCGGGGGCGTCGGGCCAAGGGGGAAGACTACGAGTATGTTGATATCATCCCGGTTAGTGACCCTAATGCAGCGACGATGAGTCAGCGGGTTATTCAGTATCAAGCTGCTGTACAGTTGGCCCAGCAGGCACCGCAGATATATAATCAACAGGTGCTGCACAGGGAGATGCTTGAGGTGATCGGCATAAAGAACGCGGAGAAAATTGTACCGCTGGAAGAAGACCGCGTTCCGCAGGATCCGATTACTGAGAACATGAACATCCTGAACATGAAGCCTGTTAAAGCATTCGTGTTCCAAGACCACGAGGCGCATTTGTTGGCGCACCAGTCGTTCATGCAAGACCCCAAGATTGCACAGACTGTTGGGCAGAATCCCCGGGCGCAGTTGATGCAGACTGCTATGATGGCGCATATTGCGGAGCATACCGCCTTCGCATACCGGATGCAGGTTGAGCAGCAGCTTGGGGTGCCGCTGCCGCCGCTCGATGCAGATGGTGTTTCGCCGATATCGAAGGAAGAAGAACAGGTAACGGCAGCTATGCTAGCGCAGGCTGCACAGCAGACTGCGGCGGTTAATGCGAAGAACATGGCTACTATGCAGGCGCAGCAGCAGATGCAGAATCCTGAACTTATGATGCAGCAGATGGAGTTGAAGCTTAGAGAACTCGAAATGCAGCGTAAGGGAGCGAATGACCAGTTTGATTACCAACTTGGTCTTGAACGGCTCAAAGTGGAGCGGGAACGCATGGCACTTGAGGCTAAGAAAGCTGGAGCCAAACTCTCGCTTGATGCTGCTGGTAAGCAACAAGATATGCAGTTGCGTAGGGAACTTGAAACAGCTAAGATCATCCAAAATGCTGCTAGGCCCGCAGCGCAACGCAGTAACGACAGTAACAAGAAAGGTATGTAATGGATGACCTTGAGTTGTTACGTAAAAAAATACTGGAAGATAAAGACCGGTATGAAGATTCGATACTCTCTGGTAATGCTTCAGACTTTGCAGAGTATCGTAGACTGTGCGGTGTTTTGTCGGGGATTTGCATCGCATTGGACCACGTAAATACCCGTATTGAAGCAAATCGTGAGGAAAAAGATGAGTAACCAGACAGAGAAAGTAGCTACTGCAACACAGTTGCCTACGCCGTCAGGATTTAAGATTCTATGCGCAGTACCTGAGATTGACCAGACCTTCGGGGATTCCGGGATTGTCAAGGCGGATACTACGCGTACGGTAGAGGAGCACAGCACGGTTGTGCTTTTCGTCGTTGAACTTGGTCCGGATGCGTACGCAGATGAGCGGAAATTCCCGTCCGGTGCTTGGTGCAAGAAGGGCGACTTTGTCATTACTAGGGCGTTCTCTGGTACGCGCATCAAGATCCACGGTAAAGAGTTCCGTCTGATCAACGATGATCAAGTAGAAGCTACTGTTCTGGATCCTCGCGGTTACTCCCGCGTTTAATAGGAGGTTAATATGCCTGCACCGAACGAAGAACGCGACGAGTTCAAATTCCCTGACGAAATTGCTGATAAGGAAAAAGACAAGAAAGAGGCAGCTTCCGAAGAAGTAGGGTTCGAAGTCATTGATGACACCCCTGAACGCGACCGTAATCGGCCTGCACCACGGACGGTAGAAGACCCTAGTGAAGAAGAGTTGGCGGAGTACTCCGCCCGAGTTAAGAGTCGTATTGATGAGCTTACTAGGGCACGGCATGATGAACGTGTCAATCGGGAGCGAGTTGAACGTGAACAGCAAGAGGCATTGCGTTATGCACAGCGAGTTGTTGAAGAAAACAAACAACTAAGAGCGTCACTTGAACGTAACAATACTGAGTTCCAAAGTACGACGAAGACACTGGCGGAACAAGAGATTGCGGCGGCGAAGGTGAAGCTGAAGTCTGCGCATGAAGCATTCGATGTGGAAGCCATCGCCGAGGCACAGGCGGCCCTCACTGCTGCGCAGATCAAGCTGGATAGGGTCAACAGCCAGCCTCGAAAGAACTTGCAAGCTGAAAACAATTCTGGTTATACTGATGACACGCGGAGTGGTCAGCCCGCGCATCCCCAGTCTGGCCGTGTCCCTGACGCTCGTACCGCCGCATGGATGAGCAAAAACGCAGGGTGGTTTAAACAAGATGATGAAATGACTGCCCTAGCTATGGGAGTCCACAGCCGTCTTGTTAAACAGGGTGTTTCTCCTGGTTCTGACGAGTACTTTGAAAAGATCGACTCTCGTATGCGTGAGGTTTTCCCCACCCGGTTTGAGCAGTCATCTAACGAGGACAATACTCCGAGGAAACAGAGTACGGTAGTTGCTCCTGCTTCTAGAGCAACAAGTGGCACCAAAGTTCGGCTTACGCAAACGCAAGTGAACTTGGCCAAGCGTCTTGGTGTACCATTGGAAACATACGCTAAACACGTAGCAGCTTTGGAGCAGAAAAATGGATGAACGTACCCCACGTAGTGTTCAGACTCGGGAAACGGAAGTTAGGCAGTGGAAACCTGCATCTAACTTGCCAGATCCTACCCCGGAACCTGGATACGGGTTCCGCTGGATTGCGACACATATCATGGGGGAAATCGACCCAATGAATGTGTCCAAGAAATCGCGGGAAGGGTGGGAACCCGTCCGCGCCAAAGACCATCCTGAATTCGCAGCTATGGCCAATCCCAGTGGAAACATCGAGATTGGTGGGTTGATGCTGTGCAAGATGCCGGAGTACATGATTGCGCAACGCGACGCGTATTACCTCAAGCAAACTGAGGACCAAACTCGCGCTATCGATAACACGTTTAAGGGTCAGTCTGATCCGCGTATGCCGCTCTTTTCTGAGAAGAAATCTTCGGTTACGCGTGGGCAGTTTGGCTCTGGTTCTGTTTAACTAGGAGTTTGTAAATGTCTACTACTGCTTCTCCTTATGGCCTTCGCCCGATTGGGATGGTTGGTCATCGGCCTAATAGCCAAGGATTCCGTGAGTATGCAATGACGACGAATAGCGCCACCGCTATTTATACTGGTGATGTCATTCAGCTTACGGCTGGTCAACCTGCTGCTATGGCAGCTACCCCCACGACTTCCTCTGCTGGAGTTATCGGGGTGTGTGTTGGTGTAACGTATACCGATCCTACATTGAAGCAAACGATGTTTGCTCAGTCGTTGCCGGCTAACGCTATTACCAATGGATACACCAACGTTAAGATTCGCGTTGTGGATGATCCGGATGCGACGTTTATGTTGCAGGCTGACGGTTCCGTGACGGCTGCATCTATTGGGCGTAACGCTCCATTGGCAAACTTTGGTGGTAGTGCTACTAATGGCACGTCCACTGTCCGTTTGACTTCGGGTTCCATTGCAACAACCAACACGCTTGCTGTGCGTATCGTTGACTTGGTAGTTCCTGGTGAGGCATACACTGATTGTGTTGTGAAACTCAATTTTGGTGTGCATACGTACTACCAATCTACCGGCGCTTAATTCACAGAAGCATAGGAGCATAAAATGGCTATCTCTCGTTCCCAACTGCTCAAGGAGCTTCTGCCCGGTCTTAATGCCTTGTTTGGCATGGACTATGCGCAGTATCAGGAAGAACATAAGGAAATCTACACTACTGAGACTTCCGACCGTTCTTTCGAAGAAGAAACCAAGCTTGCTGGTTTCGCTGCTGCACCAACTAAGACAGAAGGTGCAGCTATTGCGTACGACACGGCGCAGGAAGCTTTCACAGCGCGGTATAATCACGAGACTATTGCTCTCGGATTTGCCATCACTGAAGAAGCAATCGAAGACAACCTCTACGATTCGCTTTCAAAGCGTTACACCAAGGCCCTCTCTCGTGCTATGGCTTACACCAAGCAGGTGAAGGGTGCCAACGTGTTGAACAACGCTTTCTCGGGTTCGTACCTGGGTGGTGATGGCGTAGCGTTGTGCTCTACGTCGCACCCGCTTACCGGCGGTGGTGTTAATTCGAATCGCATCACTGGTGCTGATTTGAATGAAACCTCGTTGGAAGCTGCCATTGTCCAAATGGCTGGGTGGACTGATGAGCGTGGCTTGCTCCTTGCAGCCAAGCCGAAGAAGTTGATCGTCCCTGCTGCTTTGATGTTCGTTGCTCAACGCCTGTTGAAGACTGAACTTCGGGTTGGTACTTCGGACAACGACATCAACGCTATCGTCAACATGGGGGCTATCCCTGGTGGCTACACGGTCAACCACTTCTTGACTGATACGAACGCTTGGTTCCTGATCACTGACGTTCCTGACGGCTTGAAGCACTTTGTTCGTGTCCCCATTAGCAATGGCATGGACACCGACTTTGGTACCGGAAATGCGCTCTACAAGAGCCGCGAGCGGTACTCGTTTGGCTGGAGTGATCCTCTGGGCATCATTGGCAGCAGCGGATCGACTTAATTAGTCGGCAGGAAAATATCTTTCTTGCGCAAAAGGGGGCTTCGGCCCCCTTTTCTTTTCTGAGCGTAGGGTGTAGAGTGCCAGGGCGAGGACATTATGGCTAAATGGGCAAATTCCAGCGTGCTTGAACAAGGGCCTAATTTGGTCAAGACTTCCTGCACAAAAATGCTTCTCATATCCACATACCATTTTGGGGACTCATATGCTACAGTGGTTGCGAACAAACTGGCTGAAGTATCGATGTCATCTTCTGATTTTGTCTTTAGTTCTATTGGGAACAATCGTGTTTTAACTGCTGCTGCGAAAAGCGCAGTAGCTAGTGCGACTTCTTCGTCGGACCCTGATTTACACATTGCGTACACAAACGGAACCGATACCGTTTACTGGGTTACTGACGAAACAAGCAATGATCAAGTGGTTTCGGGGAATACAGTTAATTTCCCGAGTATCGTTTGGGTAAGTCAACAACCGATATAGGGGCTAATATGGTTAAATGTTCAGATTACTCAAAGAGTACACATAAGGTGTACTGGGAAATCTTCGAGGGTGAACGTCCTGAAGATGACGTACGGGTGCGTATGTACACGTACAGTGGTGGTCATGTCGTAGTTGATCAAGTACTGCCAAAGGCGGACCTTGACAATTTCGTTGTTTCAAAAATGGCGGAATATGTCCGCTAAGGGGTTGTCATGGCACTTGGATTTGTAACTACATTGCGTAATAGTCGCCTTGATCAAATTACGTCGGCCGTTGGCTCTAGTGGTCTACTGCGTATTTACGACGGGTCTAGACCGGCTACTGGTGGTACAGCCACTACGCTACTAGCAGAGTTGACTTGTAACGCAACTTTCGCCCCTTCTGCATCTGGTGGGGTACTCACGCTGAATGCTATTACGCAGGACTCCAGTGCTAATGCTACGGGCACTGCTACATGGTTTAGGCTAGCTACTTCTGGTGGCACTGCTCAGGTAGACGGCAACGTGGGCACTTCTGGATCTGACCTTAACCTGACAACTACGTCTATTGTGTCTGGGCAGCCAGTCAGTGTGAGTTCTGCCACTATTACTGAAGGTAATCCGTAAGGAGTAAATATGCTTACCGAAAGTCAATTGCAGTTGCTTCGCAATGCTATCGATGCGGAGACTGATCCTGAGTTGGTTACTTACCGTGATCTTGGGCAGACTGGACTAGTAGCTGATTGGTATAATACCGCGCATCCTAGTGTGATTGCGTGGAATAATTACGCACGTTGGGCAGATGTACAGAATGCGATAGACTATACCAAGTACACTCCTACCGTACCAAACATGCCAACAGATACCGCCGGAACGAATCGGCTTATCGGCATCTTGGTTAAACTTAACGTGCAACAAAATATGTTGCTTGGATCGCGTGATGGTTTTGTAGACGCGACCAATATCAGCAACGTAGATGCTATTATCGATACGGTTACTGGCATTCAGGCAGGTGTCGGCGGTGCTGTGGTAGCCCCTGGAGGTTCTAGTGGGGTAAATGTTGCTAACGCGCTGACTCGGTATGCGACTAGGGCCGAAGCCGTGTTCGGCGGAACTGATGTGACTAAAGGGACTATCACTGCAAAGGTTCTTACATGGATGGATATTGTTACTGAGCGTGATGTCAATGCTGCGATGGCGCTTCCATAAAGGTGGGGTATGGCTAACGTAACTCTATCTGGGTATTTAGCTTCTGCTGCATCGTTTACGTTTAGTGGTACGCAAACACTTAATTCGTTGACTAACGACGAGTATACTGACTTGTCAGATGAAGTAGATAACAGCACAAACAAGTATGCGTACACGGATTTTTACCTTGATCTTGCGTCCGCTGCGTTTACTGGGACAGACTCAGGGTTTGAAATCTATATTGTGCCAAGTGTAGACGGTACGAACTACCCTTCATGGACAGGTAATGTAACGACAGACGAAACTGAGAATGCCCTGTTTTTTGTGGGGTTCATTCCCACTACTGCAACTACTGCGGCGCAAAAAGGTGTACTGCGTGCAGTACCTTTGCCGTCAGGAAAGTGGAAAGTTGGAGTGCGTAATAGGGGGAACATTTCTACTGCGGCTTCAGGTAATACCCTGTACTGGCGTCCGTGGAGCTACGCTATCTAAGCGCGTATGATCCTGTTACCACAGTTTACGAGACAGCCTGAGTCTTTTGCTTGGGCTGATCGAACCAGTCCGTTGGTGCAAGGACTGGTTGAACTCGTAATTCCGTACCACATGCGCAGTTCCATAACTGGGATGCAGCAGATAACCGGCGGCGGTTCTGGTACGCGGACGTGGCGGGCGGGTCAGCACGGGATATATAGGTGGTGTGACCGTACTGCGGTGTATGAAGATAGATACCGTAGCCTACGAGGGGTTACAGGGGACATCACTTTTTTCATGCTGGGTGGTACTGATGGTGCGCTAGGTGCTACACAGCGACTTGTTTTGTTGCAAACTACTGGTGGTACACGTCGTGCCGCGATGGGGGAGGAAGGTACCTCTAAGTGGGCGTTTAATACTAATCCTAGTGGTGGATCTGCTGTAGATGCTATAGAAGCTTCTACTACTCTTGGCGAGGACCATTTTTACGTAGGTAGACTTTCAGGTACTACACAAGAGATATTTGTTGATGGTGTATCTGTTGGGAGCAATACTCAGACAGGTAACAACTTTAGTGACATCGGGCAGTTATCGCTAAATACAACTGGTTTTCTATCTGGTGGTAGTGGTCGGATATATCTTGTAGGGTGGGCTGCACGGGCTTGGACTGACGAGGAAATCTACGTTGCATCTCGCAATCCGTGGGCGATGTTCGAGCCCCGGAAGCTTGTCATATCTGCTGGAGCGTCTGGATCTACAGGGACAATAGCGGCAACCCTTGGTAGTGATACCTCGGCCTTTACAGGTACGACAACAGTAATCGGCACCATCGGTGTCACACTTGGTAGTGATACCTCGGCCTTTACAGGTACGACAACAGTAATCGGCACCATTGGTGCCACGCTCGGTAATGATACGTCAGCTTTTACTGGTACTGTCGGGGGTGCAGTAGATGGCACAATAGCGGTAACCCTTAGCAATGATACGTCAGCTTTTGCTGGTACAACAACAGTAATTGGTACAATAGCATCGACGCTTGGTAGTGATACGTCGGCTTTTGCTGGTACAACAACAATAATTGGTACAATAGCATCGACGCTTGGTAGTGATACGTCAGCCTTTACGGGTACACCCATACTCGTTGGATCTATTGGTATTACACTTGGCAGCGATACTTCTGCGTTTAGTGGGGCTGTTGGTAGTATACCCATACTGTCTAGCCCATTGGCTATAAACATTACAAACACTACCGTTGATCCACGAGTAACTATTACGGTGTAATATGGCAACTGGAGTTGGGACTACCGAAATAGATTTCGGTGCACATCCTGGGGTTAACGAAGCTAGTGTTGCTGTCACTGGGCAAACTGGCATAACTACTGGGTCGCATGTAGAAGCTTGGGTTATGGGTGACGACACTACCACTGACCATACAGCTTCTGACCATAAATATTTTCCAGCACTAGCTTCCCTTGTATGTGGCACCCCTACTGCTGGTGTGGGGTTCACTATATATGGCCGGTCGGTTCATAAACTAACTGGTAAGTTTGCTGTTCACTATGTTTGGAGTACATAATGGCACTTGATTCTGTTGTACGTGGTGTTTTGTCTGGCACTGGTGCCGATGTTGCAGGTACTAACCAGCTTAAGATTATCCCCGAAACTGATGCAATCACCAATGTTGATAATATTGGGTGCGTTAAAATTTTTGGGGAAAATGATGGGGGATCAATAACGGCAGAGGTAAATGTCAAATCTCCTGAAGTAGACCTAGATTACCGTACTCGTGTCGCACCAGATTTGCTCTTGGATGATGAGTACATTAATTATACTGCTCAAAATACTGGTAAGCATAACTATGCTAATACCACGATGACGGCAACTTGGACCGCTGGGCAAATTACCACTAACGGTAGCAGTATTACAACTACTACAACTGGGGTGCAAATCTCTACGTATGCGTATTTCCCGACCGTTGGTACTACGACGCTTTCGTGCGATGTGGAGACTGCATTTAGCAACCAGCCTGTTACTAACACATTTGTAGAGTGGGGGGTAGGTATTCCTGGTGGGGCTACTGCTGCTCCTACGGATGGGGTATTTTTCCGACTTAATAGTGCAGGACTACAGGGTATTTGTTCGCATAACGGTACTGAGACATCTACAGGCGTATTTCCACTGTCCGGAGGCACCGGTACTTGGGTATATACCAACAATAAACGGTATCAGTTTATTGTGTATCAAGGGCTAGTAGAAGCACAGTTTTGGGTCAACGACGGTACTGGAGCGGTACTGCTAGGCAAGATACCACTGCCTAGTGCTCAGGGGCGCATGTCGATGGCGCAGGGGGCACAGTTTTTCTACAAGCATCGTATTGTAGGCGGTGCTGCTGGTGGCGTACTTCAAACCTACATGGGTGGATACTCTATCCGAGTGGGAGGTATTAACTTCTCGAATCTACCGAGTACTTCTGGTAACCGGTTGTGGGGATCGTATCAGGGTCTCAGCGGTGGTACGTTGGGAACTCTTGCTCGATATGGCACCATTACGTCGGGTAACGAAGCAAACCCGGCTGCTGCCGTACCCACTACAACAACCGCCGCTCTTGGTACAGGACTTGGGGGCCACTTCTGGGAAACCGTAACAGCGGCGGTCAACACTGATGTTATTCTTGCGTCGTACCAAGTCCCAGCAGGTACAGTTAACGTGCAGGGACGCAGGCTAGTTGTGCGAGGGGTTGGCCTTGCAAGCTATGTACAAACTGCTTTTACCGGTGGTGGGTACGTAGCCCAGTATTTCCTCGCATTTGGGCATACGGCAGTGAGCTTGGCTACCGCTGAGGCAGCTACTACGAAAGCCCCACGACGGGTGCCGCTCCCAATAACACAAATATGGCCCAGTGCTGCTGCTATTTCAACATTTCCAACACAGAATACGACGTTTGTGGATTTTGGTGATGCACCCATTTTTGTGAATCCTGGGGAATTCATCCAACTATGTACTCGACATATTGGTACTGCTCCGAGTGCTGGTACTGCGGTGCATATAGTGTCTCTCGTGTACGGCTGGGAGTAATAAATGTCCCTCCTGCTGGCACTCGTCAGTAGTGAAACACTATACTATGTAATTGGCCCGGATAGCGGATGGATGGATCCATCCGCTGCTGAAATTAAGCTTGGGCAGCTTGCGGGTGGTGGCCCTGCTACTACATATGGTAGCGAGGCTTCTCCGACCACTACAACTACGTATACTTTCGCTACTGCTACCGGCTTATCGGCTGGTACTACGTACCGCATTGCTTTCGTATGGAGCGATGGTACGTATGATAGCAACGTAGTTGTAACCTCTGCATTTACTACCACCGGCGGCAGCGGGTCAACTGGCACTATAGCAGTTACCCTAGCTGACGACACGGCTGCGTTTACTGGTACAACTACAGTAACCGGAACGCTGTCGGTTACTCTCGGAAGTGATGTATCCGCTTTTAGCGGGACTACTACAGTTCTTGGCTCGATTGCGGTAACTCTTGGTAGTGACACGTCGGCCTTTACTGGTACGACGACAGTTACGGGGTCTGTAGCAGCTACACTTGGTAATGATACGTCAGCCTTTACTGGTACGACGACAGTAATTGGTACAGTAGGGACGACGCTTGGTAATGATACGTCAGCCTTTACTGGTACGACGACAGCTATTGGCCTAATTGCTGTAACCCTTGGTAACGACACTGCTGATTTCACGGGGGCCGTTGCTGGGGCAGTAACAGGTGTCATAAATGTTACTCTTGGTAACGATGTAATGACTGCATCTGGGGCACTTACTCAAGTACTAAGAGCTACTCCCAGTAACTTCGCTCCTGCCCTATCTAGTGGTAGCATCGGTATACCAAACAATAAATTACAGGCTACACCTAGTAACTTTGCTCCTACGCTATCCTCTGGGGAAATAACTATCTCGTAGAAATCGCTTGCGCCCCTGCATCCCGGGGTATACACTCCTCGAAACCAAGACCCCCATTGCTTGTAGACCGACTTGGCGGATAGATCCTTACTAACTACAAGCGCAATTTAAGGAATCTTAATCATGGCCTTTACTACTTTCAGTGGCCCCGTGAGGGCTGGTACTGTCGCTTTTGGGTCCACCCAAAACACTGGTTTGGTGTGCTTGTCTAAGGAATTCAACAGCGGCAATCTTACTGGTGTTGTTGTTTCCAACGTTGATACCCTTGTTGGGTATCTTCCGCAAGGTGCGCGTATCGTTGATATTGTTGTAGACCAAATTGTAGCGGCAGCTACAGGTACTACGACAGTTTCAGTTGGTACCACCTCTGGTGGGGCTGAACTCATGGCCGCTATCGCTACTACGGCTGGTGGCCGATTCCGTGGTACAGCTACAGCAGCTACTCAGTTGGCGTGGACTACCTCTACTACTGCTGATACTCCGGTTTACGTACGATGTGCGGTTGGTACAGCCACCTTGACTGCTGGGCAGTATATCGTCACTATCTTGTACGTCCAGCGCTCGCCGTCCGGGGCTGTTACTCCTACTAGCGCTTAATTGAGGTGTGATATGGATACTGACGTTTCAGCAGTATCCCGCACTACTACAGGGGCCGCTGGTGTCGGCCCTGCGCGAGTTCGTGCGGTATACTACGTATCCACTGCGGTAGCTGGTAAAGTCGAAATTCGAGATGGCGGTGCTGGTGGCACTCTTCTTGTTGATCTGACTACTCCAGCGCTGCTAGGTGCGACGCATGTTTTGTTGCCGGCTAATGGTGTACGTTTCTTTGGTGACCCGTACGTTACATTGTCAAACGTAACTGCTGCTACTATCTTTGTGGGGTAAATCTATGCGTAAAACTAAATGTTTTGCTGACGGTGGAGTAGTAGATGCTTCAGAAGAACCAGTAGCAGAGAAAGACATTCAACCATTTACTGCTGACACTGAACCTGCTACTTTTGGTGCTGCATTCAAGCAGGCTCGCGGTGCTGGGCAAAAAGACTTTACTTGGCGCGGGAAGAAGTACACTACTGAACTTGCCAGTAACAAGAAGAGTACCCCCGCTCCTGTATCTGAGTTCCGGGATTCTCGGAACCCTGTCGGCACCCCCGAGAAGGCACCAGCGGCGCCCATGCCAGCGGCACCAAAGGGCGAACGGCTCATGACTGCTGCTGAGTCCCGCCGAGTGCTTGGTGAGGCTAGCGCGAAACAAAGTATTGGGCGTGGTAAGTCTAATATAGACCCAAAGAAAGCCGAACGTGATCGTGTCACTCGTGGTGGTGAGGATAGTAGCGTTGGACGTACTTCTGGGCTAGACGTAGATTTGGACCCAAAGAAATCTGAACGTAAGCGCTTGATGGCGCAGACAGGGTATAATCGTGGGGGTCAGGTAACCCGTGGATACGGTAAAGCCCGCTGCCGCTAAGGAGTAAATCATGGCTACAGATGGATCTGATATCCCGGTGAAATACCGGCGATATAACCCAATCACTAAACAGTTCGTAGATACACGGACTGCTGCCGCCGCTGCACCTAAAGCCCCTTCGGATACCCCGGAAGGGCAAGCACGAATGGCGCAACAGCGTGAGCAGTACTATCAACGTAATCCGCATGAACGACCTGAAGCTAAAAATAGGGTTAGTCAGGCGCAGAAAGCCGAGGTTGATCAACTTGTTAGAGCTGCCGCTGCTGGGTCAGGGTATGCGCAACAAGAATTGAAAAGCCGGTATGGTGATCAGAAGGCAGGGCAGATGCTATTTGATGCGCAAAACCCCGAACTTGCAGGTAAAGTAGACTATCGCACTGTGAATTTTACCTCACATGCTGGAGACAACGGTGAAGTGCGGAAAATTGCTACTGGTCAGACGTACTACCGTAACGCGGATGGTCGTCAGATGGGAATCGGCGACGCTATCCAGAAAGGTATCATCAAGACTAATACTCCACTAGCAACACAAGAAGACATTGCGAACACTACTCCGTACGCTATTGGTAGTGCGGCGCATAACGCGTATCTGCGAGAAAAAGCTGCGCGGGATAACGAACTAGCTAGGCGTGCCGCTGCTGCAAACGATCTACAGCGCGGGGCTATTGCGCACGCTAATTGGATGAATACCACCGGGCAGCAGCAGAATGATGCTTTTAGAGCAGAGTTGCAACGCAATGGTGGTATCACAGATCAAGATGTGGCTGAACGTAACATGCGCCTTTCGCAGCAGGGTCTACCCCCTTTTCAACCGACCCCGACACCGGGCCTGGTGCCGGGGATGAAAAAGGGCGGCCAAGTCAAGACGAAGACAAACCAGAATAAGCTGCGTGGCGTTGGGATTGCTCAACGCGGGGTTAAGAAATTGAGGGGGATGTAATGGACCTCGCACAAGTAGTCACGGTACTACTCCCTATCATTTCAGCCATTTTGGGGTACTTCGTGAAGACCGTAATTGATGACGTTAAACAGCTTACGTCCCAGTTCAACGAGTTTAAGAGCGCGGTTCCATCTGTTTACGCCACTAAGAACGACGTAAATAGGGATGTTGATCGTGTATTGGAAGCTATCCAAGAGCTAGGTAGGAAGTTTGATAGTGCTATTGCTAATCGCCGTGTCAACGATAAACTGCATGGACAGGACTGAATATGGCAACTACAGGCACTACGGATTTTGAACTGCCGCTATACGAGCTTGTAGAAGAGGCGTTCGAGCGTGCCTCTGGCGGTGCCAGGGAGTTGCGTTCCGGGTACGACTTCCGCACTGCTCGGCGTAGTCTGAATTTGCTAACAATTGAATGGGCCTCTAGGGGCCTTAATCTTTGGGCAATCGAAGAAGGCAGTGTTAATCTTGTGGCCGGTACGTCGCAGTATAATCTACCTGCTGACACGGTTGACCTTATTGAACACCATCTGCGTATCAACGATGGACTTAGTACGCAATCTGATCAAGCACTAAACCGCATCAGTGTATCTACGTACGCCAGTATCGACAATAAAACTGCTACTGGTCGCCCTGTCCAAATCTTCATTGAACGTCGCGTATCCCAACCCCGGGTGAATCTCTGGCCAGTGCCAGATGCCGCGACTACATATAAGTTGGTATACTGGCGTCTTAGGCGGATGGAAGATGCTGGTGATGGCGCAAATACGCAAGATATACCGTTTCGGTTTTTGCCGTGTATGGTAGCTGGGTTGGCTTACTATATTGCTATGAAAATTCCGGAAGGTTCGGCACGGCTTGAAATGCTGAAGGCCAGCTACGAAGAACAGTGGAGTATTGCGTCTAGTGAAGATCGTGACAGGGCTTCGGTTCGCTTTGTGCCGCTTATTGGACGTGTCTAATGTCTGCTGGATATACAAGCAATCCAAAAACTCCAGGCATATGTGATGTCTGCGGGTTTCGGTACCGGTTGAATAGACTAAGGCATTTGGTAGTAGATGGTAGGCAAACAGGTACAAAAGCGTGCCCTTCATGCTGGACCCCAGACCAGCCACAGTTGCAAGTTGGAAAGACGCCAGTAGTTGATCCACAAACGGTACGGGAACCACGCGTTGATACTGGACTACCTGCTAGCCGCACAGTTGCAGTTAACGTTATCGGTGTAGCGGTGGGTGTTGACCTTGGTAAAGTAACAGTGAGTACGACATGAATTATACTGAACTTACTGCTGCCATTGTTGCGTACACAGAAAATACTGAGTTTACTGCTACTGAGACAGATAGGTTCATTCGTCAAGCTGAACAGCGTATCTACAACGAAGTTAATCTCCCACTAGAGCGGAAGACGGTCACGAGTACTCTGACCATTGGGGATCCTTCGTTTTCGCTACAGGCTGATTTTCTATCTTGCTTCGAGTTCTCTATTACTCTTGTATCAGGGCGTGTTGTGTACCTGATCAATAAGGATGTGAATTTCTTGCGTGAAGCGTACCCTGTTGCAGCTACGCAAGGTCAGCCTGTTTGTTATGCGCAAGATTCGAGTTCTACTTTCCAAGTGGCCCCCACTCCTGACCTTGCTTACGCTACTACTTTGGTCTACTATGGTTACCCTACGTCTATTGTAGATGCTTCTTATACTTGGCTTGGTAATAATTTTGACTCAGTATTGTTGTATGGCGCACTACTAGAAGCAGGCACATACATGAAGTATGATGAAGTTGAAATGAAGAATTACAAAGAACGGTATGCGGAAGCGATTAAACAACTGAAGGTGCTAGCTGAAGGCAAGAACCGGCAGGACACGTACCGCAGTGGGCAAGCGCGCTATCCAGTGAGGTAATATGGCTATTCAACAAGCTGTTTGTACGTCGTTTAAATCCGAGCTATGTGCTGGAACGCACGTTTTTGGTACTGACGTTTTGAAGATGGCGCTATTTCAGTCTAGTGCTACTCTAGGGGCGTCTACTACTGCGTATAGTGCTACGGGTGAAGCATCTGGGACTGGTTATGTGGCAGGCGGTGCTACACTAAGTAGTGTGACTGTTAACACTAGTGGTACTACGGTATACATTAGTTTCACTAACCCTTCTTGGTCTGGATCATCTATTACTGCACGCGGCGCGTTGATTTACAATAGCTCGAAGTCCAACAAGGCAATTGCGGTTATTGACTTCGGTGAAAATAAGACCACTTCAGGAACTACGTTCCAAGTGAATCTACCAACGGCAGATGCTGCTAACGCGATTATTAGGTTCCCATAATGGCTAGCTCTTATACTCCTCTACTGCGTTTCACACTCCCGGCCACTGGGGAGTTAGTTGGTACGTGGGGCAGTACAGTTAATACTGGTATAACTACGCTTGTTGAAAATGCGGTGGCCGGTACTGTTAGTGTTACACATTCAGACGCGGCTGATTATACTCTAACCACGGCTAATGGTGCTACGGACCAAGCTAGATACGCATATCTCAATATTACGGGTACTCTTACTGCTGCTCGAAACGTAGTTTGTCCTACGTCTAGTAAGTTCTACTTTGTCAAAAACAGTACTACTGGTGGGTATGCCATCACGTTCAAAACTTCTGGCGGAACTGGAATTTCAGTTGCTAACGGAAACACAGAGTATCTGTACTGCGATGGCACCAATGTTATCCGGGCTTTGACTAATTCGGCAGTTGGCGGCACTAAGTTTTCTGTTGATGCTACCTCTGTTACTTGGGGTGGTAACCCTACGCACAGTGGAAATCACACGTTTAGTGGTAATGTTACAATAGAAGGTAATACGACGATTGGTAACGCTAGTGGGGATACGTTTACTTTCTACCCAAGCAGTCTTGCAGCGCAAAATAATCTCAATATCTCTACTACAAGTAGTAATACTCTCACTCTTTCTAGTGCCTCTGGAACTATAACTCTTCAAAATAACACAGCAGGGGGTATTGTATTATCTACTCCGTATTCTAGTGGTACAGTAGATATCAATAATACAACTAGCTCCACGATAACTAACATTGGCCCTTCTACTGGAACAGGTGGGTATGTCAATATATACGGAAATTCTGCTAGTGGAGTACGGATTAACAATGGTCTTTCTGGTTCCCCATTTAACGTAGGTAGTGCGACAATCGGTTTTGGTAACTGCACTGCTCTGGCCTTTTCTTCAGCAGCAACTATTACTGGTACGCTTACTGGTGATTTTATGCCGGCGCGTACTACGAGTGCGCTTACGAAGGGTAAAGTATTCGCGGCTACCGCAGGGTTCACGTGCAATGCGGGTACCGCTGGTGACTACTACTTAGTGTATAATGACTCGGCTAGTGCGATAACGATCACTAATGGTACCACTACGATGCGTCTTGCAGGTACTGCCACTACAGGTAATCGTACGTTGGCTGCACGGGGCTTTGGATACATTTGGTACAACTCTTCAACTGAAGTTATCGTTGGTGGCGATGGAGTAACTTAAAATGGCAATTGACTATCAGTATAAAATTCGGTATGTTGAGACATTGCCGAACAATGCAGTTAACGAAATTAGCCTTATAGCGTTTACAGTAAATGCTACTGATGACGCTGATAGTGTAACTGTTTCTTGGACTTCTGAATGTCGAGTAGAGCCTTCGGCTACTCCAGTAGAATACAATACGCTAGTAAAAGCCGATCTTGTGGATATCATCCTTGATACTATCGGCAGACAACAAGTTAAAGCAAAACTTAAAAGGGCGTTTGATGAAGCACGAGCGCCGCAACCTTCGAAGCATCAGTTCCCCTGGGTGTAGGTACCATATGGAATTTGATGATGCATTCAAATACCTACTAGGGCACGAAGGGGGATATGTAAATGATCCTAGCGACCCTGGTAGGGAGACAAAATTTGGCATCTCCAAGCGCGCGTACCCTGGTGAAGATATACCGAATATCACGCTGGAACGCGCGAAGTTTTTGTATCAACGTGATTATTGGGCTCCAGCCGGCTGTCAAGTTGCGCCGAAAGAACTCAAGTTTCACTTGTTTGATTTTGCAGTCAATTCTGGGCCAAAAACAGCAGTAAAACAGCTACAAAGTATTGTCGGGGAAGTCCAAGATGGCGTATACGGTCCTCGCACTATGATGGCTGTAAATAACTACTACGCGCAAGAGCTTGCTATACTGCTATCGACGAAGCGGTTACAGTATATGACCACGCTATCTAATTGGTCGGATCATGGTAAGGGGTGGGCGCGTAGAATTGCTGCGAACATAGAAATTGCACTAAGGAGTGAGTAATGAATCCCCTACTCATCAATCCAGTATTTGACACCATTGGTAAGGTGATTGACCGGATTTTCCCGGATAAGGTAGCACAAGCTTCTGAGCGTGCAAAAGCTGATATGGCTCTTGTCGCACTACAACAAAGTGGTGAGCTAGAGCTTCTGTCTAGGCAGTTACAGGCTATCGTCGCTGAAGCACAATCTACGGACCCTTGGACATCCCGCGCTAGGCCGACGTTCCTGTATGTGATTTACATTATGATTTTGATGAGCGTCCCTATGGGGTTTCTCTCCGCTTTTAGACCTGAAATTGCATCTGCGGTAGCTTATGGTATGTCCAGTTGGTTGAAGGCCATCCCTGATGCACTATACACTTTGTTTGGTGTTGGATACCTTGGATATACTGGAGCGCGTGGTTGGGAGAAGAGTAAAAAGGTTGCTAAGTAAGGGAACGTATGCCGCTTGTACCTATCAAGATCCCCGCTGGTGTAACACGGGAGCCTACAGATTACGCCAATACCGGGCGTTACTATGACTCGGACAAAATACGTTTCCGGTTTGGATACCCACAGAAAATTGGGGGGTGGGCACAAGCATCGCCATACGCACTAGCTGGCATCGCTAGGGCCATGCATAATTGGATCAACCTCGATGGTGCAAACTATCTGGCTATCGGGACATCCAAAAAGCTGTACATAGAAGAATTGGAGTATCCAAATGACATTACGCCAATTCGTAGAACATCCACTATTTCTAATTGCTTTACTTTCACTTCTGGGCTTAGTACCATTACTGTTACTGATACTGCTCATGGTAGCAGTGTTGGCGATTATGTAACAATTTCTGGTGTATCTAGCGATATATACGGTATTCCAGTTAGTGAGTTTAATGCCGAATTTGTGATATTGACTGTCCCGGATGCGAATACATACACCATCCAAGTAACCACAAACGCTAACACCACAGGCACCCCAGCAGTATCGAATGTAACTTTCGCGTATCAGATTTCTATCGGGTATGACATTGCTTCCACTTCATATGGGTGGGGGATGGGGGGTTGGGGTAGTGGTGGGTGGGGTGAAACATACTCCACTATTAGTAACATCCGTCTTTGGTCATTGGATAACTATGGCGAGGATTTGGTGGCTAATTATAGGGATGGTCCTATCTATTATTGGGATCGTTCTCTTGGGCTCTCTTCTCGCGCGGTGGACTTGACCACACTTAGCGGCGCTTCTAACGTGCCTACAATTGCAGTGGCTATTACGGTTACCGACGATAGGCACACGGTTGCGTTCGGCTGCAACGCTCTCGGGACAAGTACACAGGATAAACTCTTGGTGCGATGGTCTGATCAAGAAGACCCTACACAGTGGACTCCAGCAGCAACAAATACGGCAGGAGATTACAGACTCTCTGCTGGGTCTTATATTGTCGGGATTAAGAAGACTCGGCAGGAGACACTCATATGGACCGATGCGGCGCTGTATTCAATGCAGTTTATCGGTCCTCCATATACGTTCAGGTTTAACCTGATTGCTACGAACATCTCTATTGCTTCTCCCAATGCGATGTCTGCTATTGGTGACGTTGTTTACTGGATGGGGATCAACACATTTTATATGTACTCTGGATCGGTAAAGAAGATCCCATGTCCGGTACATTCGTACGTCTTTTCAGATTTGAGCAGTCTCCAGCTTACACAGACACATAGCGGGACTAACGAGAAGTTCGATGAAGTGTGGTGGTTTTACCCGTCAACTAATGCTTCATACCCGGATAAGTACCTGATCTACAATTATGTAGAAAACCACTGGGCTATCGGGTCTATGACTCGCACTTGTTGGTTGGATCTAAAGACGCGACAGTATCCAGTAGCTACTAGTACGACAAACCTTTTGTATCACGAGTACGGTAATGATGACGATGCTACGGGCACTCCGGCAGCTATCGATGCCTACGTAGAGACATCAGTATTTGAATTGGATGCTGGGAACAAGGTATCATTTGTCAAGCGTGTAATGCCTGATGTTTCGTACGAGGGTTCAGATGCTGCATCCCCTGTAGTTAATCTGACTATTGCAGTGCGTGGGTACCCTGGACAAGCGCAGTACGACACGGCTGCCGTAGCAGTGACAAGAACAGCTACAGTGCCGATTGAACAATACACAAATCAAGTTTGGATTCGACTTCGCGGGCGTGAGGTATCCCTAAAGTTTGCGTCTGACGCTCTCGGGGTTGCATGGCAGGCAGGTCTAGTACGGCTTGAAATACAAGGTGACGGGAAAAGGTAATGGCTACACGGCGCCCTGCATTAACACTACCTGGGGATCAATATGATCCCCAATATTTTAGGCAGCTTATACGCATGCTTGACGCGTATTTCGCAACGCTTGACAATTCCAATGATTTAACCACAATGTCGCTACCCGGGTCCGGATACGGTCTCCCCCCTGGTGCCTTGTGGAACAATAATGGTAGTGTACAAACAGTGTCAAGTGACAGCGGACAGGCGTATGTCGGCGGTGTTCAAATTCGTACGTTAATCGGCACAGTAACAGTTAGTGTTTCGTGAGGTTCATATGGCTGACCAAAATATTCCTAACCTTACTCCTGAGCAAATCCAAACAATTTTGGCGCAGGATCCGTCTTATGGTGGACCTATTGGGGAAAGTGGCGCTCCAGAAGGTTTCGGTGAAGGAGGGTATGGGTATGCTAAGTGGTATACAGATCCGTCTAGTGGGTCTCAGTATGCAGCAAACTATAATTGGGGAACTAGAGGAACCGGTGATGCACAAGAAACAGATTATGGTAATTTAACTAATGCTGTTCTTGGTGGTTATGCACAACACATGCCAAATGGGATGATACGTGCGTACGATGCACAGGGTAATTTCCTGAAAGAATTTCCGAACGATAATTCATGGAAAGAATTTCTATCCGCGGTTGCAGTTATAGCAGGGGGGTACTTTGGTGGTACTGCGTTGGCTGAAGCCGCAGGCGGTGCAGCCGCTACTGAAGCAGGTCTAGGAACAGTAGCTTCAGAGGCTTCCCCATATGTATGGAATGCTGCGGCTGATTCGCAGCTAGCATCTACGGGGTTGGGGATCACGGGGGCGGAATCTGCTGCCGCTGCTACTGTCCCATCATCGGTTAATTTGGTGAACGCTGGTGGTATCATGGAAACCGGTCTAGGGGCTACTGGTGCAGGAATTACAGGGGGTACACCGACTACCGGGGGTACACCAACTACCGGGGGTACACCAACTACCGGGGGTACACCGACTACAGGGGGTACTTCTGGGCTTACCGATGTCGCCAAATATGGCACTCAAATTTACAACGCTTTGAAGGGTAACGGGGCTGGACTGGCTGGGCTGGCTGCTGCTCTTGGTAGCTATTTCGATGCTAAGAACCAGCAAGGCAAAGGCGGTTTAGGGTATGTGCCTACGGGGGCAGAAGTCACTGGGTTGAAGGCTATCCGCACTCCAGTACAGACAAGATACGGTACCGTATTTCAGACTACTTTTGTACCACGAGATGCTACGTCTTCTACTACACCAGCCCCCGCGCCGACTCCTGCACCCGTAGACGAGGAGCAGGAAGAAGCCCCCGGTCCTGGCCCCGGTGAGTTCGCTCGTGGTGGTTTAGCTGTAGGGTATAACGCTAATTACGTGCGAGGACTCGGTGACGGGGTCAGCGATGACGTACCCGCCCTTATTGACGGGCAGGAGCCAGTAAAACTTGCTTCTAATGAGTACGTAATCCCTGCCCGCGCTGTGTCTGAGTTGGGTAATGGATCTTCAGATGCCGGTGCTAAGGTGCTAGACGAGATGGTTAAACGTATTAACCAAAGACGGCTAAGTACCAAAGACTACGCCGCAGACTCTAATGCCCGTGAATTTTTGCCGAGGTAATCATGGCATACTCTAATGCTGATATCCAGAAGTATCTTACAGACTACGGTTTGTGGAACCCGCAAACGCATGAAATCTATAGTCCACAAGCAGTGTACCAAGCTGCGGCTAATTGGGGTGTTACTCCGGACCAACTTGACCAGGCGTTGTATTTGAACCCTGGCACTAGTGCATCATATATTGAGCAGCAGGGTTGGGGTGGTCTATCTGGTACGGATACGAACGAGTCCGGTGAATTCACTGACCAACAGATTAACGAGTACCTTACTTCTTCCGGTATTTACGATCCGGCTACGGGTGAAGTAGATGAGCTAGCTCTGCAACAAGCAGGGCTACGCTATGGGGTGTCTGAAGAAGACTACATGCGCGCCCTTGGTCTGGGTAGTGATAGCGGCGGTGGTAGTCCGTCTACAGGGGGTGGTAGCGATGTTAACCCGCCCACGGGGGGTGGTACCATTGACAATGCCACTAATTACACTACCACGACGGGGGAAGGTACTGGCGTATCTGCGCCAAACGTAGATCCCAGGTCATCTTCGTTGTCCCCCATTTTTGGGCCATACACGATGGATATGCTGGGGCAGGCACAGGCATTGTCTGACCTACCGTATCAGCCATACGAAGGACAGCGTTACGCTGAGTATGATCCACTACAGAATCAAGCATACGAAGGGCTGGCGGGACTAGACCCATTTAACTTGTACAAACAAGCTGGAGAATACGGCGCGAAAGCCCAAGGTATTTACGATGAGCTTGGGACCGCATATGACTTGTCTAATCCTGAGCTTGTAAAGAAGTTCATGAACCCGTACACACAAAATGTGACGGATGTTCAGAAACGGGAAGCCCAACGACAATATGAGATTCAAAATACGTCGCGGGATGCTGCTGCGGTAAAAGCTGGTGCGTTCGGTGGTTCTCGGCAGGGTATTGTGCAGGCAGAAGCGGATAGGAATTTGAGTCAACAGCTATCAGATTTGCAGCTTAAGGGCGATCAACAAGCGTATAACGAGGCTATTGACGCAATGCTCAAAGCTCGCGGTGCACGTCAGCAGGAAGCGACTGGTTTTTTGAACACTGCACAGGGGCTCGGTAACCTGGCTAATAACCAACTTTCCCAGTTGCTTAACGCTGGTAACTACAAGCAGAGTTGGGCGCAGAAACCGCTTGACTTTGGATATCAGCAGTTCCAAGACTCTCTTGCGTATCCGTGGACCAACGTTAAAAACATGAGCAGTATGCTTCAGGGACTGCCCCTGAATATCCCATCGGCTGCGTACAATAACCAACAAGGGGCTAACCCTTGGAGCAGCGCACTTAGCGGTGGACTCGGGGCCGCGTCATTGTGGAACCAAATTTTTGGTAATACGGGCGCTGGTAGTACAACTACAATGCCTACGGACTTTACTAACTGGTCTAGTGGGGCTACTTTCGGCGGTGTCGATGGTGCTGGTAGTAATGGGTTTAGCAGTACGCCAGACTACTTAAGTGGTGGTATCGGCGGTACCTACACTGAACCTAACTTCGGACCTTAATAGGTGGACTAAGTATGCAACCTATTCTTACCAATGTCCCGTTGCCTGTTTTGCAGCAGGCAGTCATGGGCGGGGTGCCAGACATCAAGCCTTTTGTAGCGCTTGCGGAACTTAACAAGCGGAATAAGGATGCTGCCATGCAGCAAGCTATGATGGGACAACAAGCTATGCAGGCTCCCACCCCACCTACTATTGCGGAACAGGTACTAGCTAAAGGTGGTGGTATCGCTAACGTAGGGGCACCACAGAGGTACTCTGGTGGCGGCATTGTGTCGTTCGCAGGGGGTGGGAAAACACCGCAAGTTCCAGAGTGGGACTATTCTGCTATTGACGAGTTGGATAGCCGCATCGTTGAATCTGACGAAGATTACATAGCTCAACAACAGGGGCGGGATGAGGAGATTCGTAAGCGCGAGGAAATGCGTGCACCGCTGATCGCTGCACGTAGGGCAGAAATTCTACGGCAACAACAAGAAGCCGAAGCGCAGCGGCAGCAGGCCATCGAGCGGCGAAAAGCCATGATGCAGCGTGCCCAGTTCGACCCCATGGGGGGTGATTCCCTGGCCGCTATGGCGCAAGCTGCCGCTGGTCAGCGTACGCTTGGGGGTGCCCTGGCCGGGATGGCTGGAGCGCTATCCAAGAATAAACAAGCTGTGATGCAACGGCAGATGGAACTAGAGGAACAAGGTGCAGCGGAAGAAAATAAATTCCAACAAGTAGCCGCTGTTAAACGCGAATTGGAACTTGCACTGGCTGAAAAAGAATACGCTGCTAAAATTGGGGATCAAGATGCCTTGGCCGCTGCCAATGAGAAGATCATGGCAGCTAGGCAGAAACTGCTGGTTACACAACGTAACGCAGCTAAAGATCGTATGGAAGGCCAATACAAGGCGCAGCAAGATGCAACGAATAACAAACGCATTGCAGCGCAGGAACATCGGGCGCAGAGTATGCACAATGCGCAGATGGATCAGCTTAAATGGGCGCAGACCGTATCCAAGAGGCAAAGTGTTCTTGAGCAGTTCCGGAAAGATAGGGCGTTCCAGATCATGCAACATACGAACCCCGCTAAAGCCAACGAGTTGCTAACACAACGAGTCAAGGAATTGTTCGGGGATGTACCGCCAGAGTACCTACCTCCTGAATATGCTGCTATCATACGTGGGCAGTCAAATGCGCCGGCGCAGAGTGCTCCGGCAGGATCTAAGACAGCAAAAGACTACTCTAATTTTAGCGCTGTTCAAGTCTCTAATTAAGGTGAACTATGCCCCAATTTCGTGTAACCAGTAAAGATACTGGTAGGACCTATTTGGTGAACGTACCGGATGGGGCTGGCGCGAATGACGCTATTGATTACGTACGTGACGTTTTAGAAGCACCGAGCAAGAAAGCAGGTCTAGTTGACCTAGCTACTGGCAGTGTTAAACGTACTGTATCTGATATCGGTACTGGGGTTCAGCAACTATTCGGCGATGAGGCAGCATCTAATAAGGCAGCGCGAGAAGCTACATTTGAAGATGCCGCTCAACGTGCAGCTATCGGTGAAGGGCCTTCACTTGATGAGGTAAAACAAGCCTATGAGAAAGATGGGCTGCTCTCTGCTGCTGGCACCGTAATCAAAAACGTACCAAGATTCCTAGCGGATCAAGCAGGGCCGCTCGCTACAGCGTATGCTGGAGCAAAAACCGGCGCGATGCTAGGTGCCGCTACCCCCATCCCCGGGGGCGCTGTTATTGGTGCTATTGGCGGCGGTGCGTTGGCATCGTTTCTGCCGCAACTAGGTAGCAACGCTAAACGTCAAGTTGAAGAACAACGCGCTAAAGGAGTAGCAGAGAAGGATATTGATGTCAACCGCTCTACTGCAATCCCCGCTGCTGCGGGCCAAGCTGCACTTGAAACTGCGGCTCTGGGCTTTACACTCGGAACCAACGTCATTGCAAAGATACTTAAGATCCCAGTTGAAACACTGACTAAGGGCAATCAGATTGCGATTCAAAATGCGTTGATTAAGACAGCACAGAATACGATAGCGAAAAATACGCTACAGGGCGCGGCTAGGGGCGTTGCTACTGAAATGCCGACTGAGATTGCGCAGCAGATTTTGGAGCGTTGGCAAGCTGGTTTGGATTTGACTTCCCCGGATGCGTTCAAAGAGTACGGCGAGACAGCGTACGCTGTTGCTAATGTCGGCGCTGGTGTTGGCGGGATCGGTGGTGCGTATGCCAGGACAGCCGCTCGTGACACTATCATAGACAACAAAAAGGCAATGGCTGGTCCGGTAGTGCCAGGACAAGAATACGTCGGCGGACCTGTCGATAAGGCTAGAGCAGCGTATGAACTGAAACAAGCGGAACAAGCACGGAAAGCGCAAGATCCGGGCAGGGTGGAAAACTCTGTTGTAAAAGACCCGGAACAATTGGAGTTGTTCGGGTCGGATAAAGTAGACTACACTCAACCTCCGAAGGCAAAACTGCCACGCAAAGGGCGGCAGATGGGGCTGTTCGTTGACTACGAAAAGGAGCAAGAGCAACCGGCTGAACCTAAAGAGAGTGCTTTGGTAACCACTAAGGTACTGGATGAAATTGGTTTGCCACGTAACTACAAAGCAGGGCGCGACCTTATTGGGTTGGATCTAAATGATCCAGCCACGCAAGGGAAGATCGATAGCGTTGTTGATACATACCTTGATAAGACCAAGGGAGCTAGCCTGCAACGTGTAGAGAAACTGACAGCATACAGAAACAGAAAGGCAGCTACTAATGAGGCACCCGTATCTACTCCACAGGGAGCAGCAGAGTCTGTTGAACAGCCTGACAGCGGCACAAGTGAGCCTAGCGTTCCAGTGGCTAAACAGCGACATGGAAACGTGCCCGCCCCTGTCGTTGAACCAGGACCAGTGGGAGTTCCTGGGGCAGTTGTTGCAGAGAACGATGCAAGAGCAGAAATTGCACCCGCTGCACTAGAGCAGCAAAATATCGGTGAAACCACTACGCAAGAAGAAGTTACATCCCCTGCACTAGAGCAGCAAAATACTGACAAAACCACGACACAGGAAAAAGTTGCACCTGCGCCGCTTGAGTACAAATTCCCCACTGTAGAAGAAGCGAAAGCGGAGCAAGTAGCAAAGACATCTGATCAACAGCAACAGAGTGTTGACGACGCTACTGCGAAAGCTGCGCTACTGAAGAAAGATCCGAAAGCACGCAAGATTCAGTCAGCTATCAAGAGGGCAGAAATCGTCGTAGAAAGTATGTACGATGCTTATGTTGAAGCGCAGAATATTATCACGCGTGAAGGATCGAATCTTTCCAATAGGGTCAAAGCACAACTTGAAGACGTAATACTTAAGTTTGATGACGCCAAAGAAAAGTTGCGGGAGCTAACTGAAACGTACGACTACTACGTAGCTGATATTACTACAGATCCTGCTGACGTAGATACTACATATACAGGTCCGAAAGAGCCCGAAGTAATTACCGAAGCAGAAAAAGCTTCTGAGCGTACTAAAGTAGGTGTAAAGACCGATCGGAAAACCAAGGTAGTTTCAGGTATCAAGAGTGGGTTCGTATTCTCCAAGCCCGGGAGCCCAACTCCTGCTGGCAGCTTTGCGTATGCGGTTAGCGATCCGGAAGTCTTGATGGAAGCGCTGGAGAAATTCAGTTCTTCAATAGACCAGAATCTCTATGATGATGTAATTCAAGCGTTTACCGAACAAAGTGGAACTGAAGGTAGCCCCGGGGTATACAGACTTGTCAAGGGAGAAGCGGCCCCACGGGCTATCCGTGCTGTGCAAGACGTACTTAGCAAAGTAGATCAACGGGGACTGCAAGAATACGTCCTTAATCGGGATAAGTCCAAAGAAAACACCAAATCGTATCCGTACAACATATCTGATCGAGATACCCTATTCGAAGAAATCCGATTGTTTGTTCCCAGCACTTCGCCTGAGTATGGGGCGTTTGTAGATACTCATGTTGGCGAGGACTTCAAGATTCATGATACGGCTAACGCGATACGCGCTGGGCAGGATTTGCTACAGCGGTACACGTCGCTACTGTCTGCGCAAAATAATACTACGCCGTCTGCATATACTCCTGAGCAGCAAGCCGAGATGGCTGATGCTATTCGGGGTAAAAACTCTACGCAAATTCTCGCATGGGCCATGCAGAATGCCAAGACTCCTACGCAGCAGTATATTATGCAGCGTATCGCACGCGCGGTGCGTGGGTTTCAGGATATGGGGATGCAGTTTGATATCCGGGTTGTGGGTGCGGGGGATAAGGCACCGGCGGCAATTCTCAATAGTTCGGCGCTTATCAACATCACAACTGGTGCTAATGGACACCCGGCGAAAGCTACGTTGTGGTTCCAAGATGGGACTTCGGGCTTGTTCGGTGCTAGTCCCATGTCGGTAGCACACGAGTTCACACATGCGGTTACTCTCATACAGATGCTGTTGGGTAAACAACCGGGTATGGCTGGTACGCGGTATGCGTCTCTGTACCGAGATATGACAGATGTTTTTAACACTGTTAAAGCTGAAGTAGCACGTAGGTACACTAAGGGGCGAGTTACCGGAGAGTACCAGAAAGAGATCCACTACTACGACACGACTAACATGTTTGAGGACTCTACGGAACTCCTTGCATGGGTGTTCAGTGATCCACAAGCACAACGTCTTATGGAGACTATTCCATACAAGAGCAAGAATGCATGGACGCGGTTTGTCGAAATTGTCCGTAACATGATGGGTCTCAAGAGCAAAGACGAGAATGCTTTTGTTGAAATCATGCGTATCGGTGACGAAATGATGTCCATTGACCCGCGTGATATTAACGCGACCGGGACACAGTTTGGCATGAATCTGAGTAACAGTCAGATTGGCGATCCGTTGAATACTCAACTGGCTAGTGCAGTAGATATCTACGCGGAACAAACACCGCACAAGGGGCCATTTAAGCGTTCGTACGAGAAGCTGCGTGACGACCCCATCGCTAAGATACGTTTCTACATGGCAGATAGTGCTGCCAAATTGTCAGAAACTCTAGCGGGTATCTTCCAAGGTACTCGGGATCGGTTCGGTAATATCAATCCGGAAATCGTCTTCCGTCAGGCAGTGGACTACGGGCGCCTTGATACTGCTGTGAAAGAGTACGGGGGTTTGTTCTTCGATGCTGACAATCTAGGTTTCGCTGGCGAACTGCGGATGGAAGACGGCACCAAAGTGTCAGAAAAGATGCTGTACGACACCATCAATAAGATGGCAAAAGCAGAGGGTATTACTTATGAACAAGCAGATAAGAACATAACTACGCTTGAGTATGGGCACCGGGAGTTTCATTTGCGCGAGCATAACAAGGACATCGACGCTGAAATTGCCCGCCTGCAAGGGTTGGCGAACCCCCCTCCAGATGTAAAGAGTATCATAAAGCAACTGCAAGAAAGCAAAATCGATCTTGCTCTTACCGATCAAGAAATTACTGACATTGAAAAACAATACCAAGCTACACCAGAGGCTATCTACATCACAAAGGTAAAAGATGCCATTCGTTACAACCGTATTGACGCTCTTGTAGCCTCTGGACGCATCAGCGAGGATAAAGCGCAGATTTGGAAAGACGCAGCGGGTTATGTCCCATTTGATCGGTTGATGCAGTGGGATCCTGCCGCTCCTCCGAAGTCTAGTAATGCTGCGCGTGGTATTGCGGCGCTACATGCCCTACCTAAACTGAGTGGGTCGCAACGCAAAGTAGCTAGCACCAATGATTCTTTTGTCAAGTTCTCATCCTGGGCGGTGCGAGAGGCACTGTTTAACAACGCAACTCGTAGTGTTACGGAAACACTTGAGACTATTGGTGCAGTGCGCCCCGGGGCTAAACCAGCCAAGGATTCTTCTGGTGGAGAATACACTGTATACCTCAATGGTGTAAAAACTACGTACTACTCACCGGATCCGCTGATAATCGCCCCCCTACTTGACAAAGAAGCTGCGCAGACTCCGATGATGGCTGTTCAGTGGCTGCAAAAAGCCGCTCAGTTGACTAGGTTCGGGGTCACGGCTACACCGCCTTTTGTGCTGAAGCAGGTGGCAGAGGATATAGTACGTGCGATGGTATATAGTGGGGTACAGCGACCATTGGCCCTTCTACCACGAATCGTGTCTAACTTTGTTGGTAACCTGTATACGGGCGTGCGAGGTTCACGTACTGCATCAGGGGCTAACCTGTTTAAGCGGGGTGTTATTGGAGCGTTTGACTTTGAACATACTAGCAACCTGCGGAACATTCAGATTGATTCTGGTGTTGCAAAACGCACTCTTGTGGAGAAAATCGTTCACTATGGTGAGCTAGCTGCTAGGTCGTCTGATTTGGCTGTGCGTGAGGCTGTGTATGAACAGACCATGAAGGAAACAGGTGATTCCGTCCTGGCCGAACACCGTGCTAGGGAAGTGATCAATTTCAGCCGTCATGGGGCTTCTAAGACCGTCGTTAACCTTGCACGAGTGGTGCCGTTCTTTAACGCTGCTACCCAAGGTTTAGACAAGCTTTTGCGTGTCGCGCAGGGTAAGAGTACTGATATGGGGGTTAGCCCGAACGAGGCTAGGGCTATGTTCCTGCGTCGCATGCTTGTCTTGACGGGTATGTCAATGGCATACGCTTTGGCTATGTCTGGAGATGACGAGTACGAAGAATTGCCAGATTATGTTAGGTATAACAATTGGATCATACCTGGATGGTCTAAGGAACTAGGTGCGCTGCCCAGCATCCCAGTACCGCGTGAAATTGGTTTCCTGGCTAAAGCTATACCAGAAGCAGTAGTAAACTACTTCGCTACGGAAGGCACGGAAGACGAGAAACGCGCTGCGCAAGTTATGGGGGCGTTGTCTCGCCTTGGGTTTGATGCATACGTCATGAACCCAACAGCCGCAGGGTATAAATGGATTGCAGAATGGCTAACTAACTATTCGTTCTTCCTGGGGCGTGAGTTGGAGAGTCCTGCGCAGCGTAAATTGGAACCATACATGCGCTACGGTATGGGTACCTCGCAGTTTGCGAAAGACCTTGCATTGCTGTTGGAAAACATCACCCCGGATATCGACGGGCGTAGTGTAGCTTCACGGGTGGGTATGTCACCCATCATGCTTGAGAATACTATCCGCAGTATCATGGGCACTACGGCTGCACTGACTATCGGTGCATGGGATACTTTGATGAACCCCGGTAGGGCGGACCGTCCACTTCATAAGACGATGGCAGCGCAAATTACTGGGGTATCTACGTTTTTGAAGGACCCGATTGGTACGCAATTTATCGAGGAGTTGTATGATATGAATGCTCAAGCTACTCGTGTCAACAATACGTTCAATAAACTGCTAGAAGAGAACCCACAGGATGCAGCAGAGTACGCCAAGAAAAATATGGCATACTACAGGCTGTATGCAGAGACACAATCTCTGGTAGACGAACTGGCTTCTCTGCGAGATGCAATTAAGGTCATTGATTCCGCACCCGTGGAAAACATTTCTCCGGAAGAAAAACGGAAGAAGATCGACGAACTCCGACGTACACAATCGCAGGTAGCATCTGCTGTGCGCATACTACGTCAAGAGCTAGCAAAGCAGGAGTCACAATGAAAAAAGCCCCCGGTTTTTACACCGGGGGCGAACTCACGAAAGGACTCAACCAACCTACAGACCTATTATAGCACGCGCCAGACCCTGATGCCAACTAGGTCATTCTCGATCCGTTCTCGGTACGCGAATTTCACGCTGAATTCTTTACAGATAGCCTCAAACGGTTTTCTCCCATGTGCAGGCGTCAAGCATGGGACAAAAATGCTACTACCTACGCGCATTCTCCGTAGCGGTACCCATAGCCGATGCCCTTCGACTTCGATGAATTCAGGCGGATCTTTCCTCATCGGCAGACCCATTTGACACCCCGCTAAAACTAGTCCCAAGCACTTGTTTAGCGCGACTCACCATATACGTACGCGCCGCGCCTACGTCATACACGGTACCTTGCCCCAACGCTTTGCGTACCTCTGTCATACGGGCACCCCTACGCTCGCATTCTGACATCAATTCTTCCACGTTGATCTGTTTCCCCACAGCCCACGGTCCAAAGCTGCTGCGCAAAATATACAGCTTATCCGTATCGGGCTCGTACCGCATGGTGAGCTTGAACTTAGGTTCTTTGATTGCCATAGGCATGATGGTACCCTTGTCGTCCTTACCATTGGCAATTACCATATTGGAGATATTCTCTGATATGTAGTCGTTAATGATCGTGATCGGGTTGATACCTTCAGTGTTCACATTACTAATCCGTGAACGCTCAAACTGCGCCTGTACCCATCGAATAACTGGTCCCATGTTGATCTTGATTAACCCTAGTTCGATTGCAATGCGCCCGCCAGCTATAGCGGAACATATGATAGCTTTGTGGAATGAATCCCGTGGCTCGAATTTAAGTCTGACATCAATAGTCGTTGCTACCTCTCTGTAAATGGCCACGCATTTGTGGTAGTGGGCAGCTAGATGTGCTAGGTACACGGGTCCTGCTACACCGTAATTTACGGTTAGTTTTGAAAACACAGCATCTGCTTCCCGTCCTGACACACCAGTGATATCGGGCACTTGGAATTCAAGCATCCGCCGAAGTTCCCCTTCTGGTAACTGCTTGATGCTGCGCAGCTTATCCGCGATACTGGCATTCGAGGAACTCACGACTAGGGTGCTAAACTCACTATCGTTTTTACGCTCCGCATTCGCCTTAGACTCCATACGGGCTTTACTACGTCCGAAAGTAGCCTGATACAGCAGTGCAGACAGCCGCTCAGGGGCAGCATTCGTTACCTCGTCTACCCCTACAGCTATACTACTCATCACACCGATGCGGTGCATGATGGCGTTTTGCGTATCCTCCATACCCATGAGCAACTTGCGAGGGTGGCCAAATACGCTATTCATGGCCTCTAATGCAGTTGTTTTCCCTGTACCACCACGCAGACTGTATAGACTGACATATCCACCGTTAACTCCGGACATGTGGATTAGGGGTGCCCCGAAAGCGCACATCAGTGCAAATGCATGAGCCTCGCACCCGGGGCGGTTGTAGAAGTTCACTATCTCCCTCCACTCGTCGAGGGATCCCTTGGGTACGAAATACTGTGAAATACCCCGCAGGCTGACAGGTGGCGGGCAGTTCTTTACACCAGTATATGTGTACTCACTGCTACCAAGAATGAATGTCTGATCCTCTGACCACCCAAACCGGGCATGCATCTTCTCTGCCGCTTCGTTACACTGCATTTCGCTAATGCTACGAGCTATGTAATCCTGTATGCTGAATACTTGCTTCGGTGTATACATCGTTAACCCCTCTCTAGACAACGCATCACGGCATTTGTCCCGAGACATGATATCTGACTGAGTTACAACAAACTCACGCACCCCGTCCTTCGGCAGATGCAAACGGAACATCGCCACATCACCCAACTGGGGGTCGTGCATTCGCTTGGTGACAAAGATATCATGTTGGTATACAAGTTCAGTAGTCTTCTCCCCGTCCTCGCTTTCCTCACCTGTATACCTGTATATCCCCCCACTCTTACCACGGAAGAACGGATACGGGATCTTAGGAACAACAAACGGGGCTTGCGCTGGTACTTGGATTGCAGTGCCGACAGGTGTTTCTTGTGGTGTGTTGCCCAACGTAATCGGTGATTTGACCTTATGCGGGCACCCCTCACATGTGCCAGGGAAAAGCGTAGCAGCTTCAGTGCAGCTATGTGGTCCTGTAATACCACGTAGTTTCTTTTGTACGCCTTGTTCAGAATAACCCGGATGGTCTACACTAACTTCGGTTACTGCCCACTCATGATCTACGCAATACTTAGCGATAGACAAGCCGAAGCGCCATTGCGGCTCAGATAGCGACGCCCGGTCCCGCACTATTTCGTTGACTACCTTACACTTTTTAATCACTACTTCAAATGAAGCAGTCCTATCTGACGCCAGTACCTCTGTAGTCTTATCCTGATCATCCTTCGTACCTACGTACGCTGGTTTGGCACCGAGGAATCCGTCATTGGTAGTTTCATAGTCGCCTAGTGCAGCAGATACTTTGCTTTTGAAATCCTCGAACTCGACTACACCACTACCTATTGTGATTGTCTTTACCGCTTCGTTGATATCATTTTTATAGTTGGTTGTGTCTGGCACTCGCAGTATACGGGCGGCATCTGCTATCACTGGCAGATCCGCATACAGTCCTAGTTTGATACACAACTTTTTTAGTTGCTCTGCGACTGGGCGCCAAACGTCCGGTGGGACGCTATTTGTAAGCACCCAGTGTACATGGTAACCATTGCCAGTATATACAACAAGTGGCATAGGTAAACCAGAGGTAGACAGGAACTCTACAAGGGCTGTTTTTACCTCTTGTTTGGTCTTGTACTTCTTATCTTTACCGTTACCTGAGTCAACGTCGATGTAAAATTCTTTTTTCGCTGTAAGTACCGCATCATTCAGCACTGTAGACACACCAGTACCGGTACGGTAGTACACATTCCAGCCATTATCTTTGTACTTATCGATTGCAGACACTATCTTGGACACGTCCTCTGACTTGTACTCAAGAGCAGAAGTACGCACCCCATTTCGCAGCTTCAGAAAAGTAACGTGCCTAATCCCCTCATTTGGCAACACATAGTTAAGGAATTCCTCTTTGTTCATAGTGTCCCAATACAGTGAGGAAAGCCGCGCCTATCGGCGCGGCTGAAAGTTTCTACAATACCCCGTTTGCCAGGAACACGCAAGGGGTATTTTTATTTAGTCATCCGAATCAGCCCACTCTTTCAAAACCGCTTGGGCATCCCGCTTTTCAGCGGGTTTATCCGCAGCGCGTGCCCGGGGAGCCGCATCCTGATTAACCGTAGGCTTGTGCTCAGGGGCAGGCTGCGCAGCCGTGGCACCTTGCGGTAGTGCAGCACCAGGAATCTCATCCCCTTTGTCTCCCACCTTGTCAATCTGGTGCACAGACATCGCAATTGCCGCGAGTGCATCAGGGGATTCCTTAGCTACCTTGACAATGTCGAATTCCTCGGGGGTAAGCCACCGCTTTGCTTTGAACATAAGCTTAGGGGTAGCTACGTCGGTATCGAAACGCATCTCGGTTACCACAGTATTGATAGATGCGTTATGCGCTGCCAAATAACGTGCATACCCTTGCATACCCAATTTCTTCGGGTCGTCGCCGAACACAGTAGCTGCCGGAAGACTCAGGGCGTAAACCTCTCCCTTAATATCATTGGCCAACACAACCGCCACACGACGGCTATAACGGCACGCGCGTGATTCACCTTGACCAGATCCCTTGATATCCTGCGGACAGCCCTGGCAGCTACGATGCTGCGGGCTCTTCGCTTGTTTCGAAGGGGTTACGCCATCGTCCGACCAACAGTCCGGTGGAACAGCTTTGGCATTGTTGTCATAGGTAGCAGCATAATACGAACGGCTGTTCTTCTCTGCCGCATTCACAATGACAACGTCCATTGCACGATCAGTGTTTTGCGCAACTTCCTTGCCAGCGACCAACATACGGAACACACCGCCTTTGATGGAAATGCGCTTGGAGTTACCACCCCCCATGAGGGACTTAGTCAGATAATCCGACTGACCTTGCAAATGCGCCGGGACAGCGCCATCAAACAATGCTACTTCGTTACTCATTTAGTGCTCCTTATGCACGACGGACAGTTACAGTGTACTTCGATTCGACATTCAAACCGGTTGGTATGTTATGTGGATGGTGTTCTATATAGTCCTTCATGTTCGATTGTGAAATTCGCCGTTCAAGTAGATCCGGCCGCTGTTGTCGGACAACGAGGTCATGCATAGCTTCCCAGTCGGAAGTCCAATAGTATGTTTTAGTACTCCGGATAACCGTACCTGCATCTGTACGGAAACTAGTGGATCCGGTAGCTTTGCATATTTCTAGTAGCTGCTGTTCAATTATCTCCATGTCAGATTTCAATGTACTATCATTGTCCTCGTAAGCCTTCTTCAATTCTGCACGCTTATCGCGCAGTTTTATGTAACACGCTACGAGTTTTGAAGAGTCGATGTCAGTCATATATTCTCTCCTTTGTACATGCCCAGTAACGCAGTTTGCATATCCTCCCCGGATTCCAGTATTTGATATACGTGCTTCTCCACGGGGCTTCCCCAGAGTTTAACTACGAGGCAAGCGTTTTTCTGCCCCGCCCGGTGTACCCGGGCGTTCGCCTGTAGCCATGTCTCTACGGAAGCCACGGGACCCCACCAGACCACGGTATCCGCCCGGTGCAAGGTCACGCCGTGCGCCGCAGCTTGAGGCTGAATCAGCAAAATCTGCGGATTATCTGTAGTCTGGAACTGCCTGAAGATATCCGTACGCTTCCCCACTGGGACGCTGCCGTCAATAGTCTCTACACTAAACTTGTCCTTGCGTAGATGTTCTTGTAGGTACTCTATCGTGTGTCGGAAAGGCACAAACACTATTGTTTTATTCTTAGCTTCGGCCAGCACATTCAGCAGTTCATTGTACCGGTTACTGATGTCAAACTCTAGCACCGAGCGATCTTCTGCATACACAGCACCCGAACTTATCTGTATTAGCTTGTTAAGTAATACAGCTTTGTTAACTGCTGACACTGATAGTCCAGACGCATCTATAAGCATCTGGGATTTAAGCTCTTTGTAGAACTTCTCTTGTTGTGGAGTGAGCGGGATATACCTAGACACATACAACAACTCGGGCAAATCTAAGCATTCTTTTTTCGTAAAGCGGATGGCTGGTTGTAGTAGTGCGTTAACTTGCTCGGCGGCATCGTCCTTCGGTACCCATTTGTACGTGGTTATCTTCCACATTACTTGTTGTTGGAAAGAGGTAAAACTTGGTGGTGCGGAAGAAGGATGCATGAGTTTCGCTAGTCCGTACGCATCGGTGGGGCTTTGCGATGCAGGCGTTCCAGTTAGCATCCACATCCAAGTGGTTGGTTTGAGTATTCGATTCAGTGTTTTCCATCGTTTTGTACTAGCTGATTTATATGCATTAGCTTCGTCTACAACAATTAGGTCGAAGCCCCCATTTGATATCTCTGTCTCTACAGCTTCTAAACCATCAAAGTTTATGATCACGTATTCAGCGGAAGAATTTACGACTGATACACGCTTGGTTCGCGTACCATGTGCTACGTCCACCGCCCGGTGCATGACCGTCTTGAATAGATCGTCACGCCACGCTGACTCCATGATGGATAGTGGGCATACGATCAACACACGCTTGATGATGTTTCTATTGAGTAGGTAGTCTGACGCCCATGCAACTGCGGCTGATTTCCCGGTGTTACCAGATACAAATACACATCCATTACGGCGAAATACAAGATATGTACTTGGTACAGAGAAACAGTACTTATGTCCATCTGTTGATACATCTAGTGTTACTGTTTTTGCAGCCGGGTTGCGGAAACACAGTAGTTTAGTGTCTCGTATTTGTACTACGTATTCTGTCTCTACCTTCCCTCGACGTTCTCTATGGTTTACCAGTAGCCTAGCTGTGTGCCCAGTGCCAGAAGCTACGTATTGAATAAAGTCAGCAGACTCTTTTTTGTACGTAGAAAACCTAAAGCCTCTTACGATACATGAATCCCAATGCTGTACTTCATCAAAGATAACTTCGAGTTCCTGCCTATTAGCGTTCCAGTAATAACCTGTAAACACTTTATCTCGTCTAGGGGCATCGAACCTGAATATCGTAAAACCTAATCCGCTAACACTAGTATCTTGACTCTCTACATACGGTATATTGGCATCAGCTAAAAGCTGCCGCAGTCTAGTATTCTTGCGTTCTTTCTTAATCCGAATAATACACTTATTGGTATCACGCCTGAAGTACCCGTCTGCAATAACCGCCACTTGTACTCGAAGTTCGGGTAGAGTTATGTCAAGCCCAGTACCGCCAGGAGTATTAAACGTACTGGGCATCCCCATATTGGAGAATGCAATTGTTTTAGTGCCGAGTTTTTTAGGTCCACTTGGAATATGTGGTATCCCACTATGGTAATTGTCATGTCTACGCAAAAGTTCTACCGCACTTAACGTCTCATGCTTCACCCGGCCTTCATACAGAGCTTTGACATCTTGCACCAGTACGCGGTGTTCTAAGCTAAGTAATTGGTCAACTCCATACGTAGACTTAATACGTACCATGTCGTTGCATGGTAATTTTATGTACTCTGTAGGGGTGACAAACTCGATACGTTCAGTATCAGGCCAGTATTGAGCTACGGCACCGCCGGTGTATTCAGATATTTTTACCCACCCTGTAGGTGATAAATATTCTGTCTCTGAATCTACACAACCTTGTTCGTTGAAACAGTACGCCCTACGATGCATAGTTAGAAACTCTGCGGTAGCACGTTGATGAGCGAAAGGGGAATACACCCCTGGCCAATCGTAGTTTTTCGAGATCGGACTAGGTACGTTCCGGATGCCCAGATTTTTCAATACCTGAGCTTCTTCTAACCCCCAATACACCAGTGTCTCATAAACACCGTCACGCTCGGCGACTACCGCGCTTCTAGGTATGGTCTCTGTGACCCTATGCGGGTTACGCAGCATTAACCGTAGCGCAGTGTTGTTCACTATTTCCATAGTATAAAGTGTTACGGCTCAGAAAGAACATTCTTTCTGAGCTAAACCCCGTGGTCGGGAGCGTCCTAAACGGTACGCATGTGCCAAGTATACCCCAGGCTGGCACCGGGGGCAAGTAACAGTATAGGTGTTTACACGGGGGTCGGGTTCAGCATGTTAATGAGATGTTTTGCTTGGCTGATAGCATCATCTAAAGCATTGTGGTGAGTGCCCATACGCACTAGCCTGACGTTTGGATACTGCGCTTTAATCGTGCGATAGCACCGGTCGTTCCAAAACTTCCAAGGTGCACTCATACCGAGCCGCTTATACGCAGACCCCAAAACAACGTTGTCAAACCCAGCACCATTACCCCATACACGCAGACTAGATACGCTGCTTTGGGTGCCTGCCCAACTACTGAATTGGGATAGTGCGTGTTCAATGCTGGTAGTCGCCGAACTGAACCCGGACCTAGCCTCGTCGCCTTGCTCCATCCACCAAAGCACCGTGCTAGGGTCAATAACGCCACCGTGCTTGACTGAAGATTCCAGGGTTACCGTGACGTAGAATGTATCGCCAATTGCACGGGTATTGATATCGAATCCAACTGCACCAATGGCTATGATAGCTGCATTCGCATCCGTGCCCATTGTCTCAAGATCCAGCATAATATCGTTCATGTCAACTCCAAAGATAACGTTTCATTTTCAGGTTGCTACACATACTTACGAGCTACTCGGTATACCTTTCGCGCTTCTACAATAGTGCGTATTTCAGCCGTGTGGTATTTCCACCCAAGATCACGGCTTATGGCTGCATACAAGTCGCGCCTGCTCATTTTCCCACTTTGCCATATCGGATCGATCAACGCGTGCAAATGCTTGCGTGCTTCCTTCAATTCTGTAGTTGGTATACAGCCAAGCGGTCGAGTACGGTTCTTAGTTTTATGGTGACATCCGACGAAGTTCCCGCAAGCATCGCAGCGCCAAAATGGCAAGCTGCGTAAATCTGGTCTATGTGGGTAAATCTCCCTGCCATCTGTCAATCTAGCATCAACATACGCACCACAACCACAACACCAGATATTCTTAGTAGCTATGCCACTAGGCTCTGTTAGCAATAATTGCATCGTCATCAGTTGCACTCTAATCCGTCGTCCGAGTCGGACGTTCCGCAAGCGTCGCGCCGCTCAACTCTGCGTTATGCGTTATTTTTTCGCCCTGTAGCGGCGCGTGGCCGTGAAACAGAAAAACTGTGCAATCAGCAATGTCTTCCCGCTTCAGCATGTCGGCAACGGTTTCACCGTCGCGTTGCTCAATACGGCGCATCCGCGTTAAAGTGTGCCGGTGACTACCACTCATCCACGAGTCGGTATAAATGGCGGTGTACTGGCTGTTCATTTCTTCCCCTTTCCTCGGGCGCATCACGCCCAACAACTCATTTAACAAGGACGAGGCTATGCTATTAAAGTCGTCTTGGGTAACCTCCACTACACCGCCCAAGCGTTGCACTAGGATACCGATGACTGCGATAGCCAATGTCCTGTTTTCGGTTATGCCGTTCATTTATTTCCCTTTCTTTGGGGCTTTGAGATTATCAGAAGAGTTCTCACTGAAATCTCGCACGCGAATGTTGCTCCTAGTGGTAGTGCCACCGTTCTCAAGCTTTTGGATGTGGTCTACCGCCTTACCATCACGGTTGATGCCGAGCTTATCTACCATACGCCTAGCACGCTGCCGCTCGGTAGCCTTCTTGCGTCCACCGTTAGCCAAGAAATCTCTATACTCTTTCTTGTGGTTACGGTCTTTCATGTCTTTATATGGCATATCAACCTCCACTAAAGAGGTCAAGTTGAAGCGGCAGTTTGTCACTAACTTCGATCTGCAAATCTGCTATATCGTCATGTACCACTTGAAACACAGAATGCAGGTAGTTGTACAAGCGCGCTAGCTCCACTAACGATAGCTCGATGGTATTGCCATGAGAGTCGCCAATTGCAATCTTGGAAATGTCAGGTTGAGGAATCATGTTTTGTTCGCTCCGTTGTGTTGACAAGAAGTTACAGGGCAGTGTGCTTTACACAAGCCGCTCCGGTTGGGGTTCCACGTGTTACTCAAATGTGCTCCTTCCAAACGCTGAACAAGGGGGATCCAGTTTCGCCAGTATACCGGGGCTTCTTCAGCACGATATACAGCCGGCTTGAACTCCCGAGCTACTACAAACAACAACCCTGCTTTAACTCGCTTCACATTTGGGAAGTGTTTGAAAATACACAAGGCCATCAGTTCAAGCTGTGCAGTGTCCGCATACTTGGCGGATCGCCCCGTCTTGTAATCTATCACCCGTGCAAGGTCATCGTGGATGCACACAAGGTCAGCAATTCCCCTAGCCCATACATCATGATCCTTGAACTTGCAGGGAGTAAAGTCTGCTCGCAGACCCATTTCGTACTCGCAATACTTGTCCCCGGGCATGTCGCGCAGGGTGTTAAGGTATGTCTGCGCATACGAGAAAATTTCAGGTAGTTTAGTTCCATGCTTAATGAAATCTTCTGCCGCAGCATGGAATTCTTTACCATAGATAATAGCTTCTGTATCGGGTTGTCTCGGGATATCCCGCAACACACGTACATGGTAATACTGCTTAGGGCAAGTCTGGAAAGCCTTGATACTACTATAACTCCACGCGGATGAAAGGGTCATGCTGTAAACTCCAATGGGCCATCTTCAGATTTAGGTATCCGTCCAATCCAATTACTATTAACAACAAGCACGTCTTTTGAGTAGTGCTTACGATAGTGGTGCGCTGCTTTATCAGCTAGCATCATTACCCATTCGTTGCCTTTTGGATTTATGTCTGCCATGTGTTCACGCCAATCTGGCCTATCTATTCGTGCGATTAAAACTGGTGATTGTGTACACACAATGCAGTACCCTTTTTCTGTTGCTTCATTTGGAGTCATAGAGTTTGATTTCTCCGTAGTTGTACCCGTACTTTGCCTCGCAGTCAAGGGGCCAACCTGTAGCCCACTTAGGAACCCACCGCATACACTCGTACACGTATTGCATAGCCGCATCCAATTCACTCTCTAGTGCTAGAGCGATGACGCTATCATGCACAGTCATTGACACCGTATACCGACGGGCGATTCGCAACATTTGCTCACCGACAACTATACGGGCCAACGCCTGCACCACGTTTTCTACTACCTTACCACCATATATATGCTTCAACCCCGTCTCACTCTTATACTGCCACCCCTCTTTCCCACGATGCAACTGGGGGTAGTGGATATACAAACCTGACGGTAGCCGCAGTCCACGTTTCCCGTCTACGTATACAACCCCCTCACGCCCTAACCACATAGAGCAATTATCATGCATAGCTTGAAGGGCTGTATCTGCCTGCTTCCACAATGCGCAGATGTTCGGCACACTATCTCGGTATGTCTTAATCACTGCCTGGCACCATTCGAGGGGCATGTCGATAGACGGCGTAGATGCACGCAGCGTGACCTGTAGCTTCGCTGCTCCAGTCATATACCCACACCCAAGAGTAACAGTCTTACCAACGAATCCCGGTTGCTCATCTTCGGGGCGTTCCTTACGCCGTATCTCACGTCCGTAAATCTTACTGGCCATCTTGTTGTAAAGATCAACCTTGTTACGGAAATCCTCAACCATGTCATACTGACATGCCAGCCACGCCAGCCCCCGCGCTTCGATGTTGCTAGAGTCCGCATCGATAAGCACATAACCCGGGGGTGCTAGGATGCAAGATTTAATGGCCTTCGCGTTAACCCCACGCGAGGGTAAATTCTGCATGTTGATACCATCATCACCGGCAAACCGTTTAGTAACGGCGTACGCATATTTCAACGGTATGGGTAGGATCGCTTGGGGGGTATGCCCAGCTATGTCGATGAGTGCCTCTGTTCGGGTCTCTTCGAGCGTCGATTTTACGCCCAAGCGGGCCGCTACCAGTGCCTGTACAGCCTCGTCCGGGTGCTCCGCCAATGCCTTCAGCCCGTCATCCGTTTTGGCAAAAGCAAAAGTTTCTTTGCCTGTAGTGGGGCTAATCTTCGTCGGAGGGACAACACCATGCTCAATAAGTAGCTTGGCAAACTGCTGATTAGACAGTAGTTCTCCCCGTTCACACCCTACGGACTCCAGTAGTTTTACCTTGCGTTCTTTAACAGCGGCAAGGTGTGTAGTCAGCTTATCTACGTCCAACCGCAACCGTGGACGAGTATACATCTTGATAGTCAGGTCAATAAGCTGCAATTCTTTCTGCGGATATTCATCACGTAGGTCGATAGGATCTGTACTATACCACCCTTGCGACATCAAATTGTACAGTTCCCAACACAAATCTGTGTCATTCTGACAGTATGTGAAATACTGATCTAGTTCATACCCAGTTAAGCTTTCTCTAGTCCGACCGAGCATGGCATGGACGACTTCGGTTTTATCCTGCAAACCATACTTCTTAGCCAGTGCAGCTAGTCCATTACCTCGCATGCCAAACATGGCACGGGCCATCGATAGGGTATCAAGCCACACTTTCGGGTGTATGTCGAACACCCACTCAAGTATCGACGCATCGAACCTAGCATTATGTGCCAGTGCTGCGGATTCGCCAAAGGGTATAGCATCTAGGGCATACTTGATTTCAGCATGTGTACCCGTGATGCGTTGCATAGTGCCGTCAGGGTGACGAACCACAACAAGAATGACATGGAAACGCGGGTCGCGTATATACTGCTCGGTAGTTAACTTAGTCAGTGAGAACTCTTTATCGTAGTATGTTTCGAAGTCAATGGTGTAAATATCCATCTAAAACCCCTGCTGCCAGCACCCGCACATCGGGCAGTATATTCCACTTTTGGTGACATAAAACAGAGGATTACCACAGTCGCATTGCCAGTGTTCCTCTTCTCGCTCGACCTGCGCTATGTATGTGCCATGATGCGTATGGCATGACGGGCACTCCAGCCATACAGTACCAACGGGGGCGACACCCACCCATTCATATTGACACTGCAAACACCGTGCTTTACCACTAAGATAATGCTCCGTGCTTGGAAAGGGGATAACATCAGCCATGTTACTACCCTTTGTACTTACCTAGCACGCACGTAGCGGCATGCTCGGTGCCAGGGGGTGCGTCACACTCTGGACATGCGATAGGCTCATCAATAGTACGCAGTAATTCAGTCATCTTAGCACGGTTAACCGCCCTGACGATGAGTAACTTCGTAACTGTCGCAGTGTATGTATCGATAACCTTCTTGAATGAATCCCCATGAGTACTCATACGCTTCTCCTATTTGTACACAGATAACTTAGCGTTGACCCCGCGGTACTCGGCGCATTGCCCTAACTGGAATACACTATTCACCTGCTTACGCTTACGATTGACGTACCGTTTGCGTGTCTCGCCAGAGGGTAATTTAGGCAAGCGCTTTGCATCCTTACCAGGGCCGAAGGCATAGAAGGCCCGTTGACAATACCACCCGTAATCGTTGGTGTATTCGTACCGTGCAATGTGGATGCGCCCATACTTCTTATGCTGCCCAAGATACCCACGGGCGTAGTCTCGCGGCAACTTGAAATGTTCGGCCACTTCAGGGGCGCTTACAGGGCCATACTCTTGTACATAGGCAAGCACCTGAGTATAAACCCCATCACCTGTGTACTGGTTAGGCATTCCGTTCCTCTAAGGCTTTGTACAACCCATCAACTACGTTTTGCACCGTGCGCCACTGAACGGCAACCTTGTCGTCTATTTCAATTTGCAAGACATCTTCAATAGCCATTAGTAGTTCTACACAGTCAAGACTATCTAGTTCCAACCCAGACGCAATCCAACTACCTAATTCTATTGGTTTATCCGTGTAGTACTGGGCCTCGGGGACGATCAGGTTAAAAATCTCTTCTTTGGTCAAACGTGGTTGCTTCATTGCATTACTCCGGTGTTTCTATCTTGGCTGACCAGCATACGCTACATGTGCATTTAGGAACCCCAAATGCGTTGACATGTGTGAACCTTGGCTTGTGCCCTAACACTGCGCACTTCGCTTGTATTGCCTTGAGTGCCGGCCCATATACGTCTTCATCATACTCACGTAACGCCTTCCGGACCAGATCCGTACGCTGTTTTTCAAGGGTAAGTCTTGCCTTGTGTATATCTGCATGGGTCTTAAGTTCATCGAACTTTGACATCATCCTCCTCCTTATCCAAAGCAACTAGATAAGCGCACAAACTTACCGATATGATTGAAGCCATTACGATAATGTATGTACCGAGTGGGTGGTCATTGGCTAACCATGTTGCTATACCCCCAATTAGATACAACACCAGCACCGATACTATTGCAACCGAGATATCTGCAACTGTACTCATCACAACTCCACACTTGATTTAAGCCACAAATCAAGCACAGCCAAAGTACTCGGATCGTCTGTAACGATAAGCGCTGTGCCTTGTCGTTGGCGGATACGGAACAACTCTCTATTTTGTAGCGCAGTTGGTTGTCCACCGGCTGCCTTGCACTCTACCGCAAGAAACCTACCACGATGGCAAGCTATAAAATCAGGTATGCCCGATCGTCCAAACCCGTTGGCGGGTGGCATGAACCAGTACGCACCATAAGAGTCAAGTACTGCTTTGACTTTATCTTTTACTTTGCTTTCGGGGGTCTTGCTCATACTTTCTTCCTCGCGGTCCACATTTCGCTCCAGGTTCACGCATGTCTATACAATACCCTTCGTTATGCTTGAACACATGGTACCCATCAAGATCACAGTACATTGCCGGCAAAAGATCCGGATCACGGAACTTATCCTTTTTGTACATGTGGATGCATGTCTCACACTTCTTCCGCTGCTCCATCCATAGCACCGTGCGAGGGTGCGGTGCCATACGGACTAAAGGCAGCGCTTTAATCCGTGCAATGAACCCCGCAGCATCGTACTTATCTTCGATTGACATAATTACATACCCGTAGCCTCTGGTTTATTGGCACCCGCAGTTACTACTACCATAGTACTGGGCCGCCGGGTTTTCGGGATTGGGATATACCCGAACCAGGATTGACTGTATTTGTGATCTCCACAACCGGATAAGAATACCCGGTTGTTAATAGCGTCCCAGTATCTATTGTACGGACTAGTGATGTATATAGTACCTCCCCGCCCTGCTGCATAGAACTCGGGGGCTAGTCCGACGGTTGCAAACGAGGACCATATCAGCATACGTCACCTTTATACATCATATCTAGTACCCCCTCATAGTCATGCACGGACCATGATCCAAACTGCTTACCTGCATAGATACGTACGGCAGAGAACCCAGATGCGATAGTAAATACTAGCATGTTATTGTACGTATCAGTTGAAGAGGTAGAGTGTGTGTACCCTAGTTCGTACTGCCGAGACTCTGGCACCAGCCTGTCTAGAAATGGCTGAAGTAGAAGTAAAAAGGCCCCCAATTGGGGGCCTTCGGATGCGTGCCACATGATTCAAAGGTTGTTCAGGCAGCGCGCCAGACACGCACGCCAGTAACCACGATAGGGTTACCTTCTTCGTCTTCGTTGTCGCTGGTCTCGCTGACAACAGCGGTTTCGAACTTGTAGCCGTCGCCGTTTTGCTCGGCATAACGCTTCGCTGCGACACGCAGCTTGCGGCGCCACGACTCAACTTCTGCGGTCTTGGAGATGTCACACTCCATCAGGAACGAGTCCCCGACATTCATCGAACTGAGGGGGAATTGCGTAGGCTTGCGACCACGGCCGGTGATAGCGCGGGTGATACCAGATTGGATAACAAACGACATGGTAAAGCTCCTAAGATGGTTTCGGTGATTTGTTTGGCACGCTTCCGATTGGCGTTCGAGTAATGTAGTCCTCGGTAGGCATGCTGTCAAGGGAAAACGTATAGTTGACTATGTTGTGTGGTTACTCCTTTGCGTTTCGTTCAGCTTCCTTGGCTTCTAGCTCTTGTTTTTTGAGGGTAATCCCTAACACAACGTCATATTCATTGATGTTGTTCAAGCGAACCACATCCTGATCAATGGGCCAAAGCCTCGGGGTGTTAGCGCCGTTGTCGTATACAGTGTCAAACTCGTATACATCCTTCTGTGATAACAGAGAGAATACTTGTACCGCTAGACTCGTTGGCAGGACAAATTTTTTCCACCCAACTGTTATGCATGTCATGGCTGGCATCTTGTCTGACATCTTGCTCATTTCGGTGTGTCCTTTCGGTGAGTGAGTATCGTTGCACTGCGGGAAAATTCTTTCCCCTTCAATAGCGTCGTACTTGGCACGTACACGCTGCGAACTGGGATAGTCCGTTTTGTTATCGGATCTATGTATTGTACTGCTTTAGGTGTTTCCATGTCAAGTCCTTTAAGTGTAACGTTGTGGAGTGGTTTCTTGTGGAGCCCCGTTGTATCCTACCCCGTACCCGTACGTAATCCAATATGTGTATGTGGATGTGCGTCCATAGCCAAGACGATACACGTAAAGTACGGTATGCGGATTTCTAAACGATGTAAGTGTAATCATGTTTTACACTGCCTCCAGTACTCGGGTTCGTACTCAAATGGGTACATATACCAATGGCCGTTGCCAAGGATATAACCGAAGACGGATACAGGATCCTTCGTATATCGATTAGTAAACGGCAGCATGAAAAGTACACACATATTCATACCCATCTCCAGTTAAGAACCCATAGTCGTAGCCTTGACCAGAGTTATACCAACTATATATTACAAGCAGATTTTTGAACGGCAACAATGTAACCATTAGACGTACCCGTACGCAAATCCGAATCCGTAACCGTACAAGTATCCATACCCCGCACCTTCGTACGGACTATACCCGTCCCAATTACCGTACCCGTAAAGATAGGAGGAGTAAGATACTCCCAGGTCTACAAAGGAAGTAAAGGTAATCATTTAACACTCCAATACCCACACCCGTACACATACAGGTTTTTAAACGGCATCAAGGTAATCATTTATTGTACCCATGCCTGTACCCGGACCCGTACCCGGACCCGTACCCGTACCCGTACCCGGACCCGGACCCGGACCTGTACCCGTACCCGTACCCGGACCCGGACCTGTACCCGTACCCGGACCCCGGTTCATGCAGATTTTTAAACGGCATTAAGGTGATCATGTGATGTACCCATATCCAAATTGGTGCCCGTAACCATGCCTATACCAAAAATCATCTCTATGTCCATACTCGAACCCGGACCCGGACCCTAACCCGTACCCGGATCCTAGCGCGTACCCGAGCACAGACCTGGGCTTATACAGGTTTTTGAATGGCAACAAGGTGATCATCTGCTGTACCTATATCCGTATTCCGCCCCCGGGGGTTGGCTATTCCTAAATTCGTACCCATACCCGAGACTGTATCCGCACCCAAACCCGCATGCAGATCCATGCCCGTGCCCGATTCTATATATGGGTAAAGGCATAGGACTATACAGGTTTCTAAACGGCGTAACGATAATCATATACAAAGCTACCATACCCAAGTCCATATCCAAGCCCGTACATTTCACCACACCCACACGATCCCCCATAACCGAACCCGGCTTGATACTGGTACAAATACATACGACTAGCCATATGTACATTCACAAACGGCATCAAGGTGATCATTCGACGCCCCAATATCCAGATCCGGACCCGGACCAGTACCCGTACCCATATCCGGACCAGTATCCGGACCCGAACTCGTACCCGAACTCGTACCCGAACTCGTACCCGAACTCGTACCCGGGCCTATGCGGGTTTTTAAACGGCATCAAGGTAATCATTAGTCGTACCCGGGCCAGTACCCGTACCCGGACCCGAACCCGTACCCGAACCCGGACCAGTACCCGGACCCGAACCTGTACCCGAACCCGAACCCGGACCCCGGTTCATATGGGTTTTTAAACGGCATCAAGGTGATCATTTACCGTACCCGTACCTGTACCCGTGCCCGTACCCGAATTCATACCCATACCCGAACCCAAACCTACACCCTTTTCCTTTACTGTACACGAGTATATACGTATACTTGTTTTCAAACGGCATCAAGGTGATCATTTGTCGTACCCGAACCCGGACCCAAACCAGGACTCGTATCCATACCCGTACTCGTACTCGTATCCATACCCGTACTCGTACCCGGCCCCGTGATTGTACCAGAAATCAACATCTGAATTATATGGGTCTTTAAACGGCATTAAGGTGATCATTTGTCGTACCCGAACCCGGACCTGTACCCGTACCCGAACTCGTACCCGGATCCGGGCCTGTACCTGTACCCGTACCCGGACCAGTACCCGAACCTGGACCCGGGTTCATGCAGGTTTTCAAACGGCATTAAGGTGATCATTAGTCGTACCCGTACCCGAGCCCGTACCCGGACCCGGACCCGGACCCGGACCAGTACCCGTACCCGTATCCGGACCCGGACCTGTACCCGGACCAGTACCCGAACCCGGGTCCGGGTTCATGCAGGTTTTTAAACGGCAGTAAGGTAATCATTTGTCGTACCTGTACCCGGACCCGGACCTGTACCCGGACCTGTACCCGTACCCGGACCTGTACCCGTACCCGTACCAGGACCCGGACCTGTACCCGTACCCGTACCCGGACCTGTACCCGTACTCGTACCCGTACTTGTACCCAGGTTTATGCAGGTTTTCAAACGGCATTAAGGTGATCATTTGTCGTACCCATATCCGGACCAGTACCCGTACCCGGACCCCGGTTCATGCGGGTTTTTAAACGGCATCAAGGTAATCATTAGTCGTACCCGGACCCGAACTCGTGCCCGGACCCGGACCAGTACCCGTACCCGGGCCAGTACCCGGACCCGGACCCGGGCCAGTACCCGTACTTATACCCGTACCCGGACCCGAACTTAGGTTCATGCGGGTTTTCAAACAGCGTCAAGGTAATCATTTGTCGTACCCGTACCTGTACCCGAACTCGTACCCGAACCAGGACCCATACCCGAACCCGAACCGGGACCCATACCCGAACCCGTATTCGTACCCGTCCTCGTACCCAGGCTTATGCAGGTTTTCAAACGGCAGTAAGGTAATCATTTGTCGTACCCATGCCTGTACCCGGACCCGGACCTGTACCCGTACCCGGACCCGTACCCGAACTCGTACCCGAACCCGTACTCGTACCCGAACTCAGGTTTATGCAGGTTTTTAAACGGCATCAAGGTGATCATTAGTCGTACCCGTACCCGTACTCGTACCTGTACCCGAACCCGAACCCGAATTCACACCCGTACCCGTACTCGTACCCGTCCTCGTACCTGGACTCGTACCCAGGCTTATGCAGGTTTTCAAACGGCATTAAGGTGATCATTTGTCGTACCCGTACCCATATCCGGACCCAAACCCGGACCCGCACCCGAATTCGTACCCAAACCCGAATCCACACCCGTACCTGTACCTGTACCCGGACCCGAACCCGGACCTAGGCTTATGCAAATTTTCAAACGGCATCAAGGTAATCATTTGTCGTACCCGAACCCGTACTCGTACTCGTACCCGAGCCTGTATCCGTACCCAAACCCGTACTCGTACTCGTACCCGTACCCCGGTTCATATGGGTTTTCAAACGGCATCAAGGTGATCATTTGTCGTACCCGTACCTGTACCCGAATAGGTACCCGGACCCGAGCCTGTATCCGTACCCGAACCCGAACCCGAGCCAATACCCGTACTCGTACCCGTACTCGTACCCGAATGCATGCAGGTTTCTAAACGGCATCAAGGTGATCATGTTTCGTATCCCGACTTGAACCTGTACCAGTCCCCATCTCCGTACATGTACCCGAACCCGTACCCGGACCCGAACCCGAACCCGTACTCGTATCTATACATATACTTATGTAGATCCGCAAACGGCATCAAGGTGATCATTCAACACCCCAATACCCGAACCCACACCCAAGCCCAGGCATATACCCACACTCAGACCCGCCCCCGAACTCGTACACAAAACTAGGTTCGTAGTCGGCTTCGTGCAGGTTTTTAAACGGCGTCAAGGTGATCATTTAGTACCGTAATACCCGGGCCGATAATCGTACCCATGCCCGTACTCGTACCCAAGCCCCCACCCGGACCAGCACCCGTACCTATACCCGCGCCCGTGTTCGTACCCGGACCCATACATGTACTTGGATTCATGCGGATTTTCAAACGGCAGCAAGGTGGTCATCATCGTACCCGTACCCGAACCCGTACATGTACCCGTACCTGTACCCGAACCCGTGCCCGTACCCGTGCCCGAACCAGTAATCGTACCTATACTCGGACTCGGACCCGGATCCATACGAGTTTTCAAACGGCATCAAGGTGATCATTTATTGTAACCGTAAGTGTTGCCATCCCCGCGTTTAGATCCAGACCCCGACCCATACTTATATCCGGACCCATACCCGTATCCAAGCCCAAACCTAGGCCCCATCCCTGTACCATACCTAAATATGGTTGTATGCAGGTTTTCAAACGGCATAAATGTGATCATTACTCGTACCCATATCCGAACCTGTACCCATATCCATCCCCGAACTCGTACGCAAAGCTAAGCTCGTAGTCGGCTTATGCAGGTTTTTAAACGGCGTCAAGGTGATCACGACTTCACACGTATCGTGGTGCCGTAGGGGGCTACTATTTCAGTAGTAATGCAGTAGAGCGCAGGGATCGCAGGAGCCGGGGTAGGCCAGTCGCCGACATAGCCGTCCGTGAAGACGATCATGCACGAGGGGTTCAGCCGATGCTTCTCAATATACTTGAATACACAAGTAAGGTCCGTACCGCCGCCGCCCTTCGGTTTCGTAACCTGCCGCAGATTATCATACTCCCCCATGCGGTATGTCTCATGCCCTTCAACACTTGTGCCCCAGTAGAGCAGGTGAACAACATGAGGCTTACCTATCTCGCACACTGCGGCGATCTCCGCAAGAGCTTGGGTCAATTCTGCCTGGCCGATGGAACCTGAAGTGTCAACAGCTATCAGGATGCTTTCGATGGTTTCGCTGTACTGTGAAGGCAGGTAAATGTCCTGCCCGATCCACCGCCGGGATGGCCGGCGCCATGTGGAACAATCCTTACCCGACGTATGGGCTTGTGCGAACTCGCGCAATTGGTCCTGCCAGCGAACTTGTGAAGGGGTTAGATCCCCGAATTCTCGCGGCACGTTGCCATGTTCCTTACCGGCTTGATACGTAGACTGGCGGATCGCCTCGTCGATGGCTTTCTCCGCAGCTTTCTCCGCAGCTTCCTCCGCAGCCGCAGCTTCCTTTTCGCCTGAAGCCCGGTCCCCATCATCACCCGCAGGCGCATCGAAATCATGGTCATCAAAGCCCTTGCCGCCGGACTTATTCTGTTGTATCAACAGCTTGATAACCTGTTGCGTATCCATGCCATCGAACTTGTGGTCAAGCAAACCACCCTTCGGCATGACCATGACCACTGGTAGCGTGCTGCCGCGTTGCTTCGACCCCGGCCCTGCCACATTGTCGAGCATGCCATTAATGACATAGTCAGCAGCCATGTTAACAAGGTCGGGGCCATAGGTCTTTACGAGGTTTTTCCACACCCAACGATGACGCAGGGCCTTATGGAATTCCTCATGTGACACAAGCCAATTGAGTTCGGCATCGGTGAGCGGTGTCACAAACTCCTTACAGTAATACGTGTCGATGCCAGTAGTCGCGGCAGTGGACACGCGGGGGTTCTCCGCCAGGGTTGTAACGATGGTTTTGCCCACCATGAAAACACCGGCGATGCCGGCGAATCGCGGGTCACGCATCAACGTTGCGCGGGACTTGATGATGCGTTGCTCTTGTGTCATGGATGTGTTGAGTACATGCATGTTATTCCCCATTATTCCCCATTCATACGTGCAAGGATCTCGTCCATCTTGGACTTCACCGAGGTTTGAACTTCAGGCGATTCACGCAGTGAATCAATGTCCACCGGCATCAATGCACGCTCAAGCTCATAGCGTGCCTGTTCCAACTTCGGATCGTTGGTGACGTTGAGGGACTTCAGCACATCGCACAGTGCAAGCCCCTGATCCAACATCGACTCATACAGCTTTGGTTTGCGTGACTTCACGATGCGAAGTTCGCCTGTATCCTCGTCCGTGACCGACTCTGCGGTAGGCGTATACACCTGTATTTCATGCAGTCGATCACGGATGCCTTGCACCTTGTCCCGGATCCGGCCCCATGCGTCATCCATAGCGCTCCGAACCCGCTGCTCCGCAAACTCAGTGTATTGTTGTTGCATAGCTGTAATGAGTTCCGACTGGGCATCAACGCGGAAATCCCGCGTCTCGGGCAGGGGCTGGATGTTAACCTGCATGCCGAACTTGGCGCGCAATACATCCTCAGAGGGGTAGTCCTCGCGGTTGAACATGGCACCCATCACGAACGCCTGTTTGGAGATGATCGCAGGCAGGGCCGCCAAAAACGTCTGTACAAGAGCATCCATGTGCAGGCGGCGGGTCTGCACTTCAGTGGACGTATCCAAGTACAACTTCATGGGCAGCAGTCGCCACCCATTATCATCCCACGGCAACGTGACGCTGTTGAACCACAGCCGACACTTCGCAGCATAGGCAGTGATCGCGTCGAGTTCCGCGCAGTCCGCAAAGGGGTTCTTGACCACACTGGCAGCGCGCCGGCTGCGAGTGCCCTTCGCCTGTTGAACTTCACTCTCAATCTCCTTATCCTTGGCGCGTGGGTTGTACACACTGATGTTAAGGGAAGCGAGAACGGCAGATGACGTGAGCGTCGGCAAGGATGCAGTGTGAATTTGCGTATCCATGATGAATCCTGTAGGTAGTTGAGTGGTTAGTGAGTGGCTGGATTACATCAACATCCAACCATTGTCGAGCACAAACGTTTTGAAAACGTTATGCGTGCATGCAACGGACTGCTTATCGCGGTTGCGCATCACTTGCGTGGCGAACAACGCTTGAATCTCTTGAGGCAGCCGCTTGATGTAGGTAACGATGTTGCCAAGATCCGTACGGTTCACCCATCCAACGGCGTTGTAAGCCATCATGATACAGGCGGCAGGATTGTCGGGCACACTGGCACCAGTGGGATTCTGGATGACAGTGGCGCGCTGCGGCAGGTGCGAAAAAAGCACCGAGTAGGCCATCAGATCCGCAGCGGCGCAGTCGCCTACCGTGCCCGCGATGGCCGCGTGGAGCGCATCGGAATCCCCCAACTTCTCCGCTGCGTGCATGTGATGTGAAACCCGTTCCATGCCACGATGGGTGATGAACTTCCGGCGCTGCGCTTGTGGGTGGAAAATGTACTTGTTATCACTGGCATTCTTCACATCACGAAAGTCCGCGAAGATGGACGGGAATTCTTGCGCAAAGGCAAGCACGATCGGATGGACGTTGTTTCGCATCCCCCAGTCGATCCACGCTTCGGACTGCGGCTTTGCCATCTCCACCACCGTCATGCGGTCCACCACATGAGGCAGCATCGTGTCACCCACGCCTTCAGCCCCGAGGTTCGTGGTGGCGAACACGATGCTTCCAGAGGGCAGCTTGCGGTTACCCACGCGCCGCTCATGGATGATGGGCAAACATACGTTTTGAATCTGGCGGTTTGCCTTGCCCAGTTCATCGAACATCAAGCACAGCGGAACATCACCCCCGGAAAAAAACATCTCATTGGGAAGGAACGAAATGGCCGACTTGTCGGCGTTAGGTACCGGGCACTGCACGTCACCCACGTCAAGCTGAGTGCAGTCAAGATAAACGTAGTTGTACGCCCCGGGGTTCGCCTTTTTCATGTTGGCGAGGATGGAGCTCTTACCAGAGCCCATGTGACCCTCGATCAAGTACGTGCACTCCTGGCCCAGCGTGGACACAAGACGGGTGATCTGATCGATGGTGAGAGATTGACGCATGATAGTCCTTCGTGAAGTTCGTGAACAAAAAGAAAGGGGTAGGAGTGTTAATCCTACCCCGCTACGGGAAAAGAAAGAATCCGTGGTTACCCGAACGTGACCAGCATGGGGCGGCGGTTCTGCATCCGCCACAGCCGCACAGTCCCGGGGGTGCGGCCCAGTGCATGCTGCATGTTGCGCAGGGCGCGGAGGAGGTAGACGGCCGTCCAGAAAGCCGGGGTAGTGACTGACATCACCCGGCCACTATACAGCCATGTAATCTGATACATGTTGTTGCTCCTGTTGGTGCTGGCTGGCGCTGGTCAGGTGGGCGAACCCCAAACCACGCTGGTGCGGATGATGTGGCACATCCGCATGGTCGGGCACAGGATGGGGAGGCAGCTATCCAGTGTGGTGCCACTGGCCGGGCCGTTGAAGCACAACTCCCCGGGCCCATTCTGCACGCCACTGGCACGCATATTGGCCGCGTTGTACAGTCCGTAAAACCCATCGTACTGCACAACATGGCCGAAGTACAGGAAACTGTTGTCCATCACTGCGAGGCAGTAACCGAAGTCGATCGACCCATCCTCGCACAAGCGAAGTGCAGGCGGGATCTTGTTCGTCGGCGCAGTGTAAGCTGCTGCGGCCCGCTGCTCATAGTCACCCCAAACCGCATCGTTCAGCTTCATCATGTGCACCACGGCATGCATGGGCACATAAACCGGGGGGTTGTAGTGCAGCACCGTTTCCGGCTGCATGCCGGCGAAGGCAAGCTCCCCGTACCCATTGTTGATCCCGCTGCGATAGACAACCGCAGCATGCTTGATGCAGATGTAGTCCGACATCTTCGCTTGAGCGGGGGTGAGCACCGCGCCCGGCTGCGCCTTCAACTGGTAGGCGTGGCCCATGTAAACGAACGCGTTGTTAACCACAATGATGGACAACCCATAGTCCACCAGCATCATGCCGGGACCCGCGTCGAATTCAGGGTCAAGCGGGAATGCAAGCGTCGGGGTAACCGGTGCAGATGTGAATGGGTAGGGGGCCATCGCGCTGGGCGTGGCGTTGGCATGCGGGTGAGTGGCGGCAGCGCCCAGCTTGTTGCTCTTGCTCTTGGTGGTGTTGCTCTTGGTAGCCATGATGGTTTCCTTCGTGGTTGATGGTTTCTAGTCGCGGATGCGGCTAGCATGAGCAGACATGGGGGTGCGATTAAATGTGCTTAGTTATCTGTTGTCTGCTCATGTTAGCCCCCTGGCAGGGGACTATTTACGCTGTTTTTCATTTCTTGCTAGGACTTATGAATTCCTCGCCTAGCGCCGGCATAACGCTGCACGGCAATCGATACCCATGTGCGAATTTTACATGGGCAGGTGTTTATTTATACTCGCAGCATAGTCGTGCTAACCTGCATGGGGGAGAGGTAATCGGCACGCTGCAATTTCCGCGTTGTCGTGCTGTTTTCCAATACCATGCTACGCCCGTAGGCCACTGCGAGGGTCTTTGCACATGCCCGGGCCGGCAGGCCAGTATCCATGTATCCGGTCGTTTAGTACCCGGCTGGGGCATGTGCTAAGACAGTAGGTTGTTAAAGAGCGTTGCTGTGAGGGGTTGGGATTAAACGCATTTAATTTCTTCGCTTAATCGAACTACCCCACATGCTTCGCATTATAACATAAAACAGTAATTATGTCAACCCCCCTTTTTCGTCGCTTTCTTCATCATCTCACCCCATGAATTTGGGGCGTCAATCTCGGGGGTATCACCCACGTCTAGATCCTCGTTGTCGTTGTCGTTGTCGTTGTCGTTGTCGTTGTCATCATTTTGTGTAGCGAGGTAGTCAGTCGCACACTTGTTGTAGTGTCCTTGCAGTGACCCGCCGTCGAGGTCGAGCAGGAACCGCGCTTTCGCCAGTATCTCTTGGTGCTCGTCACTGTCCA